>Ga0209125_1003100_pt1 | contig 11876 bp, 11 predicted proteins | sample BarGraIncub1131A_FD_184503 | JGI IMG/M metagenome (GOLD analysis project Ga0209125, IMG submission 184503) | Arctic peat soil microbial communities from Barrow, Alaska - Barrow Graham LP Incubations 11-31A (SPAdes) (version 2) | ecosystem: Environmental > Terrestrial > Soil > Wetlands > Peat... | reverse complement strand
CAGTGGTTTTTCCGCTCTTCCTTATGGCTACAGAAGTGCCAAGGGACCTTTCAACGCGCAGGCAATCAGCGCTTACTTTTGGAGCTCTTCCGAAAGTGCTCCCAATGCCTGGTACTGTGTTCTTTTTGGCAAAGACGCAACTGCCTACAAATATTATGGTAACAAGGAGAGTGGTTTTTCAGTTCGATGCCTGAAGAATTAACTGATATCATGCGTAAATTCCTCATCCTAATAATAGTATTTTCATTTTTTGGATCATTGCAACTGATTGCACAAAAATCACAGAAGACAAAATTCAAAGAAAAGTCGATAGTTGGCCCACAGAAAGACAAGAGCTTTGTGGTTCCTACCTCCCAGATCATCGATCCTGCAGGCACGACTATCACCTTTCCCGGACGGCCGGTGGATCTTTCGCTCAATCCCGATGAATCGATTCTTGCGGTCAAGAACCTGAGCGATATTGTTTTCTTTGATACATCCAATCAGAGCATCAGGCAAACACTTAAACTCCCCAAAGGCGGGAACACTTTTACAGGAATCGGCTGGAGTGATAATGGAAAGAAAGTCTGGACGACTGATTCACGCGGTTTCCTGCGTTCAGCAAAACTGCAAGATAAAGGACAGTTTGCCTGGAGCGAGGAGATTCTGCTACCAACCATGATTTTGTCCGATGGAAAATTTGCCTGGGAAGGCGAGGTGTTGGATAAATCTTCCAAGGCTGTCAACGGACTGGAATACCCGGGTGGTTTTGCCGTAGATGAACACGCTGGATACATCTATGTCACGCTCAACCGTAACAACGCGCTCGGTATTGTCAATAAGAGGACTAATAAGTTTGAAGCGTACGTCCCGGTAGGAATTGCTCCATATACAGTGATGCTCAACGGCAATAAAGCCTATGTGACCAACTGGGGTGGAAGGATATCAAGGGAAGGGGATAAGACCGCCATGTCTGCTGGTACTTCAGTAGTAGTAGATCCCAAAACTGGGATAGCCTCTTCCGGGACTGTCTCTGTCGTTGATCTCCGTACCCGGAAGGTCACAAATGAAATAAAAGTTCAGTTACATCCTACCGGGATGGCGCTTCAGAAGGATGGTTCGCTGCTGTATGTAGCCAACGCTAACAGTGATGTTATTTCTGTTATAGATACCCGTACAGAGCAGGTTATCAGAGAGATCAATCCAAAGCCAATGACCGAGCTTCCTTTTGGTAGCGCTCCAAATTCTCTCGCAATTTCAGGCGACGGTAAAATATTGTATGTCGCCAATGGAGGAAACAATTTGTTGGCTGTGATCGACTTGACAACTGATAAAGTGAGGGGACTCATCCCGACAGGATGGTATCCCGGCGCGGTCATCCTGAACAGAGAGGGGAATCAGCTTTTTGTTGCCAATACCAAAGGAGTAGGAACCCGTCAACTGAGCAAGAATGCGAAGGCCTATAAATCAAATGATCACCTGGGCTCAGTCTCTTTTATCCCGGTACCTACCGGGATAGCGCTTGAGGAATTATCTGTTAAAGCTGCAGCCAATATGCGTTTACCGGAAATAACACGGGCTTTGAATCTTAAGCAGGTGAAGGAAAGAATGGTCCCGGTACCGGTGAAACCCGGCGAGAAATCACTCATCAAGCATGTACTCTATATCATCAAGGAGAACAAGACTTACGACCAGGTTTTCGGCGACTTAAAACAGGGTAACGGCGATAGTACATTATGCCATCTGGGTCGATTGGTGACTCCGAACCATCATGCGTTAGCAGAAAATTTTGTGTTGCTGGATAATACTTATTGTAACGGAGTGCTGAGCGCCGACGGACATCAGTGGACGGATGAAGGTTACGTGACAGACTATCTTGAAAAAAGCTTCGGTGAATTTATCCGCAGCTATCCATACCGGGGTGATGATCCGATGGCTTTCGCCTCTTCTGGCTTCATTTGGGACCAGGTCATCAAAAAAGGGCTTACCTTTCGCAATTATGGTGAATTTTGTGATGCCGGATTAAGTAATCCAAATGCTTCCTGGAACCAGATCTATAAAGAATACCTTGAGGGTACTCATACCATTGCAATAACTGGAAAATCAAAACTGCATACACTGGAACCCTATAATTGTCCGACGTTTCCCGGTTTTAACGGGAAGATCCCTGATGTTTACCGGGCGAGAGAATTCATTAAAGAGCTCAAGGATTACGAAGCAAATGGAACCCTTCCGGATTTGATGATGTTGCTTTTGCCAGATGATCATACGGTCGGGGTGAATGAGAATTATCCCACTCCGAAGGCTGCAGTGGCAGATAATGACCTGGCGCTTGGACAGATCGTTGAGGCAGTCAGCAGGACAAAATTCTGGAAAGAGACCGCAATTTTTGTGGTGGAGGACGATCCCCAGTCGGGACTGGATCATGTGGATGGGAAGCGGACTGTGGCACTCTGCATCAGCCCGTATGCCAAAAGAGGCAAAGTTATCAGTACCCAATACAATCAAAACAGCATTTTGCGAACCATTGAACTGATTCTGGGATTACCTCCCATGAGCCAGTTCGATCTGACCGCAGAACCGATGACAGATTGTTTCACTGACAAACCTGATTTTACGCCCTATCAGGTATTGCCCAATAATATTCCGCTCGACCAGATGAATCCCAAACTTACTTCACTGAACGGGAAACAATTGTATTGGGCCAAAAAATCCATGGAGATGCCGTTGGATGAAGCAGACGAGGCCGACGAGGATGACCTCAACAGAATTGTCTGGTTTGCTGCGAAAGGATATGATGTTCCCTATCCTAAAATCAGAAGGAAAGATTGAGTTCACTCCGAAAAGAGGTTTTCCGTCATTGCGAACGAAGTGAAGCAATCTCAACATATAGATTATCAACAGAATGGGATTGCTTCGTGCCTCGCAATGACGTGCTATATCGCTTTTCGGAGTAGACTCAAGATTAGTTAAATTAATACCCATTTTCTTTTCCTTTTAATACAGCTGGAACACCTTCTTTCATCCATTTTGGATTGGGTGCTCCCTTCAGGAAATGATCGAAGAACTGACTCATCCGAATCGACAAATCCTGTCGGTTGGGACGTTTGGTCAGGTTGTGCTCTTCTCCATTGTAAACCAGCAACCATGCGGGTTTACCGAGTCTTCGCAGCGCAGTAAAAAATTCAATGCCCTGGTACCAAGGAACTGCTCCATCGTTGTCGTTGCTCATGATCAGCAATGGTGTGGTAATCCGGTCTGCAAAAAAGATAGGAGAGTTCTCAATATACAATTCTCTCTTATCCCACAGCGTTCCGCCGATGCGGCTTTGGGTTTGTTCATACTGAAACTCCCTGACCATTCCGCTTTCCCAGCGAATACCCCCATAAGCGGAGGTCATATTGCTCACTGGCGCACCCGCCATGGCAGCCTTAAACATTCCGGTTTGTGTTACCATGAAGGCCGTCTGGTATCCTCCCCAACTCTGACCTTGCAATCCCATGTTTTGGGCATCAACATAAGGTCGTTTCATCAATTCCAGGGTACCGCCCATGATAGAATTATAAGCGTCCTTACCAGGATGGCCGGTGGTATAGATGATATCCGGAACGAAAACAAGGTAACCGTTGCTGTTGTAATAAGGGAAATTTACCGTCGACCTGGTCGGACTTGGAACATAATGCGTATTCAACTTGTCGGAATAGCGCTCATAATAATAGATAATCATCGGATATTTCTTTCCCGGGTCAAAATTTTCAGGTTTGTACAGTAACCCTTTCATCGCTTTTCCTTCCAGGGAAACCCACTTAACCTGTTCGACTGTTCCCCACCAATACTGGCTTTGTTGGGGATTCACCACCGATAATTTCTTCGCTTCTGTGAAATCAGATTTGCTTTTCCATAAATCCGGATAATTCAGATAGGAGGATTCCTGCCAGATCAGCTGATCCGCGTTCTTAGCCTTGATGGGTTCGCTAAAGGTGTAATCCTGTCTGATCAGGCTGGTCAATGATCCCGGAATGGTCAGATTTAAGGAGGCAAAACCCTGCTTGCAGCTTTCTTCTTCCGATGCTTTCAGCAGAAGAGGCACTGAAGGATCGATAAACAATGCCTCCGGATCCAGATTAACATACCGGTAGGTGGTCTTTCCATTTCTGCCAGTGGTGAGATTCACAGGTGCCTTAATCCCTTTCGGATCGAATTGCCAGATGTCAAACTGATCATAAATCAAAACGGATTCATCCCCTTTTGTCCAGCCGGCTATCCCATGCGGGGAAGGCATAGAAGGCGTATCGTGCTCTTCATCAAAAAATGCGACAGGTATTCCGGAAGTAAGATTTTTGCGCTGCATATCTGCCAGATCCATGCAATACCACGCTTTCTCTTCACCCTCATACCAATAAATGTATTTCCCGGCCGGTGAAATATCCCCGGAGAAAGCCTTCTTTTGCAGGAGTAGTTTCCTGGTACCTGTTTTAAGATCAATCAGATACAAATCCCGGTACCTTGCCTCTTCCCAGGAAGTAAGTTTTTCGTAAGGTTTATCAGCCAATCCGATTGCCAGTTCAGCATTCCCTTTTGAAATGGTCTTAACCCGGGTAATCAAAGTGTCGCCTAACTGAATGATCTTATTATCCGGAATTCTGTAAACCGCTTGATAGCTTTGTTTGAGATCATTATCCAGTTCCTTTAATTGCTGTGACTGCAAACGGCCATCCTGCCAGTTCCAGATATCCAGTTTGGTTTTCTCCTCATCAAGCAGCGTGTCTTTCGGCTGGGGAAGTATTTTGGGAGCGGTTCCGAAATAGAGTTTATTCCCGTCATCAGAAAAACTTAATCTGCCATTTTCACTTACCTCCCAGTTTTTGAATAACCCAACCGTCGAGGTATCGGCTACGGTTTTTGACAAGGATTGTTTGTTGTTCCAGAGATTCAGATTGTAACGTTTTACTTTTGCGGTATCGTCTGTAAAAAGGTAAGCGACCTGGTTTCCGGCATCATCCGGTAGGACCTTCTTTGCCAGTCCATTGCTTTCGAATATTATTTTAGACTGGAGATTCCTGGTATCAAAGATCTGGACCATTGAGGAATCGACTGAATCTTTTTTCAAGGTAACGAAGGAGCAAAGGGCGCCATTTTTTGAAAAGGCGGCTTCCGTGACGTTCTCAAAGGTGAATGTGGCCCTAGTCAAAGGATTGGTTATGGTAAGCCTGGAAAGCTCCACCTCATTAAAGGCTCCCTTTTTCGGTTTTTTATCTTTTTTGGATTCTGCCACGGACTTCAGTTTTGCCGTATCACCAGCTGCCTGTGATTTTGTATTATCTTTTGGTTTGTCTTGCAAATACGCCAGCCAGGATCCACCCTCCTTGGGCAGTTGAAATGATTTTATGTTAGGAATCCTTGCAATGGAATCTTTTGCCAGGAACCAAATGCCAAGTGAGTCTTTTGGTAAATCTTCCTTCTTGGTTTTTGCCAGTTTGAGTTTCCTCAGGACCTTTTCCGGTTGCCTGATTTTAAAAACCAATAAATCGGAAGTGCTGCTGAATACTGCTTCCTGCCCACATGCAAGGGAATCTCTTCTGCCAGTCTTAATATCCTGCAGATGCAGGAAGCCATCTCCTTTTTGAGGATTAACTTCAAAGGTTACCCATTCTCCATTGGCCGAAAGGGATGGTTTGGCCAATTCTTTCCAGGAATCGTAAACAGCGTGTGTAAGTGGTTTTTTTACAGGTGTTTGGGATAGGGCTACCGTGACTACAGCCAATACAGCAATAACGGACAAGAGCAAATTCTTCATACGACCAAAATTTTCAGGAAAAGTTGCTCTAAAATAGCAAAATACCTGTTAATAATATTGCATAGCAAAATCGCAAATCGCCACGATTTGTCAATCACCAACAGAAATATTTGTAGGGAAGAGAAATTAATTATTTACCCGGTGGATGGTACATCCGTCGTTTGTCACTACCGGAAGTATCTTCTTGGCAATAGTGTCATAAGACCAACCATGAGCGAGACAGCATTTCTTGAGATCTTGCCAGGCTTCATACTCACTTGCAGGAGTCTTAACAACAATAAGGTAGGGTCTTGATGGAGCTGGCATGATGTTGACGTTTATAAGCAAAAATAATCCAGACCCTCTCAGCCGGCTATAAGGGAAAGGTCAATAAAATCTTCGAAAGCTCTGATTCTATTGTAAGTAAAATGACTACATTATAATTTTAGTTTTATTAATTTTAGAAAAAAATGCCCGATGAAAACGTATTTATATAGAATATTTCTTGTCTTTGGCATCATCCAATTAGTTTGGTCTTCTCATGCCAGTTACATGGATGATTTTTCCATCCGGCAAAGGGGAAGTCTCCTTCGCGAAAGCCTGAATGTAAATCACAAAGAAATAATGCTGAACCACGACTGGCATCCTCTGCCGGTTTATTATCATACGCTGCAGTTTCTTTCGGAATACTCGTCTGTGGGAGGCTTCTTATTGTTATTCCCCTGCTTATCCTGCTGATCCCCCTGTTTTTCATGCGAACTATCGCGGCCGGGATTTATCTCACAGGATTTACCTCATCCTCTTTTGAAATATTGCTCCTGTTCTCCTTCCAGACTTTCTATGGAAATATATATTCTGCTATCGGACTGATTGTTGCCATTTTCATGGGAGGTCTGGCGATCGGGTCCCTGATTGGTAACCGGATGTTGATAACAAAGAAACATTACCTGTCTGCCCAGATGCATTTGTTTGCTTACGCTCTGTTGTATCCCATATTCTGGGGGCTTCAGAACGGAATCGGTAGCATTTTCGGCGGATTGCTGCTTTTTGGAATGAGTACGCTCGTTCTTTCGGCTATCGCTGGATTCCAGTATGTAGCCGGAACAAAAATATTGCAGGACAAATTTACGCAGACGGCGCCGATGTTGTATTCTGTGGATCTGATCGGAACGGCTCTGGGTACGGTTGTTATTTCCGTCGTCCTGTTACCGTTAGCGGGCATATTAAACAGCTGTTTTATTATAGGAGGGTTGAATCTTCTATTTGGAATCAATGGTGTCTGGACTTAAATAATCTTTTTAACAGTATTTAACTTTATAGTGGGTTACCTTTCCTCCCATGAGCGGACTAAGACGTGAGGTTGATGACTTTTAAATATCTGCAAATATATTTTCATTGCCTTTTGTGGGCTTAGCCCATGCTCATTTCTTGGCTTGATAATATGGAAAATAACCAAAACATGAAAGAATTAGTTCAAAATTTAATTAACTCTAAACCCAACGGAATTAAGTTGTCAGAGATGGAAGAGTCTCTTAAGCAAAGCAGATTGCGACTTGGATATATTACCCGAAAACTGCAGGAAGAAGGGAAGGCCGTAAAGGTTGATAATAAGTACTATCCAGCAGATAAAGTTTCGCTTATTGATGTGTCTTTCGGTTGACCGGGAAATCTCTTAGAAAAAATATTGAATTTATATTAAACCTTTCTTCGTTTACTTTGCCAAAAAGCCGTTAAGGTAAGGTTTGGTTAATAACCCTTCGGACGATGCCCATTGTCCGCCGGGGGGGGGGGGCTACCTGTTTTTCTTCCACTCCTGCATATCTTTTACCACCCGATTTCCGGCTGCATCTTTGATGATCGATAATCCGTCAAAATACACGCCATCGTAGGTGAAGGCCCTGAAAATGATGGAGTCGCTGGTCACGGTGAACAACTGGTACATGGCAGTATTACTGGCCATCTTGTCCATAACTTTTGAGAATCCGATGTCATAAAACTTGGGACTCGCATGGGAAACCACGTAAACCGGGCCCTGCCTGTCGCCTGATACTTCACTGGGAATGTGTGCCGCTCTGCCATAAACATGATCATGACCGGACAGTACTAAATCGACATGGTACTGGTCGAATAGCGGTTTAAACAAGCTGCGCAGGTAAAAATAATTGTGCCCCCTGGTGGTCGAATAGAGGGAGTGATGGATTAATACAACGATCCACTTTTGGTGCGTATTTCCCAAAATAGTCTTCAGCCATTTCCGCTGCTCCAGTGCAGAGGGAATTCCCTCAATTCCGTTGCTGTCCAGGCTTATGAACCTGGTATTCTGATAGTCCCAGTAACAGACACTTCTCAGGAAATTTGCCGGACCATTTTGTGGAATAGAAAAATGGGCGTTCCATCTCTCGTCGAGCCTTGGAAACACTCCTTTGTAAAATTCATGATTGCCCGGAGCTGCGATCACCGGAATGGTTTGAAGTAGTTTTTTCCCGGCCCTGAACCATTCGGCCCAATAGGCATCATGCGGACGCTCTACAATGTCGCCGATAAATACCATGAAAGCCGGGTTCGTCAGACTTTCCGCAGCCCGATGAAAAATTTCGCCGGTCTTGCCATTAATGGAATCCTGCACATCTCCGAAAAAGCAGAAGGAATAGGTACTGTCTGAACTATTTCCCATATTGAAGTTAAACCAATCCGAATACTGGTTATCGTTTGCCACCCTGTACCGGTAGGAAATTCGTGATTTCAGATTCTTCATGGTAATCTTAAAATAGGAAGCGGCACCTCCTGACGTCTTTATGATTCTTGGTAAGGAAGGATATCGGATCGTGTCGCCGGGATTGGTGTTTTCGATTAATTCAAGGCGGGCTTTCCTGGTAAGTGTATCTCCCTGCCAGGTTACATCGCGAGTTGAGGCTGCATCGCCCGACCAGGTAAGCAGAATTTGTGCAGGGGAATGGGACGGGGAGTAGGGTGGTTCCGTCGGGTTATAAAACCAGTTATTCCATTGAGTCAGGACAAAAGCAATGACTAAAACGGAAAGAATCAGCCATACATAATTTTTTCTGCGATTTAACATATTAGGGTATATTTCGGACATTGCTTCTTGATACGTATTAGTCTTCAAACTGTAACATTTCTCCAAGATAATAAATAAAAATGTGCGGATTATACAATTTTTTCTCTGAATTATGAACATCCCCCTTTTTATTCGTTATATTTCCAATTGTTTTTATCGGAAGAACAATGAAAATATTAATGGTTTATCCAAAGTATCCGGATTCTTTCTGGAGCTTTAAGCATGCTATGCGATTTATTTCCAAGAAAGCATCGGTTCCTCCTTTGGGATTGATAACCATAGCGGCCATGCTCCCAAAATCGTGGGAGAAGAGATTAGTGGATTTGAACGTTTCACCACTCAAGTCGATTGATATTTGTTGGGCTGATTATGTTTTCATCAGTGCAATGTCAATTCAAAAGGAGTCTGTTGAAGTGGTTATTGCCGAGTGCCTCAAAAACGACACGAAGATGGTGGCGGGCGGTCCTCTTTTTACCCAGGAATATGAAAATTATCCACAGATCGATCATTTTATTTTAAATGAAGCGGAGATTACGCTTGCTCCTTTTCTGAATGCTTTAGCCTCTGGCAGCATCCCGGACAGGGTATACAAAACAGATCAATTTGCCGATATAACTGACACTCCTGTTCCGGAATATGAGTTGTTATCCAGAAAGGATTATGTAGTGATGAACATCCAGGTTACCAGAGGTTGTCCGTTTTCTTGTGATTTTTGTGAGATAACAACTCTCCTGGGACACAAGGTAAGGATGAAAAAGACGAGTCAGATTTTAACGGAACTTGAAGCATTATATAATCTTAATTGGCGGGGTCCTATTTTGATTGTTGATGACAATTTTATAGGCAATAAGCATGAAATCAAGACGAACCTGTTGCCGGCCATGATGCAATGGATGCAAAATCACAATTTCCCATTCACTTTTGAGACTCAGACTTCCATCAACCTGGCAGATGATGACGAACTTCTTACCAGGATGGTCGCGGCAGGATTTGTATCCACTTTTATAGGGATCGAGACCCCGGATGAAGCTTCTCTGCAGGATTGCCACAAGAGTCAAAACGAAAACAGGGACCTGCTTCAGAGTGTGAAAAAAATACAAAAAGCGGGTATGTCAGTTTCAGGTGGTTTTATCGTAGGATTTGACTCGGATACCCCTTCCGTTTTTCAAAAACAGGTTGATTTTATTCAGCAGAGTGGAATTGTTTCCGCGATGGTTGGAATATTGCATGCCCCTAAAAACACAAAGCTCTACAAACGACTGATGAGTGAGAACCGGTTGGTGAATGCCTCGAGTGGTAACAACACCGATGCTTCCATGAATTTCCTCACCAAGATGAATCCCAAAGATCTATTGGAGGGATACAACGGATTGATTAGTAGTATCTATTCAATAAAACCATATTACAAAAGGGTGCGTCAGTTTTTGCTCAACTATGAAAAACTTTATTCAGTCAAAAGAAGGGTGCGATTTTCCCTGATCAGAAGTTTTCTGAAAACAGTTTATATCATCGGGATCGCCAACAAGGGGCGGCGAGAATTCTGGAAGTTGGTGATCTGGACCCTTTTCAAAAGACCACTCTTATTTAAAGAGGCCATTCAGTTTGCAGTTTATGGCTATCATTTCAGAATTGTATACGGACTAAGGTGAAAATTCAGTAAAAAGCAATAGCAAATAGACTTACTATTCTCTACTCAGCCATTTTTGAAAAAAACCTGAATCAGAGAAATGGAAATTTTTAAATGGATAATGCTGCTGCAGCATAGCCCTGGCATATCAGAATTCAATTTTTATACTGATTTCACTGAAGGTAAGATGTATGCAGAATTGCGCGGATCAGCCAGCAATTTGTTGGCTTCAACCGAATGATCACCAACAAATTGTTCCGTTTTTCCATCAAATTTCAGCCATGGTCCAACTATATATTCAGCTTTATTTTCTGGTACACCCATACCATCTCTTGCAATGGCATGAATCTTCATAAATTCCTCATAAGCTAAGGCATTATCGCCAAATCGTCCTGCTTTTTCATTGAAAGGCACTCTTCCAATCCGTTTTCGGTTGAGTTCATATAATACTCATAGCCGTTTTCAGCTAGCAGCAAATTGTAATTGCCCACTCCGGAAATTTTTGGGATTGTAGCAGCCGTAAGGATACTCTCCTGGCGTTTCCCATTAAATTGGATATGAGAGTAATCCCAGGTTTGGTTGGGACCGGCAGAGCCTGGATCTGAAAATAGGATCTCCTTGTAAGTGTTTGAATCACAATTGAATAATGAATTGTTTGTATAGGCAAGCGACGTTTGTGCCATAAGACCAACCGATACGAATGGTAGCAAAAAAGTGATTAGCCTGATTCCCATTTCAGATTATTTGCTTTGTTGAATTTTTACCCGCAATCAATTTCCGATTTGAGTTATCGTTGTCGGTTGAATAATGGTCTGAGAGTGGGTGGCAAAAACGACCACACCTGCGGAATAATCCCCAATTTTGATTACAATATACAACTTTATTACCAGAATGATACAGTTGGAGCTAATGCCTGAGTTTGGCCCATTTTTTATTGGGCCTAAAAACTCCCGGTTTTGTCCCGAATCAAAAATTTCTAAATAACCGGGTGCCACCCATGTTTCATCTCAATTTAGCCGGCGTGTCCAGGCTTTTAAAACATTCTATATATTAATGAGTATCTTCGTGTTAATTTGTAATTAACCTGACAAAATTATTGTGATATGAAAAACATCCTCCTTGCTGCTTTTCTTCTTTACACATTTGCCGGCTTTTCACAAAAAACGGATTCTGTAAAGAGGGAACCCTGGGAAAAAATCTATAGGGCCAGTGCCGCGAAAATTAATGATCTTGTTCATACAAAGCTCGAAGTGAGTTTTGATTATTCCAAATCATGGATGCCCGGAAAGGCGCGGCTGACTTTACACCCTCATTTTTAAGCTACAGATTCACTGAATCTTGATGCCCGGGGCATCAAGATCAACGAAGTATCCATGGTAATGGCAGGGAAACGGGTTCCTCTGAAATATTCCTACGAC
>Ga0209125_1003099_pt1 | contig 11882 bp, 9 predicted proteins | sample BarGraIncub1131A_FD_184503 | JGI IMG/M metagenome (GOLD analysis project Ga0209125, IMG submission 184503) | Arctic peat soil microbial communities from Barrow, Alaska - Barrow Graham LP Incubations 11-31A (SPAdes) (version 2) | ecosystem: Environmental > Terrestrial > Soil > Wetlands > Peat... | reverse complement strand
TATCAGAGACATATTTATTTATATCCATCTCTAGATGAAATTTCTCACATAACTCATTAATCTTTTTAATTTCTAGCTTGTTATTAAAAAACAGTCCTCTATTTTGCCCAAGTACTATATTTTGCTTCGCCGTCATTTCTTCAACTAATTTAAAATGTTGATAAATCATTCCTATACCTGCTTTAATAGCATCCTTTGGTGAAGTAAAATTCATATTTTTTCCATGAATAAAAATAGAACCACTATCAGGAGTGTAAACTCCTGATAGTGTGTTCATAAGGGTACTTTTACCTGCCCCATTTTCACCTAGTAGTGCATGGATTTCTCCGCCATGTACTGTTAAATTCATATTATTATTAGCTACTACTTTTCCGAAGGTCTTACTAATATTTTCTATAGATACATAAGGGATTTTGTCCATATTAAATCCTCCTCTCTAACATATTTTGTAAGCATATATTATTTTGCTATTGTACCTTCTACGCCTTTAACAAACCAATCAAATGATAATAGTTCCTTATCTGTCATGACTATACCTTTTGCAATTTTAATTTTTCCATTTTGATCTACTAGTGGTCCTACAAATATTTTATTTTTACCTGAGAGGATATCTGCTTTAGCTTTAGCAACGAGCACTGCTGCTCCCGCTGGTGCATTTTTTGTAAGTGGTGCAAGCGAAACTACTCCAGATTCTAGTCCTTTCCAATAATCACTTGATTTCCAAGTACCAGCTTGAATCTCTTTTACTTGCTCAATATAGTACGGTGCCCAATTCCAAACTGGTGCTGTCATATACGCTTTAGGTGCTTTAGCACTCATATCTGTATCATATCCAATACCAGATATTCCTGCTTCTTCTGCTGCTTGAAGCGCTCCTGCTGTGTCTTGATGTTGAGCAAGTACATCCACGCCTTCTGCTATAAGTGCTTTTCCTGCTTCTTTTTCTCTAGCTGGGTCATACCAAGTATTAGTCCATTTAACTTTTACTATAGCCTTTGGATTCACAGATTGGACTCCTAAAGTAAATGCATTTATCCCTCTTACTACTTCTGGAATTGCGAATGCACCTACATATCCTATTTTTTCAGTTTTAGTCTTCATTCCAGCAACTATACCCGATAGATACCTTGCTTGATACATACGTCCATAAAATGTTGACATATTTGTTGACGTTTTGTAACCAGATGCATGAAGATATTTAACATCAGGATGTTTTTTAGCTGATGCTACCATTCCATCCATAAATCCAAAACTTGTTCCTACAATAACATTAGCTCCTTGATTTATCATTTCCTCACATACTTGCTGAACATCTGCTACATCTTTTACTGACTCCCTATACAAAGTCTTTACACCTAGCTGTTTTTCAAGTGCTTTTCTTCCCATATCATGAGCATATGTATAACCTCCATCACCTATAGGCCCTACATATATAAATCCTACTACTACTGCTTTTTTCGTAGCTTTTGTCTCAGTCTTTTTCTCACTACCACATCCTACTAGCGCTAAAGATGCAATTAAAGTAACCGCTAATAATAAACTTCCTAATTTTTTCTTCATTTTTAAATCCCCCTCTTATGATAAATAATTATTTTTAAACTCTTACTTAAAACTTACCTTATTACCTTGCAGTGATTTTATTATTGCTAATGACTCTACTTTAATACCCTCCTTTTCTATGCACACTCGTCCATTTTGAAATGCTTTTTCAATTACAATTCCCACTCCAACAACATGGGCTCCTGCCTGACGTACAATTTCTATAAGTCCTAATGCCGCATTCCCGTTTGCTAAAAAATCATCAATTATTAAAATTTTATCTTCTCCATTTATATATTTCTTACTTGTTCTTATTTTATAATTCTTATTTTTTGTAAAAGAGAACACATCAGATTCATATACACTTGTGTCTAAAGTAGTTGCTTCATGTTTTTTCGCAAAAACTACAGGAATGTTATTAAAATATTGTGCCACAATACATGCTATTCCTATACCTGATGCTTCAACTGTTAATATCTTTGTAATTTCATTATTCGCAAATCTTTTTTTAAATTCTTGTCCAATTTCATTTAAGAGCTTTATATCAATTTGATGGTTCAAAAAACTATCCACCTTTAAAATTTCACTGTCTATCACTATACCTTGATTTGTTATTTTATTCTTTAGTACTTCCATACATCTTCTCCTTTGTTAGTAAAGTCCCAACATAATAAATTTTCAAAAACAAAAAAACTTCCCAGTTAACGTGTAAACTAGGGAGTTAATAATAATATTCAAACAAAAATAATTGATTTTTACAATTATTTTATTTTATTTATTAAAACACGCATAGTCAAGTATTTTACGGCTACTTGGTAGAGACGCTTAGTCCATATTCCTAAGCATATATGAGTTGCGAATATTAAGTTTTGAATTTAATTAATTGTTCGTGTTTATATCTCATAGTAATATTACAACATTTTTTTTGTTTAATCAATATGTATTTCAAAAAAAGTGATGTACTAAATAATTATCTAGTACATCACTTATATATGTTTTACTTTTATAATATCTTTATATTAACTGGCGGTGTATCCCAAATTTCCTTTGCATATTTCTTTATAGTATTGTCACTTGAAAAAATACCGGATTTAGCTATATTTATGATAGACATTTGTTGCCAAATAGATTTTTGCCTAAATAACCTGTCGATTTCACTATGAGCCTTTACATAAGCATCAAAATCCTTGAGTACAAAGTACTCATCATTGTGTAATAATAAACTATCATATATACCCATAAATTCCGTTTTAGGTGTTTCTAAAAATCCATTTATCAGTTGGTTTAATATAATATTTACTCGTGCATCACTATTATATATATCATAAGAGTTATACCTTTTATTGTTATAATAATCTATTACCTCTTTCGATGTAAGACCGAATAGTATAATATTATCTTTTCCAACAGCATCGAATATTTCTACATTTGCACCATCTAAAGTGGCTATTGTTATAGCCCCATTCATCATAAATTTCATATTTCCAGTTCCTGAAGCCTCTTTGGATGCAGTAGAAATCTGTTCACTAACATCAGCACAAGGAATAATTTTCTCAGCTAGTGATACTCCATAATTCTCAAGGAATAATATTTTAATTTTACCACGTGCTATAGGATCATTATTTATCTTATCAGCTAAAGTATTAATAAGTTTAATAGTCTGTTTTGCTATATAATAACTAGGAGATGCTTTCGCACCAAATATAAAAGTTCTTGGAACCATATCTAAATTTGGATTATCGCGTAGTTCGTTATATAAATGCATTATATGAAGCGCATTTAAAGTTTGCCTTTTATAGGAATGCATTCTTTTTACGTGAATATCAAATATAGAACTCGGGTCAATTGATATTCCATAATTTGCTGACACATAGTTTGAAAAATCTATTTTATTGTTTGTTTTTATAATATGAGTTTTCTCTTGAAAAGAAGCATCCTTTGCAAATTCCATTAACTTATTAAGTTCATTTGGAGCTTTTATCCAATCATTTCCTATAGTTTTCGTTATAAGCTTTGCAAGTTCCTCATTTGAATTTAGAAGCCATCTTCTATGAGTTATACCATTAGTCTGATTATTAAATTTTTCTGGGAAAAATTCATAAAAATCAGAAAGTTCTTGGTGCTTTAATAATTCTGTATGAAGTTTCGCAACTCCATTAACAGAATGGCCTCCTACAATGGCGAGATATGCCATTCGTACATATCCCTCATAGATAATAGACATTTTGTTTACTTTATTCCAATCCCCATTATATCTATGATACACTTCATTACAAAAGCGCCTATTTATTTCTTCTATTATCATATAAATACGTGGAAGTAATTTTCTAAACATTTCAACAGGCCATTTTTCTAGTGCCTCTGCCATAATTGTATGATTAGTATAAGCCATAGTTTGTGTTGTTATGTTCCAGGAGTCGTCCCAAGATAAGTCTTCCTCATCAATTAGTAGCCTCATTAGTTCAGCCACAGCTACAGCTGGGTGAGTATCATTTATTTGCACTGCCACATGTTTATGAAACTCCATTAACGATAATTCCTTCTTTTTATAGGTTCTAATAATGCTTTGTAATCCAGCACTTACAAAAAAATATTCTTGTTTTAAACGTAGTAATTTGCCTTTTTCATAACTATCATCTGGATATAAAACTTGTGAAATAGCCTCTACTGAATATTTGTTCTCACCTGCTTTTGCATAATCCCCTTGACTAAAAGATGAGAAATCAAAATCTTCATCCATAGTTTCTGCACTCCAAAGCCTCAATGTATTAACAGTATTATTATCATATCCTTTTACTGGGGTATCATAAGGTACAGCTTTTACAGATTCATAATTTTTATGAATAACTGTTATAACTCCATTCTTTTCTATTAAATGTACTTCTCCTGCAAATTTTACTTCTACAGATTTACTCTCTCTCCTTATTTCCCATGAATTACCATTTTTTAGCCAATTATCAGGAACTTCTACTTGATAACCACCTTCAATTTTCTGTTTAAACAATCCATATTTATACCTTATACCGCAACCATGTCCAGGAATTCCAGTGGATGCCATCGAATCTAAGAAACATGCTGCCAATCTTCCAAGCCCACCATTACCAAGACCTGCATCTAATTCTATGTCCTCTACTTCTTTTAAATTAATTCCTAAATCATTAAGTGCTTCTTTACAAATATCTCTTATACCTAAATTTACCAAATTACTATTTAATAATCTACCAACTAGGAATTCCATAGAAAAATAGTATACTTGTTTTCCCTTATTTTTTTCATATTCTTTATTACTTTCTATCCAAGGTTTAGAACAAAAATCTTTTATTAGTGCTCCTAAAGCTAAATATTGATGTAGTGACGATGCGTCAATAACATCTTCTGCAAACATTGTTTGTAGTTTCTCTATATACTCCGTTTTAAATAATTTTTTATCAATTACCACAATATTCACCACCTAGCAATTTTAGAATTTAATGTGAGTTAGGCACATGAAAAAAATATTGTTTTACTTGCTTATTATTTTTTTCATATGACTAAAATTTACTATATAAGATTACTATATAAATCCATATAATTTTTGGCCGAATTTTTCCAGCTATTGTCCGATATCATGGCATTTTGAACTAACTTATCCCAAGAGGGTTTATCTTTGTATAATCCAAGTGCTCTATTTATTGTATCTAATAATTCTTGACTGTTATAATTACTAAAAGAAAACCCATTCCCCTTCCCAGTATACTTATTATAAGGAATAATTGTGTCTTTTAGACCTCCAGTCTCGCGGACAATTGGAATGCTTCCATATTTCAGAGCTATAAGCTGCCCTATTCCGCAAGGTTCAAACAGAGACGGCATCAAAAACATATCAGAAGCTGCATATATTTGCTGTGCAAATGCCTCATCAAAAACAATGTTTGTTGATATCCTACTTGGGTAAATAGATGCATAATACAAAAATATATCCTCATAATATCCGTCTCCATTACCAAGCAATACTATTTGAATAGGAAGACTAAGTAGTTCTTGAAGTTTATCAACAATTAAATCTAGTCCCTTTTGCTTTACAAGTCTTGTCACAATCCCTATCATTGGGACATCCCCATCAACCGTAAATCCTAGTTTCTCTTGAAGCTTTAATTTGTTTTTCACCTTCTGTTCTACATTGCTTGCATCATAATTGCAAAATATTTTTTCATCAATTTTAGGATCGTATAGCTCATAGTCTATACCATTTACAATGCCGTGCAACTTCTCAGCTTTTGAGGCTAATAATTCATCTAGATTCTCACCATAAAAGGGAGTTCGTATTTCTTTTGAATAAGTATCGCTTACAGTAGTTACAGCATTTGAGAAAACAATTCCACCCTTCATGAAAGATATATTATCAAAAAATTCAAGTTCATCCTTATTAAAATACTTCCAATCTAAATTTAACAAATCACCTAGTATTTCTTTTGAAAACACTCCCTGATATTGTAAATTGTGTATAGTAAATATACTTTTAATTTTACTATACCTATCATCATTACTATAATTGTCTTTAAGCAAAATCGGAAGCATACCAGATTGCCAATCATTACAATGAATTATATCTGGCACGAAATCTCCCATGTACTTTATAGATTCTAGTATTGCTTTTGAAAAATATGAAAATCTTTCCCCATCATCATAAAATCCATATGTCTGTGGCCTTTTAAAATAATATTCATTGTCTACAAAGTAGTAAGGCACCTCATCATAAATCAGATATTCCAAGCCACAAAACTTACTTCTCCATCCAACTTGTACATTGAACGTAGCTATGTTTTCCATGCAACTTTTAAAAGCCAAAGGTATGCTACTATACTTAGGTATAATTACTCTTGCATCAATACCAAGTTTTCTTAATGCTTTAGGTAGTGCATAAGCAACGTCCCCAAGTCCTCCAGTTTTTATAAACGGATATGCTTCTGAAGCCACAAATAATACTTTCATACAAACCCCCCCTTGAATTTAAAATAATTATGGTCGGAATTTTTTTTCTATTACAACTGGGAATTCCTCATCCCCTTCAAGTACTGTATTCTCAGGTATTATGGTATTTTTATCAATTATGACATTAGTAAGTTTGCATCCTTTTTTAATCTCACAATTTTGAAATATTATACAATTTTTAATTACTGCACCTGTGTGTACGATTACTCTTCTTGAAATTATACTCTTTTCTATTTTTCCTTTTAAAATACATCCATTGGAAATTAGAGCATTGTTAACCTTTGCTCCACTAAAATATTTAGTGGGAGCTTCATCTTTACTCTTTGTATATATTAACCCTTTATTATAGAATAATTCCTTGGTTATTTTAGAATTTAGCATATCCATACTGGTTTTATAATAATTTTTTATAGAATTAATACATTGAAGATATCCCTTAAACTCATATGCATTTACATTGAGTTTAGAAACCTGATTATAAATAGCTGCTTTTATTGAATTATGATATCCTGTCTGAATGCATTTGTTCACAATAGTTATAAGAGAGCTTTTTTTCATAATGAACATTTCCATTGATATGTTTAATTTATCATCCGCTCCTATGTTTTTTCCAACGCTTAAAACTTTATTTTCCTCATTAATGTATAGAGTATTAGAATTTACATAATGCCTTCTACCATTATTTGTTTTTTTATATATTATAGTTATATCACTACCCGATTCCTCATGATATTTAGCAGCCTCATTGTAATCCATGTTACATAACATGTTAGACGAAGATATTATTACATACTCTTGCTTTGTTCTATAAATATATTCCATATTACCGCTTAATATATCTATATCCCTTAATTGTGCTCTTTCGGAAGTTAGATTAAATAAAAACAGTCCATTTATCTTTCTATCTAAATCCCAGGGTTTTCCTGAGCCTAGGTGATCAACTAAAGACCTTGATTTTGTGTTCGTGAAGATACCTATATTATGAATACCTGAATTAACCATGTTTGAAAGCACGAAATCAATAATTCGGTATCTTCCTCCTATAGGAATAGATGCTATAGGCCTTGATTTGGTAAGGCTTTTAATATTATCTTCTTGCTCATTTAACATTAATATTCCAATATAATTTTTAAGCATACTATCACCTCGTCAATTTTATAATTTAGTTGATATTTCTGAGTCTACTTTAATCTCTCGTCCTCTTTCTATAACGATAATATCACGTCCATTTCCAATAGTTGAATTACGTCTTATGACAACATCGCTTCCTATAATAGCTTTATCTATAACCACATTATTCCCTATTTTAGTATTAGGCAAAATAACAGAATTAGTTATTTTACAACTCTTACCTACATGTACTCCATGGAAAAGCACACAATTACTTATTTCTCCAAGTACTGTACATCCCTCATTTAATAGTGCATCACTAACAATTGCATCAGGTCCGATATATTGTGGTGGTAACATAGGATTGACTGTATATATTCTCCATTTAGTGTCGTGTATATTTAATTCATTATCATCTGATAATAAATCCATGTTTGCTTCCCAAAAACTTTCAATCGTACCAACATCTCTCCAATATCCTTTAAAGGGGTATGCATATAGCTTTTGATCATTCTGGAGCATTTTGGGTATTATATTCTTTCCAAAATCATTGCTAGAGTTTTTATCACGGTTGTCCTCTTTCAAAAGTTGTTTAAGAATAGACCAACTAAAAATATAAACTCCCATAGATGCTAAATTACTTTTAGGATCTTCTGGTTTTTCTTCAAATTCAAATATGCTGTGATCTTCGTGAGTATTCATTATCCCAAATCTGCTAGCCTCATCACGAGGGACTTCTATTACTGCAATAGTAACGTCTGCTCCTTTTTCTTTATGATAATCTAACATTTTGGAATAGTCCATTTTATAAATATGGTCTCCTGATAAAATAAGTACATATTCCGGCTCAAAGCTATCAATGTAATTTATATTTTGATATATTGCATCTGCTGTGCCATTATACCAATTGCCTCCATCCTCACTTTGATAAGGTGGCAGTAAGGTAACTCCTCCATTTTTCCTATCTAAATCCCAAGGCGCCCCTATGCCTATATGAGAATTTAAAGACAATGGTTGATATTGAGTAAGAACTCCTACCGTGTCTATATCTGAATTAGAACAATTACTTAAAGAAAAATCTATAATTCTATACTTCCCTCCAAATGGAACTGCGGGCTTTGCTGTCATTTTAGTTAATTGCTTCAGTCTTGATCCTTGCCCTCCAGCCAAGATCATAGCTATCATTTCTTTTTTTATCATTCTAATTTTCTCCTCTCAATACCTCCAGTAATGTGTCTAAATATATACTAGATTTTTATTGTTTTATTTGGTTTTATAAAAATTATGAATAATGCGGGCAATTTAATATTTTTACAATAAGGCTGACTTTTCCAATAACCTAAAAATTCAGCTCCTCCGCTCGCATCCCTTGTCTTACGTTTACATTCCATAAATTTACTCCTATGAGTTCAAATACATTTTTTTACTTTTATTTATCAGAATATTGATAGATAATATATTTAAATCATATATAAAATTATACCATATAAACATAAAAAAATAAGGTAAAAACTGTATATTTTTAGTTTTATTTTAACTGTTATATAAATAATTATTCTTAGATCAAAAAATATCATAAATAATTAGTTCTTTAACAAAAAATAGTTTAGGCACATTCAAATAAATAACAATCATGCCGAAAGTTATCTATTTGAATGTGCCTTGAATAAATTATTATACAAAATAACTACTTAGAAATATCCATTCCATAAAATATTTCAACCATCTCTTTTTTTAATTTTTGTATTATATCACACTTTTCTTCCTCATTTAAATCTTCCTGTTTAATCTCAAATAAATAATTATCAAGTTCAAAATCATTTAATATCATTTTTGTATGAAATATATTAGATTGATATATATTCATATCAATTAAATTGTATCTATTTATAGTTTCACTTGCAATGTAATTTTGTATAGAATTAATTTGATGATCTATAAAATGCTTTTGACCATCTACATCTCTAGTAAAACCCCTAACCCTATAATCAATAGTAATAATATCCGAATCAAAACTTCCTATTAAGTAATTCAAAGCTTTTAATGGCGATATAGTACCACAAGTTGCCACATCTATATCTACTCTAAAAGTGCTTATATTATTTTGTGGATGGCTTTCAGGATAAGTATGTACCGTTACATGACTTTTATCTAAATGTGCCACGATATTCTCCCGAATTGGTGTTAGAATCCCTCTATTACAAGAAGGGTCCACCACATATAGTGGTATCTCTTCCTCCGAAATAAGAAGTGTTACACTTGCTCCTTGAGGATCATAGTCTTGCTTTGCAATATTTAAAACGCTTGCACCTATCATTTCAGTAACATTTGTGAGAATTTTCGTTAACCTCTCAGCATTATATTGTTCATCGATATATTCTATATATTTTTTCCTATCTTCTTCAGTCTTTGTATAACAAATATCATAAATATTAAAACTTAATGATTTTGTTAAGTTGTTAAATCCATATAGTTTTATTTTATTTTTGTCACTGTTAACCAACTTTATTCCCCATTTCATTTAGATTGTTGTATAAGATTATTTAACTTATGACATCATTATGAATACATAAATTTATAGTCCATAACCATTCTATATAAAAATTTGCTTGAAGTATATACTTTTTAACATTATAATTATTTATAATAGTAACATATTTAATTTCATGTTTAATTTTACTACTCACTTTATAACATGGATATGAATATAATTAAGTATGATATTTATATCTTCCCATAAATGTATATAATTAGAATCGGAGGTATTAATGTAATGGATAAAAAATTAAAAGTCGGATTATTAGGTGGAACTGGATTTGTTGGTCAACGTCTTGTTACACTACTTGAAAATCACCCTTATTTTGAAATAGCAGTTATTGCTGCTAGTGAGAACTCTGTAGGTAAAACTTATTTCGATGCAGTAAATAAACGATGGAAACTAGACGTCCCTATGCCTGAGTCTGTTAAAAACATAGTATTAAAAAATATAAATGAAGTAGATGTAATAAGTAGCCTTGTAGATTTCGTCTTTTGCGCTGTTAATATGAGTGCAGATGAAATAAGAGATATTGAAGAAAGATATGCAAAAGCTGAAACTCCCGTGGTTTCAAATAACTCTGCACATCGCGGAACACCTGATGTTCCAATGGTAATTCCAGAAATAAATGCTGACCATTTTGAAATGATTAACGCACAACGCATACGTTTAGGTACTAAAAAAGGCTTTATTGTTGCGAAACCTAACTGCTCAATCCAAAGTTATGTTCCTGCTATAAGTGCTCTTATGGAATATAAACCTACAAAAATATTAGTTTGCACATATCAAGCTATATCTGGCTCTGGTAAAATATTTTCAGACTGGCCAGAAATTGTTGATAATGTAATACCATATATTGGTGGAGAAGAAGAAAAAAGCGAACAGGAACCACTAAAAATTTGGGGTCATATAGAAAATGATAAAATAGTTAAGGCAAAGGATCCTATAATTTCAACTCAATGCATACGTGTCCCAGTAGCCGATGGTCACTTAGCTGCAGTATTTGTTTCATTTGAAAATAAACCATCAAAAGAAACTATTCTAAAGCATTGGGCAAGTTACAAAGGAAAACCACAACTTTTAGATCTTCCAAATGCTCCCAAACAATTTCTAACATACTTTGAGGAAAATGACAGACCTCAAACTAGGCTAGACAGAAACATTGAAAAAGGAATGGGAATATCCCTTGGAAGACTTAGGGATGATAAGATATTTGATTATAAATTTGTTTGTTTGTCCCACAATACCCTACGTGGCGCAGCCGGTGGTGCAGTACTTTCAGCTGAACTATTAATGCGAGAAGGGTATTTAACTTCAAAATAAAATATTATATAATACAAGAAACCTTCTTATTTCAAGACAATTTCACTTGAAGTAAGAAGGTTTTTACTATATTTTTTTACCAGTAACCACAAATATAGGATTATTAGCCATCAACATATAACTCTGACCTTTGGTCTTACTTACTTGAAGTTGTACACATTCTACTTCATAGTTTAACCCTTTTAATGATTCCATAGCCTTATACACATTATTTATAGTTATAAAATTTAAAACTATATTTTTATTTTTTCTAAGTTTTTTTACATACTTTCCAATAATATCAGCTATATTTCCACCACTTCCACCTACAAATATTGCGTCAAACTCTCCTATTATGTTTGGCTGGATCTCCAGTGCTTCTGCATTTATTATTTCTAGGTTACTCGCCTTAAATTTTTCTTTG
>Ga0209125_1003096_pt1 | contig 11888 bp, 7 predicted proteins | sample BarGraIncub1131A_FD_184503 | JGI IMG/M metagenome (GOLD analysis project Ga0209125, IMG submission 184503) | Arctic peat soil microbial communities from Barrow, Alaska - Barrow Graham LP Incubations 11-31A (SPAdes) (version 2) | ecosystem: Environmental > Terrestrial > Soil > Wetlands > Peat... | reverse complement strand
ATCAGCAGAATCTCCCGAAAATCATGCAACGTCCCATTGCTCGGCGCGCGCGGATCCTTGATTTCGCCCAGGCGCTCTTCCAGATTCTTGTGTTTTTTCCTCGCCATTTCTTCCGCTCAAAAGACGAGAGTAGGCCAGAATTACAGCGAGTCCACAAGACGTATGCATAAGCCCTTGAGTGTAAACGAATATTTTGTTGGTCAAATGTCAAATAGCTTTATGTCGTGCGAGTGTCTTGGCCCTGGCTATACCTCCTGCTGGTTAAGTTGCTTGGGCTGCCCGCGATAGCCGCCGTGGTTGGACGAAAACTTGGGCTGCATGATCTCTATTACGAGGTGGTGATGCTTTTCGCGGCCTTGCCGACCGCCTCGTCGGCTTACATTCTGGCCATGCGCATGGGGGGGACGGAGCGAGCGTGACGTGGATGATTTCCGCGTCCACCCTGGGGTCGATGCTCACGCTGCCGTTCTGGACAGCGTGGCTGGCCGGTTGAGTGGCAGGGCTTACTGCGATTTTTTGCCGCGCTTCGGCGCGGCCTTCGGGGGTTCTTCGGCGGCCGCTGCGGCGGCCTGTTCTGCCGCCGCTTGCTGCATTTGCTGCATCAGGTGCCATGGCCACATGGCGGCCTGGCCTAGGGCGTCACCGCCTTCGCCGGTCGGTGTAGGTGGCACGGCCTGATCGGGCGCCGAAGCTTGGCTGGCTGCGTTGGCCGCCATGTTACCCATCGTGCGCACCGCGTTGAGCGTGACGCATTGCATTTCGAGGCTCTGGATTGTCATCTGCAGCATCGACAGATTCATCTTCAGCCAGCCTTCGACGGCCTTCATGTCTTTCACCTTTTTTTCGATCTCTTCCACATCGAAGGTCGGGGTGACCATGCCCGGCAGCGAAAAGCCCATATTGCCCCACATGTTCTTGACAAAATTCATTGGATCGTTGGCGGAACTGTCGTTCGACATTTTGGACTCCAGGCTTGATGGTGTAAGGGCATCTTAGCAAATGTCGCGTAAACCCTCACTCCAATTCGAACGGGTTACGAAGCGACCACTCGCCAAAGGCGCCCGAATTGGGCGGGGAGATAAGCGACGATTTACCGGGGATTTTTCTTCTGCTCAACACACGGCTTGATGATTTTCAAGGGCGCCCGCCGCACGCGGCCGCAAGGTCGCTTCGGCTCCAGCGCGTCCTTTCCCTATCGCCGCTCAATCTCTGGAAACTGCTGCCGAAGCAGCCAACTGCAGACTCCTTCGCGGCTATTCACCGACAAGACAATCTTTGGTGGAAGGATCTCCTCCCAAAGGTTAACATAGCCCGAGGCTTCGCGCTGTTCTCCAGCGCGGTATTCGGCAGCGGTTTTTGCAGAGAACACGTGCGTCGAGCAAAGAGTGTGACGTGCGTCAATCAAGCAAGGTGACTAACTGCGTCCATATTCAACGCGAGCAAAATCCGTCTGTACCCAAACCCCTCACAGGAACCGATCTTTGCGGTTCAGTTCGAAGGTACGCTTTGTCTGGAACAAGGCGCTCGGGATGAAGAAACCGGGGGAATCCTCGTGGCGCAAAGACAGTGATTCATTAGTGCTCCAGCACGCGATACTCGACCTCGATGTCGCGTACCGAAAGTCTTTCACCAAGCGCTAAATTCCCGTGCTTCAAGAAGAAGCATGCGGCTCGCCAATACTTTCAATAGCCGCAACGCTTTACCCTCGGCAATGGCTCAGTTGTCTTGCCCAGATTGGTTACGTCAGGGCGGTGATTCATCGCCCGATCCTCGGCAAGATCAAGACTGACGCGATGTCCAGAGAATCGACCGGCAAGGAGTTTGCCGCGATCCTTGCGGATGATGGTGTGGCCGCAAGCGAACGGTTGCCGCCTATCGAATCGATCACCGGGATCGATGTTGGGTTGAAAGAAGGGAGCGCCGCCAGTTCGGGCAAGAAGACCGGCCATCCCATATTCCTGAAACGCGCTTTGCAGACCCTGCAGCGTGAGCAACAGGCGCTGTCACGCAAGATCGAAGTGGCCAAGAAACGCTGCATGATCGCCAGCAAGCCCTTGGCTAAGCGGCGCGATTTCTTTGGCAGGAACATCGCCAAGGATCGCAAGACGGCGGCGCATGCCATGAGCGCATCAGCAATGGCAGAACTGATTCTCCGCACAAGGTGTCACGGCAATTGGCGGACGCAAACCAAACGGTTGCCGCCGGGACGTCGAACGCGAAGGGCCTGATGGAGCACCGGCCGCTGTCAGCGGGCAAGGTCTTTTGACGAAGATCGAGGACAAGCTGAAACGCCAAGGCGGCCGAATCGCCAAGATCGACCGCGGGTTTCCTTCGTCAAAGCGTTGCGCGTGTTACGGCGCGATCAAGAAGGAGCTGGAACTTTCGGCTCGGGATTGGCCGTGTGTGGCGTGCGGGAAGATTCGCTATGGCAACGCCAGCCAGAATCTCCGTACCGAAGCGATCGTCGAAGGGATCGTTATTCTTCAGGCGGCAGGATTGTCCGTCGCAGCCCACGGAGGCTGCATCCGCCCTGCGCGCATTGCGCAGGCAGCGGTCAATCAGTTGGGAAGCCTAGGCCGTCAGGCGTACGACCAGTCACCAAATTTTGCTCTATTCAGACTCGTCGCTTGCCGGTTGATGCTAAAGTATTAGCAAGCGCCATAAATCTGCTGGAAATCATGCTCAAACTGCTTGTTGTCGAAGATCACGTGCTGGTTCGGGAAGGCCTTGTACAAACCCTGCGCCAGCTTGCTGATGAGGTCAGTATCTTCGAGGCGGCCGATTGCGATTGCGCCGGCGCCTTGCTCGAAAAGGAGCAGGATTTCGATCTCGTCCTGCTTGATCTTGGTTTGCCGGGGGTCGACGGTCTCACCGGTCTGGGAATTTTCCGGCGGCGTTATCCCGCCATTCCGGTGGTCATTGTCTCCGCTTACGACGATGCGCATACGGTGAACCGGGCGTTGAAGAACGGTGCTTCCGGCTTCGTTCCCAAGGCCTACTCCAGCGATCGTCTGCTCGCCGCGCTACAGGAAGTGCTTGATGGTCGAATCTTTACGCCGGAACAGATGATGCCGGTAAACCTCGGCGCCGATTTGCCGCATACGCCGATCGGCGGTCGCGCCGAACCCGCCGAATTCGGTCTGACAGAGCGTCAGGCCGAAGTGCTGGCCTTGATGGCGCGCGGCAAGTCGAATCGGGAAATCGCCGAACACCTCGGTTTGACCGAGGGAACGGTCAAGATTCATATCACTGCGATTTTCAAGGCGCTGGGGGTCTCCAGTCGTACTCAGGCGTTGGTCGCCGTGGCGCGCTACGGCATCACGCTCTAGCCGGCAGCAGTTGCGTCAGTAGCGCCCGCAATTTGGCCGGGCGTAGGGGCAGCGGCATCAGGTGGACATGAGCCGGGCGCGGGTCGCCAGGCGGGCCAAGCAGAATCAGCGGGACTTCGGTTTCGGTTGGGCTGTCCAGAAAACTTGAGCCGGAGTCTCCCGCCACGCCGACGATCACCATTCCCTCGCGCAGCGCTCGTTCCCGCGCCTCCCCGAAGGAGTCTGCCCAGTCGCTATAAAATCCCCAGTTGGCGGCCAGTTCGGCAAGTGTCTGCAAGACGGGGGCCTCTGGACGCAACAGGAGAAGGCGCGGCGTCTGGCTGCCGACGTCGGGCGCCAGCGTAGCACTTGGCAGCGGCCGGTTGGCTGGCTGGGCGAGCTGCAGGGTGACCGAAAAAACCGATCCCCGCCCAGGCCAGGATCGTAGTTCTACCTCCAGACCAAGAATTCTGGCCAGGCGGCTGACGATCGCCAGGCCCAGTCCCAGACCACGGTCTTGCGCCCGTGCAACGTTCCCGACCTGAAAGAATTCCTCGAAAATTGGTTGCCGGTGTTCCGGAGCGATGCCGACGCCGCTGTCGCGAACTTCGATGCACACGTGTCCGCCGCGGCGGCGAGCCAGCAACAGCACGCCGCCTTTTTCGGTGTAGCGGATGGCGTTAGATAGCAGGTTGCACAGCAGGCGTTCGAGGAGCGCCGGGTCGGTGTGTACCCACAGCGGCGTCGCCCGGCAGCGAAAGCGTAAAGATTTGGCTCCGGCGCTGCGTGCGAAACCGGCATTCAGGCGGCGAAAGATTTCGTCCAGCGGATAGTCTTCCGTCACCGGGGTGACTCCCGCCACATCAAGGCGGGAAATGTCGAGCAGGGCGTCGAGCAACTCCGAAATGCTACTGGCCGATTCGCTGATCTGCCGGGCTAGCCGTTGTTGTGCAGGCGTGATGGACTCGTGACGAAGGTCGGCGGCAAACAGCGACAAGGCGTGCAAGGGCTGCCGCAGATCGTGGCTGGCCGCTGCGAGGAAGCGCGACTTGGCGAGGTTCGAGCGCTCGGCTTCGTCCTTCTTCGTCTCCAGTTCGCGCGTTGCATCGAAGATGCGGGCTTCCAGGAGTTGGTGGTTTTCACTCAGCGCCTGAGCCATGGCATTCATGCCTTCTTCGAGGCGTTGCAGGTCACCGCCACTATCGGCCGGGACGCGCGCGCCGAGCTGACCGTCCTGAATGCGCCCGACGGCGTCTTCGAGACGGAGGATCGGCCGCGTGACCTGGCGTCCGAGAAGAGCGGCCAGCAGGCCGCCTAGGACAAGAACGGCCAGGGTGGACAGGAGTGTGAAGGAAATAACTTCCTGTTTTCGCTTTTGCGTCACAGCACGCGTCAGTTCGAGCGTGATCCAGCCGATGGTCTCGGGGGCTTTGGGCCAGTCGGGAGGGATCGCTTCGCTCAGAAAGGGATCGTCGACCTCGTAGCGGTGGCGAATGATCGGTGCCGCAAAGACCATCCGGTCATTGTTGCTCTCCATGAGAAAAGGCTGCTCGGCCGGTGGCATCATCGCCAATTTTCCCGGCAGGACGCCGCTACTGGCCAGGGGCATGCCACGGTCGTTGAATACGGCGACGGTGGTCACGTGGGTTTCGTCGAGCGCGGCCAGAGCAACCTTGTGCAAAGTTTCCCGATCACCCGAATAAGCGCTGAATTCCGATACGGCGGCGAGTTGCCGCGACAAGCCGAGGCCGTAGTTGCGCAGGTCACGTTCGAAATCGGAGGACACCCGGTAGACCATATAGCCGGCTAGCGTCACGGCAATCGTGACGGCCGGGAACAAGGCAAGCAGTAGAACACGGGTGCGGATACCCCAGTTTTTCATGGCGTCAAACGAGGTAGTCTATGAGCACGTCATTGTCTACGCTTTGCTGCTGGCCGACAAGATCATAGCTGGTAACAGTACAGCCGGGTTTGCCGGGCGTCGCCAACGTCGATAATGCGGCTAGCGCTCACTTCCGGTACGGGAAAGCTGTTACTGATGAATAGGCTACCGGGCGCCATCGTGGCGCGGACTTTTTGCCACAGGGTGGCCATCGGGGCAGGGGAGAGAAAAGCATAAACGACATCGTAGCCAGCGAGCTCGGTGTGCCAGAGGTCGCCCCAGCGCCAGGCGCAATTGGCCAGGCCGGCCGTGCGCAGGCGTCCGGTGAGCCAGGCGGCCGGGGCGTTTTCGACACCGGTGAACCGGCCGTCCGGGCGGCTCATGGCGAGCGGGCGAAGGATGCTGCCGACGCCCGCCCCCAGATCGAGAAAACGCAGCTGCGGGCGGTTAGCAACGAGTCCGGCGAGCACGGCCGCCGTTTCAGTGTTCGAGAAATAGAGCGGGATCTGGCCGCTCAAGGCGCCACGATAGACGAGCAGCAGCAAGATGAAGGACAGCAGAAACCAGCCAGGGGGAATCGCCAGTTGCACGACGCCCCAGGCGGCCGGCGCAAAGAGCGCGTGCATTACCCGCCACCACCAGGGCTGGTGGGTGAAGGTGGCCAACAATAGCGCCACCCCGCCGATCGCAAAAGTGGTTTCCGGCCAGGGCAGGACTTCGTTGCGCATCCCGTAGTAGGGCCAAGCCAGCGAGAGCACGGCCATCGCCGCGGCAAACTGCAAGGCGAGCTGACGCATGTGCGGCGGCCGTAAAGGGGGGGGCGGCGGGGGGCTGGTGTCGGCGTCGGGTGGCGTTGAGGACAATGCGGTGCTCCAGGGGCTGAGCGCCGCATTGTATCTCGTGCGCTCCAGGCCCGCTCAAGCGGCAGCGCGTTGCGCTTGGGGGCGTGGAACAGCCAGCAGTTGCTGGCGCAGGGCTTGGCGTTTCGGTTGCGCGAGCAGTACCGAGGCCCGCTTGACGTGGCCGAAGCCACGCATCTGGTCAGGTAGCGTCGCCAGTTCGATGGCGCTGTCCAGCGAGGCACTATCCAGCTGTGCGAGAATTAGCTCAATATCGGCTTCGTAATCGGCAATCAGCTGCCTTTCCAGGCGCCGCTCCGGGCTGTAAGCGAACATGTCGAGGCGTGAACCGCGTAGTCCCTTGAGGCGGCTGAGCCACTTGAAGGCGCGCATTATCCACGGTCCGTAACTGCGCTTCGCGATACGCCCGGTAAGCGGGTCGGGGCGGGCGATCAGCGGTGGGGCCAGATGAAAGCGGAGCTTGAAATCACCTTCGAAGGTCTCCTTCAGTTGCTGCATGAAGCTCGGCTCGGCGTAGAGTCGGGCGACCTCGTACTCGTCCTTGATGGCCAGCAACTTGCAGTAGTTGCTGGCCACCGCTTCGGCCAGCGCCGTTGACGGGAAGCGCGCCTGCTCGGCGGCCCGTACCCTGTCGACGAGGGCCTGGTAGCGCCGTGCGTAGGCTGCGTCCTGATAGGCGGTGAGTGTTTCGACGCGGCGGCTGATGGTCTCGTCGAGGCTCCACGAGAAGCGCTGCCGCGGGAACACGCCCTTCTCGCCAGCCGGTTCGGCAAAGTGGCGCACGACTTCCGGGGCGTGCGCGGCACGGCGTCCCCACAGAAAGGCCCTGCGATTCGGCTCGATGGCCGTGCCGTTCAACTCGATGGCCTTGTCGATGGCCGCGCGCGAAAGAGGCACTAGTCCTTGCTGCCAGGCGAGGCCGAGCAGGAAAAGGTTGGCGTAAACCGCGTCGCCCAGCAGGCGGGTGACCAGATGCCGGGCGTCGAGGAACAGCGCCTGGCCGGCACCGCAGGCCTCCTCTACCTGTGTCTGCATCGTGCTCAGGGGGAATTGCCAGTCGGGATTGCGGGTGAATTCGGCGGTCGGTGTTTCGGCGATATTGACCACGGCGCGCGTGTGGCCGGCGAGCATCTTCGACAGGGCTTCGCTACCGGCCGTGACGACGAGGTCGCCGCCGATGACCGCGTGTGCTTCACCGGTGGCGATGCGTGCAGCGTGGATATCTTCCGGCCGGTCGGCGATGCGCAGATGCGAGAAAACCGCGCCGAATTTCTGCGCCAGTCCGGTCATGTCGAGCACCGAGACGCCCTTGCCGTCGAGATGCGCGGCCATACCGAGCAGGGCGCCAAGCGTGATGACCCCAGTGCCGCCGACGCCGGTGATGAGGATATTGAAGGGCCGAGTGGTGGCGGGCAAGACGGGCTCGGGCAGGGCGCGAAAGGCGCTTTCATCGGCCGTGACGGCGCGGCCCTTGCGCAACTTGCCGCCCTCGACAGTGACGAAACTCGGGCAGAAGCCGTTCACGCAGGAGAAGTCCTTGTTACACGAGGATTGGTCAATGGCGCGCTTGCGGCCGAACTCGGTATCGACAGGGATCACCGACAGGCAGTTTGATTGCACGCCGCAGTCGCCGCAGCCTTCGCATACCGCTTCGTTGATGAACACACGGCGCGCAGGGTCGGGAAGTTTGCCGCGCTTGCGTCGGCGGCGCAGCTCGGTGGCGCAGGTCTGCTCGTAGATGAGGATTGAGACGCCAGGGTAGTCACGCAGCTCGCGCTGTACAGCGTCGAGCTCGGCACGGTGGCGGACAGGTGTGTGCGGCGCAAGATCGGTGATCGGTGCGTACTTGCCCGGATCGTCGGTGACGATGATGATCTTCTCGATGCCCTCGGCTTCGAGCTGGCGGGTCAGCCGTGCGACGGTCAGCATGCCGTCGACGGGCTGGCCGCCGGTCATGGCGACGGCGTCGTTGTAGAGGATCTTATAGGTAATGGCCACCTTGGCCGAGACGGCTTGGCGGATAGCCAGCAGGCCCGAGTGAAAATAGGTGCCGTCACCGAGGTTGGCGAAGATGTGCTTTTCGCTGGTAAACGGCGCTTGTCCGACCCACGGCACGCCTTCACCGCCCATGTGAGTGAAGGTCGTTGTGCTGCGGTCCATCCAGGTCACCATGTAATGACAGCCGATGCCGGCGACCGCGCGCGAGCCTTCCGGGATGCGCGTCGATGTGTTGTGCGGGCAGCCCGAGCAGAAGTAGGGCGTGCGCTGTAGCGGCACGACAGCGCAGTTGCCGAGGACGATCGGCGTCGCCGCTTTCTGCTTGGCCTCGATCAAGGCAAGGCGTGCCGCAATGGTCGGCGAAGTGAAGAAGCGATCGATGCGTGCCGCCAGCGCGCGCGCCACCTGCGCCACCGACAGCTCGCCAGCGGCCGGCAGCAACCAGTCACCGTGGGTCAGGTGGCCTCTGCCGGTGGGCAGCAGCGACCATTCGCCTTTGTCGTCGAACTTGCCGATCACGCGCGGTCGCACATCCTCGCGCCAGTTGTAGAGTTCCTCCTTCAGCTGGTACTCGATCAGCTGGCGTTTCTCCTCGACGACCAGAATTTCTTCGAGGCCCTCGGCGAAACGGCGCACGCCGTCGGCCTCGAGTGGCCAGACCATCCCGACCTTGTACAGCCGGATGCCGATGATGGCCGCCAGATCGTCGTCAATACCGAGTTCGTCGAGGGCCTGGCGCACGTCGAGATAGGACTTGCCACAGGTGATGATGCCCAGGCGCGGTGCCGGACTGTCGATGACCACGCGATTGAGCCCGTTGGCGCGGCAATAGGCGAGGGCGGCGTAGAGCTTGTAGTTGATCAGGCGGGCTTCCTGCAGTAATGGCGGGTCGGGCCAGCGGATGTTGAGGCCGGCCGGGTCGTCCTGCGGCATTTCGAAGTCGTCGGGGATGAGGATCCGCGGCAAGTCCAGATCGATCGACACTGAGGCCGATGTTTCGACCGTGTCGGCCAGCGCCTTCATGGCTACCCAGCAGCCCGAGTAGCGGCTCATGGCCCAGCCGTGCAGACCGAAATCGAGGTACTCCTGGACGTTTGCCGGGTAGAGCACCGGCATCAGAACGGCCTTGAAGATGTGCTCGGTCTGGTGCGGCAGGGTCGAGGACTTGGCCGCGTGATCGTCACCGGCGACGACCAGCACGCCGCCGTACTTCGCCGAACCGGCCGCGTTGGCGTGACGAAAGACGTCGCCGCAACGATCGACGCCCGGCCCTTTGCCGTACCACATGGCGAAGACGCCGTCGTACTGGGCGCCGGGAAAGAGATTGAGCTGTTGCGTGCCCCATACGGCGGTCGCCGCCAGGTCTTCATTGACGCCTGGCTGGAAGACAATGCGCTGGGCGTCGAGGTGTTGTTTCGCTTTCCACAGCGCTTGGTCTAGGCCGCCGAGTGGACTGCCGCGGTAACCCGAGATAAAACCGGCCGTGTTTAGTCCGGCCGCTTGGTCACGCAGACGCTGCAGCATCGGCAGGCGAACGAGGGCTTGCGTGCCGGTCAGAAAGACGCGTCCCGACGTCGCTGTGTAGCGCTCGTCGAGCGTGATCGAAAGATCGCTCATCGAATCTCCTCCTTTGCGCGGGGTCTCGGTCACGGATCTTGTGGATACGCACCGTCCTGGCTTCACAGGTCGCCGATCGCTAACCCGGACGTTCTGTTCGATCACGGTCGCGGCGAAACGTTGCGCCGCAATCGCGAGGAGGAGAAAATTTCGGTATTACGCGGCGGGCAGGATCTTGCCGGGATTGAGGAGGTTGAGCGGATCGAGCGCCGCCTTGATGGCGCGCATGACGTCGACCGCGTCGGTGCCGTGTTCGCGGACGAGAAACTTGCGCTTGCCGATGCCGATGCCGTGTTCGCCGGTGCACGTGCCGTCCATAGCTAGCGCACGTTCGACGACGCGTTCGTTGATCCGCTCGGCTTCTTCAAGCTCTTCGGGTTTCGCCGGATCGACGAGTATCAGCAGGTGAAAGTTACCGTCGCCAGCGTGGCCGAGGAGGGCGATGGGTAGCGACGATTGCGCAATGTCTTCGTTGGTGGCGTGAATGCACTCGGCGAGGCGCGAGATCGGCACGCAAACGTCGCTCGAAAAACCGCGGCAGCCCGGCTTGAGCTGCAGGCAGGCGAAGTAGGCGTTGTGCCGGGCTTGCCACAGGCGAGTCCGCTCCTCCTGACGGGTCGCCCATTCAAAGCCTTGGCCGCCGAGACCATCGGCAATTTCCTGCACGAGCTGCGCTTGTTCTGCGACCGAGGCCGGGTTGCCATGGAACTCGAAGAAAAGCGTCGGCAATTCTTGCAGCGTAGTCTTGCTGTGCCGATTGACGGCGGTCATGGTTAGCGCGTCGAGCAGTTCGATGCGAGCGACCGGTACGCCAAGCTGAATCGTTTGGATGACCGTATCGACGGCCGCGTCGACAGTCGGAAAGGCGCAGACTGCCGCCGAAATCGCCTCGGGGATGGGGTACAGCTTGACGGTTAGTTCGGTGATGATGCCCAGCGTGCCTTCCGAGCCGGTCAGCAGGCGGGTCAGGTCGTAACCGGAAGACGATTTTCGCGCCCGTCCGCCCGTCTTGATGCTGCGGCCGTCGGCGAGAACCACGGTCATACCCCGTATGTTGTCACGCATGGTGCCGTAGCGCACCGCATTGGTTCCCGAGGCACGCGTCGCAGCCATGCCGCCGAACGACGCATCCGCACCCGGATCGACCGGGAAGAACAGCCCGGTGCCCTTCAGCGCATCGTTGAGCTGCGTGCGCGTGACGCCGGCCTCGACCGTGGCGTCCATGTCCTCGGGATGCAGGGACAGTACTTTGTTCATTCCCGAAAGATCAAGGCTGATCCCGCCGTGCACTGCCAAGACGTGCCCCTCGACGGAACTGCCGACACCGTAGGGAATGATCGGGACGCGGTGCTGGTGGCAGAGGCGAACGACTTCGGCGACTTCCTCGGTCGTTTCAGCGAACACGACACCGTCGGGCAGCGCGGGCGTATGCACCGACTCGTCGCGCCCGTGATGTGTACGGATCGATTCGCCTTGCGAGAAGCGACTGCCAAAACGCTCGCGGAGTTTCTCAACAACGGCGTCGGCGAGCGGCGGATGCGAAGGGTAAGGTGTATTCATAGGGGCGGGTTAGCTTGTTCGTTGATAGTCAGCGGCGGACTGGGCGGCACGATTCTACGCCGCACGAAGCAAATAAGTGAGAAAAAGGGTGTATCTCGGCACGGTTGCTGCTATACTGCCGGCCGGCTTGAAAAAAAATTTGACAAACCCTAAGTGGGGCTTCAAACTTTTCGGTTCCGAGTTGGAGGGATACCCAAGTGGCCAACGGGATCAGACTGTAAATCTGACGGCTCTGCCTTCGAAGGTTCGAATCCTTCTCCCTCCACCAAGCGCGCCGCTGTAAGTAGTATTGATGGATCGTGCTGCGGGTAATGGTTTTGCGGGTGTAGCTCAATGGTAGAGCTGAAGCCTTCCAAGCTTAAGACGAGGGTTCGATTCCCTTCACCCGCTCCACGCTGCGGCAGAAAAACTTGCTTCAGGTTGCACCAGGATGCCCATGTAGCTCAGTGGTAGAGCACTCCCTTGGTAAGGGAGAGGCCGGCAGTTCAATCCTGCCCATGGGCACCACGGCTTTGCGCCGAAGGTTTTTTAACTTCTAACGTTTTGAGGTACCGGAATGGCTAAGGGAAAATTCGAACGTACGAAGCCGCACGTGAACGTAGGCACGATTGGTCACGTTGACCACGGCAAGACCACGCTGACGGCGGCGATTACGACGATTCT
>Ga0209125_1003095_pt1 | contig 11893 bp, 8 predicted proteins | sample BarGraIncub1131A_FD_184503 | JGI IMG/M metagenome (GOLD analysis project Ga0209125, IMG submission 184503) | Arctic peat soil microbial communities from Barrow, Alaska - Barrow Graham LP Incubations 11-31A (SPAdes) (version 2) | ecosystem: Environmental > Terrestrial > Soil > Wetlands > Peat... | reverse complement strand
TTCAGTGTACGTCATCATAGATCCTTGCTGCCCCCAGAAGTTGAAAAAAATGGGGCCGCCGGATATTACCGGTTCCGGATTCCTGATCAAACCGGCGAGCTCGCTGCGCTCACCGCCTCGTCAGGCCAGAAAACCGGGCTTAAACGGCCCCCACCGAGGCGACAACTATCCTGACACAGGGGGGTATGAATCTCAGTCACGATAATAGCTCTCACATAGGAATAGACGAGGTCTTTTGATACCTCAAACTTTTCACCAAAGATGTTGAGCATTCTATCGCTTCTGATAAATCGGATGAGCGATATGCTCCCGTCTGGGAGAAAATCAAGTTTTGGCATCCTCGTGTTTGGCCCCAGGGTAGATGGGCTGAATTCGTCAGCAGCAATAACCTCCAGAGGTGTTTTACCTTTGAGGCAGCTATAACGGTGATGCATGTTGTGAAACCGCTGGAAGTTCTTACTTTGCCGTTTGAGCATGACATAGCTTGAAAACCACTGGCGGCGAAAAAACTTTTTGTCGTATGTATCGTTGAAGTGCTCTATGACACCATCCCGCCATGGTTCTCCCACAGGGATAAAGACAGGATGAACGCCGAAGTAGAGACATAGCCGCAGCACCAGGCCAAGCGATCTTGGGTAGCGGTTACTGCCGCGGAAGCTGAGCTCATTGTCGATCTGGAGAAAGTCAGGACGACCCATGGACTTCCAGCAGCGCAGCAATCCCTGCGCGATGTTGTCATCCTCCTTGGTGCGGCTTGATTCGATGAAGACTCGATGGCTGTAAAGGTCAATCACATTCATCGAGTAGAATCTACCGTCGCCCTTTATGTAACGTGGCCCCACGAGATCCATATGATGGATGTTGTTGCAGCACAAGGCCTCGGTAAAGTACGGATAATCGACCCCCTTGGGGGAATAGCGTGTTTTTTTTACGAGCCCTTCCCGCTTCAGGGTCCGGTTGATAGTGCTGTCAGAGCGAAATGGCCTAGCTTATGCAGTTCCCACTTAATGGCTGATACGCCAATTTGGGCAAATGGTGCCGCATCCAGACGGGCTCTGGTTGCTACAATAAGGTCCTTGTCCGTCTTGCTGAGCTCAGAGGGCCTCGTGAGTGGCGCTCTGGAGCGCTCAAGGTACCAGTCATCTGCACCAGATTGATACCGGCTTAGCCACTTAAAGAACCATTTCTTGGAGCGATAGAGGCTTGTATAGACTGCTTTGGGTGATTCGCCTGCAAGATGCCGTTGAACCGCTTGTTTTCTAAGCTCTTCTTCCATTGGATGTTCTCCCTCAAGTTGAAACCGTGGAGAACATCATAGTCTATATTTCTAATGAAGGTAACCGATGTCTTGACACAATAAAGGGCGTTAAGGGTAACCGATGTATTGACACATCCGGGTAACCGATGTCCTGACATTCGTCAAGTAATTTATAGAAGCAGGATCGAATTGCACATAAACTTCTAATTTCACATTTACGCTAATTTCGTCATCCCATCACTATTTAGTAAGTAGCGCAATACGGATTAAACCCCAGAGCATAAATCAGCACCAATATTGCCAGAGGAGTTGTCGACTCATTAACGCCCGCGACCAAAGAGCACAACCTTGACAGTTTCAAACATAATCTGCGCATCAAGAAAAACGGATATATTCTTAATGTAATATAAGTCATAACGAAGCTTCTCGACCGCATCTTCCACGGAAGCGCCATAGGGATAACGCACCTGAGCCCAGCCAGTAAGCCCTGGTTTTATTGTGTGCCTTTTCGAGTAATAGTAAATGTCCCTTTTAAGACTCTCCACGAACTCAGGGCGCTCTGGTCGCGGACCGATAAAGCTCATATCCCCCTTCAGTACGTTGAAGAGCTGAGGGAGTTCGTCGATACGGGAGTTTCTAAAAAATTGGCCAACCCCAGTGATACGCGAATCGTTCTTTACGGCCCAAACGGCACCACTGTCTCGTTCAGCATCCTCACGCATTGACCTGAATTTATAAAGCAAAAACGGCTTTTCACCTGCCCCGACGCGGACTTGTCTGAAAAAGAGTGGACCGTTAGAATCGATTTTAATGGCCAAGGCGATTACCGGGAAAAAAGGTGCCGTCAGCAGGATGCCCGCCACGGCAAGGCAGATATCGATGCCTCTCTTGTACACATTAACCAGCGCTGTTCTACGAAAACCGGCAGAAAAAATTATCCAGCTCGGTGTGATATGTTCCAGCATTAGTTTACCTTGCATAATCTCGTAAAAGGTCGGAGCGTCCACCACCTCGATACCGTTTAGCTTACACTTTATCATCTGCTGCAAAGGGAGGACTCCACGACGCTGAGAAATCGCGACAACGATAATTCCTGCCCGCGCCTTATGAGCAGCCGCGAGCAGGTCCACCTCCCTGTCGACGAGATCTTTGTCATGCCCTGCCAACGGGTCTAAAACCTCATCGGCACGACCTGCACCATCCTCTCCACAAGGGAGATATCCGACAAGTGAAAAGGAACTACTGCCGGTACCAATAATTTCGCCGAGCTTACATGCGAGTTCTCCGGTGCCAAGGATCAGCACCCTCCGAAAGAAACGCTGGTGACGCTCGCTCCTGCTTGCTAATGCGTGCCAAGCGAACTGATAAAATATAAAAAGGGTGATCGCGAGAAACAGCACCCCTTGACCGAGCATGACACTTGGATCTAGATAGTACACCACCGAGAGCAGGAAGAGGACAGCAGATCCTACCTGCAGACATGTTATGAAAATTTCTCTCTTGCGGCTTCGTCTATCAAGGGTGTAAATCTCCATAAGGAATGACGAGAAGAGCGAGACAACAACGAAAATCAATGGGATCTTAACTGCCTGTGGCGTAAGCCAATCGGAGAGTAAAAAATCCACTCCCATCATCGCCGCGACAGCGCTGTAAAGTGCGAAGAGGGCCAGCAGAGCATCACCTATTATGATTATGGCGAGACGTAGTTCCATAAGCAGTTAAGCTCTCTCAATGTTTAAGTTGTGCCAGAAGCATTCTGGCCGCCTTCGTGTCGGGCCCCTCGCCCAGCGAGAGAGATTTATGCACAGCCTGTGTCGCCTTCACAGTATCGCCAGAGGCCTTATAGGCAAGGGCCAAATGATACAGTGGCACCGGATCATTGGGTATAAACTCTACGGCTCGCTCTAGCGCTTTAACTGCCTCAGAGGTGCGTCCGTTTTTCAACAAGACATAGCCCAAAGTGTCGACGATGCCAGGGTTCCCGGGATCAAGCCCGTAGGCAGTAATGGCCAAGCCGAGTGCCTCCTCCGTTTTTCCATAGCCGTTCGCACACAGATAGGCGAGATTGTTGAGGGCTGGTACGAAACTACCGTCCTTCTCCAAGGCCGCCCGGTACTTTAAAACCGCCCCTTTCTTCTTGCCCGCCTGATCGAGCAAGGCACCCTGGGCAAAAATCACAGCAGCGGAATCAGGTTTTATCTTCAGCGCATCTCGGTAGACACCATTGGCCCTGTCGTACTCCTTGAGCGACTCATAGAGCATCCCGAGATACAGACGCGCAGCGACACTCTTTTCATCAACCTTGATACCATTCAGCACCTCGTTTATTGCAGAGGGCATGTCTTTTTTATTCTTATACACAGAAGCGAGCACTAGGTACCCATGGGAGGAATTCGGAGTTTTAGCGATCGATTTCCGTGCCTGCAATATGGCCTTTGGGCCGTCGTTCATCGCGAGATAGGCGGCCACCTTGAGGTCCGATCCAGCTTGCGGGCTGAGCGATTCCACTTCATCTAACACCTTCAATGCCTCCCTATAACGCTTCTCAGCTATCAGGAGACGCCCCTTCATCTCAAGTGGCATGGTAGCTGGAGAGGTAAACTGCACAGCCTCATCGAGGACCTTAAGTGCCTTATCGGTCTCTTTCGTTTTTTGGTAGTGACGTGCCAACGCCAAGAATGCCTCTGGAGCCTTGGTCGCAGTCGCCCTCCGATATTGAGAGACGGCCTCCCTCTTTTTGCCGCTTAACTCCAAAATGGCTGCTATACCGAGTAGTGCCTTGACGTTCAGAGAATCCCTGTTCACAATTAAGGTCAGCTCATCTATTGCCTTGGCGTAGTTACCCGAAATCGTGTAGTAAGTGGCGAGGTTTTGGTAGGACGCGAAAAAAGCTGGGTCAATCTGCTTCGCTTTCTCGAGACTCATGATGCCCTGTTCTTTATTTGCAGCAGTGAAATACAGAGCAGCCATGGAGTTATAAAGCGGCGCGTCCCCCTTGCCGCCAGTCAGTCCGGACTGGAGCGTGTCCAACGCTTTGGAGCCCCTGCCACTCCGCTGGTAATAGGAGGCAAGCAGCAATCTGATATTAAGTGCATCAGGAACAGCTTTAACTGCGGTGACCAATTCAGTTTCACCTTCGGTCCCTCGCCCCTTTCCGAGCAGGTAGTTTCCCTTCCTTAGATAGGCAGCCACCATCATGGGATCGATTTGAGTCGCCCTGTTCAGCTCTCGCATACCTGCATCAAAGAACCCCTGTGCCATGTAGGCACTACCGAGAAGGTTATGTGCCACGGCATCAACATCATTGTCTATCAGTACCTTCTTGATTTCGGCTACAGCATCGTCTACTCTCTTCTGTGATAAGAGTATTTGACCTGTCATAAGCCTTGCCTGCCTGGAGTGTGGCATCCTGTCGAGAATCATACGGAACTGGCTCAACGCACTCTCCAGTTCGCCCCGATTGTAGTAACAAAGACCAAGGAAGTAACATCCCTCAAGGGTGGCCGTGAGTTTCTGTGAACTCTGCAACGTGACAATTGCCTCTGTATAGTTTTTACTGAGTAAACTCAACAACCCCTTCAAACGCGGGCCATCACCGCTTTTTGGATATTTCTTGATCATTTCATCTGCCGTTGCCTCGGCCTTGGTAATCTCACCCTTTTCTATCTGGAACAGACCAATTTTGTACCAGGCCAGAGTTTCTGAAGGTTTGATCTCAACGATTCGATGATACGCTATGGCAGCTTTTTCGTTATTGTCCGCTCCATATTCAAGCGAAGCAATCATATAGAGCGCCCTAATATTCTTCGGGTCCGTCTGCACCACCTCATCCAACAGTGCCTTCGCTTTTTCACGATGTCCAGCCGCGAGGTTCACCGAGGCAAGCTCCAGACGCGGCTTGACGCGTCTCGGGTCCGACTTCAGGGATAACATAAGGTATCCCTCGGCTTCATCATAGTTTTTTAAGATTGCGCACGAGACGCCAAGCGTCTCAAGTGCCTCCGGGTTGCCGGGATGCTTGGCAAGGTACTGGTGAGCAAGCCTGAATGCATCGTCTGCTTTCTTCATGAACGCGTATAGTATGGCCAATTCAAGCATAACCTCATCGTCGGATGGATTTTGGGTGCGCACCTTGATAAACTCCTTTTCAGCCTGCTCACTTTTGCCTAACGCTGCATAGGCCTTAGCTAGCTGAAAACGGGCCTTATAGTAATTGCCATCCTTTTCCAATGCATTTTTGAAATATACTACAGCTCCGCTCGGATTAGCATTGTCAAGTTGTCTGACGCCTTCGGCGTAAAGCGACTCCTTGTTATTGCTCGAACAGGCGACGATGGCAAGTATGACAATCAAAAACGCTGTTAGAACTCTCAACGATCGCCTCCTACGAGCCGACAACAGTTAACATACTCGCCGGCAAAGATGTGGCTAGTGCAATACGTGGTTAATACATTATCATTAACTATATAGATAGCAACTTATATTTTTCATATTAATTGACATTCCCTGATTAGCACCTCACCGCGCCCTCGGCACGGGTTTGTCTTAGATTAACTTGGCTGTTGCTGTTTTGTTCATCAGCTACGTTTGCTCCGACAGCCGGGATGAGGCGGGCGCCTCCATTACCAACAGAAGTTTCTGGGCAAGGTCATTATTGCAACCGAAGCAGAACTTTGCGCAGGATCGTATGCCTTCGAGAGACTGCCCGGAGAAATCGCGGCGAACCGTCACCAGAAGTACCACTTACCGGTGTAGAGCACGTATCCTGCAAGAGCCAAGTTGGTAACGGCATGGCTTAACACGCATTGGGCTAGGCTACGAGTTTTGTAGAGAATCATGCTGTATACAGCTCCAACGACCATCCCCACAAGAACAAAATGGTGCTCCAACCCAAAGAGCAGCAGAGTAAAAATGAAGGATGGCCAGCTGAACTGTCCGATTTTGACCGACTTGAAATCAGCGTCGATTATGTAACGTAACAGAAATGATCGCCAGAAGAGTTCCTCCATTAGGGGCACGACTAACACCGCGCCGGCAATACGAAACTGTGTCATAATGAAACGAATCGGACCAACTGGAAGATGTGTTGGGTTGAACCCTGGCGGACTTCCAGATCCAACTATTGTCCAATCCATCATTACCCAGATAACACACGACAGTATTCCAACCAGTAAAACGATGCACGTAGTTTTAATGTCTGCTAAGTCCTTTACATCAAGTTCCTCGTATTCACGTCGGTATTTATATATTAGTGCTGCAACTGCGATGGTTTTTATTGGGTACAGGTAATAGAGCGAAGTATGCGAGATACTAACTAGACCCAAATTAGCCAAGTGCCTAATAATCTCATCTACGGCGATGAATGCCATGAAGAGCGCAAACGGGAGTGTGCGTGGAAGAGTGGCCTGGTGAAATACCAATGCTCTCATGATCGTTAACGTCTCCTTGAAGTAAAGCGGAGTCCATCGGTATTGTGGCCCCCAAATTCCGGACATTAGCTTAAAATGGTAGCCCGCGGTACAAAGGAGCAGGCAGGAGCAAAAAGAGTCGTAAAAGTTTCACCAGCCGACTCAAGGCGAAAGTAGCTCTCGAAGCGATCTGAGGCGTCAAGACAGTGAATGAAATCACCCAGGAATTTGGTGTGCATCATACTCAAGTGGGGCAAGGGAAGAAAGAGCTACTTGCACAGGTTCACTCGCGAGTATCACCCGTTCCACTGTCTATACATCTCTCGTGGTCGCCGAACCCGGTGAGCAGAAATTGTTGTTGCTGACGTGGTTTGATGCCCAATATACGTGTCACTCCATTCTACGGCAGCCGCAAGATGGTGGTATATTTCAGGGCCATTTAGTCAATCGCAAGCAGCCTGATGCGTGTCTTGGGGCTTGCTGGCATGGCTCCTGAGCCTTACACCAGCCTTCCTCATCCGCAGAACAAGATTTATCCGTACCTGCTCAGGGGCGTGAATGTCACACGGCCCAACCAAGTGTGGAGTACAGACATCACGTACATTCGCCTGGCATGCGGATTTCGCAGACCTGCAGCGTTGATTGGTTGGTACTCTCGCAAGGTGCTGGCATGGCGATCGAACACGCTCGACAGCGGGTTCTGTGTAGATTGCCTGAAACAGTCGCTACGGGCATACGGTACCCCCGATATTTTCAATACGACCAAGGCTGCCAGTTCACGAGCGATGCTTTTACCGGCGTCCCTCAAGACGCACGAGATTGCGCTCAGCATGGATGGGCGCGGCTTCTATTGATAGAGAATGTCATCGACATAGTCGGGCTGTACATGAATCCACCCAACAACGCGATTAATCCTCTCCGTAGACAAAAAGGCCCAGATTCAAGTTCATGACCGCACTCAGCCATTAATGCAACTATAAGCATAGGTAGATCGCACGGTTATAAGCGTAATGACACCACGAGCCAGTATGCTGCTACTAATATCCTGGCAGGCAAGATAATCGGCAAAGTGACCGCACTGCATCGCGCTAAGGAGTTTCTCGATTTTCTGCGTCAGGTTGAACGGTTAACACGCTGCTAAAACGGGAATTACAAAATCGCTGACAGGGAAAATTATTGACGTTAATCAGGCGTGGTTTCGATTCTATTTTTGGAAACCACGTCCACTTCAATTCCGACAACTCCAACCCTACGGTTTCTGTCGAGAATCCTTACATACATCACGCCTTCACTATAACCATATCAGATTTACCCATCATTTCTGCCTGTTATAATACGGCACGCCCCTTGCTTTATTAAGACAAGTCAACCATATGACTACGTCAATCAAAAAGCTACGGAGGGAACGTGTATGCGCAAACACGATGGGAATCAGCAAAGGGCACCCTGAAGAATTTGATGGTTCATGGCAACAGCTTGCCTAAGTTAAGCAAATGGCCCCCGAAGCCACCAAGAAGGCAGAGTTCTCGGGAATCCAGTAATAACAATAAAAGGAGGATAAAAATGAAAAATACACTCGCTTCAATGAGTTTCATCACAGTAATGGCGTTTGCCAGCATGGCTATGGCTACTACTTGGACCGCAACTGACCATGCGAACTTCAACTTTGGGAGCGGAGGCACATACCAAAATACCCTTGATCTGGCGGTGGATGGATTTACACCGGGTATAGACACTATTACGAGTGGATTGCTGGCTCTTGATTTTGATAATTCCGGATTGATAACAAAGATTATATTCGATACCACTATAAAAACTATCCAACATCTAGTATTCCTAGGTCTTGGTGGTAATTTGACCTATCAAGTCTCCGGAAGTACCCTCACTGACGGAAGACTAGATCTTACTGTTTCCGGTCAGGAAGGTCGCCTGTTTAGAGGTCTTACACTCGACACTGCAACCTTGACCGCATATGGATACGACAACCCTGCTCCTGGCCCCGCTCCGGTCCCTGAACCAGGAACCATAATGCTGCTTGGAGCAGGATTCCTAGGCCTGGCTATCTACGGCAAACGCCGCAAAAACGCATAATTGGCGTACCAATTCGGAACAAATGGGGGTCGGTGCAACAGGCACTGCCCCCTTATTTTTCCGCCAACAAGATAGGCCAGCATGATCTTCTCAAGCCTGTAATCAAAACCGACACAACCATTGAACCTATCTAAATTGCTCGTCCCTACCTGACATGAAATAATATCTCAACTTTCTCAGTGGGCTTTTAGCCGCAACAGCTCGGTTTACTTGACTGCTAAGGCCGAAAGATGGGCTACCAGGGCATCGAATGAGCGGCTCTGACACTCCTTTGCCAGATTCAGAAACGACTTGGTTATCTGGCGAATTCAATTGACGAATTCAGGTTTCAAGTGCACCACAAGAAGCTTGGTGAAAGACGTCATCGGGTTGGGCATTAGATGCACGGGTTAAAGCAATAGGGCGGCCACTGGCCGCCCTATTGTTAAATTAAGTTACAGCTAATGCCCCCTGCATTATAACAGCACCTACTCAATGATAAGAAACCATTATAAACGACAAGTAACAACAAAGTTCTCTCTCGACACAGGATCTGTCAAATAATATTTCGCCACAAATCCAAGATATAGTGTTGGTGAATAATTGGAAATCACCAACCCTTCCTTTTGTCCATTAGCCAATTGATGATTCATAACATCAGAAGACCAGACAACAATGCCACCATTAGTCAATTCAAGTTTTGTTAGGAGGAAACTTTCATTCGAAATATTCACAATAGACGAGTTGAGTGCTGTATTGGCAGGGAGATAGCCATTGATTATTTCAGCATTAATTAACGTATAAAACTGGAATTGCATTTTATTTATGGACTCAATAGTTATTACTGATCCAGAACTATCTAATTCGCCATCATTCACAATTAGCTTAACAATATAGCTACCATCGACATCAGGTATAAAAGTCGGAAGAGATGTTGTACTGCCAGATATTTCAGCAGTACTACCTGCTGGCTTTGATGTGAAAGCCCACTTATAAGAGAGAGCTTCGTTATTAGCATCACTACTCTTACCACCATCAAGATTTGCGAGCCCGCCAGTCATTACATGCTGATTTGTACCGGCATTGGCGACTGGTGCCGCATTGGCAGCAGATGCGGCTATTGTAACTGTTGCAGCGGCGCTGTTTACCGTACCGTCATTGACGACCAAGTTGAGAACATATTCCCCGGCGAGATCAGCGGTAAACGTGGGATGGACGACGGTTGCACTAGCCAGCGCAGCGCTGCTTCCGTCTGGTTTGGACGTGAAAGCCCAACTATAGCGCAGTGGATCTCCGTTCGCATCACTGCTGCCGCTGCCGTCAAGGATAACAGCGCCAATGACAACACTCTGAGCTGGGCCTGCGTTTGCCACCGGAGCAGCATTAGCAGAAGGAGCGGTTGCCGTTATTATAACCGTCGCAGCAGCGCCGTTTGCCTTGCCATCATTGACGACCAAGTTGAGAGCATAGACCCCGGCAACATCTGCAGTAAACGTGGGTTTGGCGATGTTTGCATTAGAGATAGAGAGCGCCGCACTGCTTCCGTTAGGCTTGGACGTGAAAGACCAACTATAGGTCAGTTGATCTCGGTCCGCATCACTGCTGCCGCTGCCGTCGAGGATTACAATGCCAGTTACAACATTCTGAGCTGGGCCTGCATTTGCCACCGGAGCCGAATTTGCAACAGAGGCAACAGAAGCAGTTATTGTAACCGTCGCAGCAGCGTTCACCTTCCCGTCATTAACGTCCAAGTTGATCACATAGACCCCGGCCACATCTGGGGTAAATGTGGGTTTGACGACGGTAGTGTTTGACAGCGCCGCACTACTACCGACGGGTTTCACAGTAAATTTCCATTGATAGGTTATTAAACTACCATCAGCACCGGTACTCGAAGAGCCGTCCAATGTGACAAGGCTGCCAACAAGAACATTTTGCGCTAGGCCAGCGTCAGCTGCGGTTATTTTGTTATTCGGAGGATTTCCGCCACCGCCACCGCCGCCACCGCATCCAGTTATACCAATCACCACGACAATCAATAACACCATCATCAAGTTTAATATATTCCTTGTCATACCACCCCCTCCTGTTTATGGCTCCGATGGATACCACCCGGCATCAATCAAGACGGAGCCTCATGTCTTGTTGCCGAACTAAGATTAGTCGTCCATTGCGGGCGCAAAGGTTTTCGTTCTGCAGCCGCTTTCATTAATTAGCGAAAGCTAACTACCCATGAGTCGCAATAATACGACCCATAAATGAAAATGCAAGTGCTGCAATGCAAATCGACTCACCCTAACCGGTGCCACTGTCAGCTAAATTTGACTTTATCGTCCAAATCAACTCACTTTTCGCCTCTTTAACCTCATACTATCCATGTGTTAAGAGTTTGCCCTTCTCACTGATCTTCATGTATTTAGGAAAGTTAGCAAGGATTCAGGACAAATCAGGCTTCACGTGACCGCTGAGTGTCTTCCCGGCCATTTTTTCAAGGTCCGCAATTTCATATATAGCTGAGAAGACAATTTCGAGGGCTTCTGGCACCTAGAGTTCTTTAGACTATATATATGCCCAGATTTACAGAACTGTCTCTTGGTGGATATAGTGAATCGCTTGCAGCAGCAACAATCCTCATTCGGCGACAAAATCAGCGGACGAGCTGAACCTGACAGATTCGCTTAGAATGAAAATAATTTCCGAGAGATGGCTCACAAAAACAGTCAGGTAGGGAAGACGGAGCAGAAGTTTATTGGGGAGAAGCGTTCTAAGCGACGCTCAAAATTACGAAAGGGTCAGTCATTATTGGCTGGCCCTTTCATAATCGCTGATTTATTGAGAAAGACGCTCCGGTGAAAGCCTGGTTTACTCAGCTGGTCCGGTCACCCCCTGTGTCAGGATAGTTGTCGCCTCGGGGGGGCCGTTTAGTCCCGGTTTTTGACCTGACCAGGCGGTGAGCGCAGCGAGCTCGCCGGTTTGATCAGGAATCCGGAACCGGTAATATCCGGCGGTCTCCATTTTTTCAACATCTGGGGGCAGCAAGGATATATTATGACGTACTCTGAAGGATTCAAGTCCAACATGATTCGGAAGATGGCCTGCCCTAATGGCATCTCGGCCTCCGCTCTAGCCAAGGAAGTGGGCGTTCCCCAATCGTCTC
>Ga0209125_1003094_pt1 | contig 11905 bp, 17 predicted proteins | sample BarGraIncub1131A_FD_184503 | JGI IMG/M metagenome (GOLD analysis project Ga0209125, IMG submission 184503) | Arctic peat soil microbial communities from Barrow, Alaska - Barrow Graham LP Incubations 11-31A (SPAdes) (version 2) | ecosystem: Environmental > Terrestrial > Soil > Wetlands > Peat... | reverse complement strand
CAACTTTCAAAGCCTCTTTTAAAGTTGGATACTGAGTTTCAGGCGTAGAAGCCATCCAATAAGACTGGGGTGGCTGTTTGAAGTTCTTTTGTTCATCTATATTCATGTAATTTTCCTCCTGCGTTTTAATGCTTACTATAATACCAGTATTTGTATAGTGACTCTTATTTATGTGTAATGGCAAATAAAGAAAACTTGGCTATCGCCAAGCCTTCAGGCGCCGGCGATCGCCTTAGTTGCACTTATGCGCTGTCCAGGGACGGACGAGTGTCCCTGTAGCCAAGGACGGCGTGAAGGGACCTTCCAGAAAGTATCTAACAAGATGTTATACTTTCTGACTAGTACTAGAAAGGGAGCTTAATTGCTCTCCCTTCGTATATAGTAAAGACTATTTTTAGAAGATTACGCCTAAAGCGATAAGAATCAAGATAGCAATTGCGATAATTCCTACACCCAATCCAGCGCCGATGCCGCCAGCAACGACTGGCGCAACAGGGGGATGACAACATGCTCCTTCATTCCATAACCCATTCCATACATAAGAAGTTCCTCCTTTAATTTAGAATACTATTTCCATTGCAATAAGAAGAAGAATAATCACGACAACTGCAGCAATCCCTGCACCAAAGCCGTGTCTTTCTCCGCAACCGCAAGTAGCTCCATCAAGACCGCCATCAACAATTCCGCCAAATGCCATTTGCTTTTCCTCCTTTGTTAAGACATAACACATGATATGAATAGTATGGAATATATGGCAAGACTTGATCATAGGCTACACGAGTCCCAAAAAGCGATATTATTTAAAAGGAAAGAACCAGCATATCAAAATGAAGTGCTGGTTCTTTCCTTTGTGGAAGTAACTTCCATATCCCTTAATTTCATTAAGTGAGACTTGTTTTGATACATAAACTCACACAAGCCATACAAGTTTCATAACTTGTATAAGGAGAGTGAACTGGGATAATTATCCATTATATATACAAGTGGCAATTCACTATTTTTAAGTCTTAATCATCTGGAGAGAGGGTGAAATAGTTGTTCATTACTGCAGCTATCATTATTTTAGCCGGCATCTCGTTGTATTTTCTTCTGAAGCCACCTACAAATATTGAGTATCAACAGATGTTAAGCAACAAACCAATGTCTGAATTTGAAATTAGCAGGGACGGAAAAATGAAAAAGGCACTTAAGGACATTTTGATAAATTGAGAGGTGATAACATGATCGGGTCACCCATGGTTTTCATGACGGTCATTGCCTTTTTGCTAACATTAACGCTTCTTCTTTGGCGTCCAAACGACTTAAACGAAGCGATACCTGCCACCGGCGGTGCTATTTTGGTATTTTTTAGTGGAAGTGTCTCTATAGCAGACTTAGGGAAAATAGGTTCTACGATTAGTGGTGCTGCAATCACTATCATGGCAACCATTGTGATGGCAAATGTTTTGGAAAGCTTCGGATTTTTCGACTGGGCCGCTGAAGGATTAGCAGCAAGAGCAAAAGGCTCTGGTATCCGCCTTTTTTGGTATGTGAATTTACTCTGCTTTTTAATGACACTATTATTTAATAACGACGGTAGTATTTTAATTACGACACCCATACTCATCATTTTACTCGAGCATTTTAAACTAAAAAACCACGAAAAGATCCCTTATCTTCTCTCCGGTGCTTTAATCGCGACCGCCTCGAGTGCCCCAATTGGGGTCAGTAATATCGTTAATTTGATTGCCTTGAAAATTGTCGGAATGACACTTTATATGAATACCATCATGATGTTTGTTCCTGCCACACTTGGGTTGTTGTTGCTAGTGGGACTATTGTTTTTACGTTTCTACCGGCAGTTACCAAGAAAGTTACCTTCCAAAAAAATTCACCTCGGACCTTCTTTGGTTCCTGCCCATCATCCACCCCATAAGCCGATGAATCGCACTGTCCATCACACAAACCATCATCCTGCCACCTCCCCGAGAATCCAAACACTTTCCTTAGAAAAGAACCGTAACAAATTAATGCGCAATATTCTTCTCTTTGTTTTTCTCGTGCGAATAAGTATTTTTGTCGCTTCGTATCGGGGTATTCCAATTGCACTTGTGGCGGTTATAGGCTCTGTACTTTTACTGGGTTGGCGTTGGATATATGCCAAAATCTCTCCATCAGATTTGCTTAAAAAAACGCCCTGGCACGTCTTTGTATTCGCCTATGGCATGTATGTGATTATCTATGGGTTAAATAATATCGGATTAACGAACTGGCTGATCACCGAATTGAAGCCGTTGGTTACAGGTAGTTTGATGAATGCCAGCTTAATGATGGGTACACTCATATCGTTTATGTCAATATTTTTTAATAATCATCCAGCGTTATTGATTGGAACTCTAACTTTAACCAATATGCAATTAGATCCACTGACACTGAAAATCGCGTATTTATCCAGTGTGATCGGAAGTGATGTTGGTTCCTTGTTGTTGCCGTCCGGAACACTGGCTTCATTAATATGGATGCATATCCTGAGGCAACACAAGGTAAAGATAGAGTGGAAAAGTTATATCAAAGTCACTCTCCTCGTCATCCCTCCAACCGTATTATTCACCTTATTAATTCTGCCGTATTGGGTAAGTTGGATTGTCAAGATATTTAAATTTTAAGCCTATGGCCATTGAGCTCAATTTAAACTGTGGTCGCTTATTGGGGCCACAGTTTAAATTATTCTTTCTTTGCTTACTTATATATTCCTATTGCCATTCGTACATAACACCGCTATAATTAGAACATAGGTTCCTATATAAACAAATACATGTACTAAGAGGTGGACGAAGTGAACGATAGCTGCGTTGATTGTAATCGAAAGGCTTCTTGCGTGGTGGAGTCGTGTGAACAGTGGCTAATCCAGCACGACAAATGTCCAGTGTGCCAAAACAAACTCATCCGTGTTGGGGGCTGCACTGAGTGCATAACGGGAGATTGGGCGAAGTGTGGTTAATATGAAAATACTCATGAAGCCCATTGATATGATTGCCTGGTTTACGAAGGAAGGAATCCCTAAGCCGATAAGGTATAAGCTCGACGATCAGGTCATTAAGGTTCAGCAAGTGACCTCGAAGTCTGAAGAAAAGCTGGCCGGGAATCGGATGATCATTTTCCGGTGCCAAAGCGAGATTAACGGGGAATTAAGACTGTTTGAGTTAAAGTATGAGTTGCAGACCTGTAAGTGGTTTTTGTTTAAAATGTAGGGAGAGGCGAACGCACCGCAATCAGGATCCAGCCCTGATTGCGGTGCTTCTATCTGCCAAAATTTCCACAGTAGTCGATGGGGTGGAGATTGTTGAGCTATTTTTTAGTGTAAAGATATCTTTGTATGTTAAAGTATGGTAGGGTATTGCCTTATTATAAAAACAAAAAGTATTCATAATAAGGGCTAAAATGATGGTCACATAAGGAGATTAGTATGGTTATTATTGTTTTGTTGGGTATCATAATTTGTGTCGCTTGGGGAATATGGTTCATAGTTAATAAAATTAGAACGATGAATATAACCTCAAAAAGTAATAAAAATGTGCATGAAATGAAGACATATCTTGGTACGATGAAATATTTCAAAATGAAACAAGTTCAGTTCTCTATGGGGAGTGACCGAATTACAGATAAGTGTTTAGCGATTGACGATCATAATAAGTTGATATGTATACTCGAGGTAAGAAATAATGGTATCAAGGAAAAAATATATAAATATGAACTCTTGCGCTCTTCCGAAATAGAAAGAAACGGTAATTATAGTGTGACAAAAACATCTTTGAGTGATCCTTTTATAGGCGGAACAATATTCGGCGAAACTGATGCCATGGTTGGTGATCTGACTTCGAAAAACATAACATCAAATAATGTTGACGAAATAGGCCTAGTTGTTATCTTTAATGATTCGTCTAATTCAGTTTATAAATTCAATTTTATAGACTCATTCTATTCTATGGAAGTAACAAAGAATTGGCATGAGATACTAAGTGTAATCATCAAACGAAACGAGGAAGAAAGGAAAAACTATCTTTGAGCATCACACCTGCTATTCTTATTCAATCATATGACCATCTCAAACAACTCCTGGCAAAAGAGGAACCATTGATTCTTTATTTCAGTTCTCGAGACTGTAATGTTTGCCATGCTGTTTTCCCAAAGCTAATGAATCTAGTCGATACTTATCAGATCAAGGTGGTAAGAATAAATATAGATGAGCATGTAGAAATTGCAGGGCAATTGTTGATTTTCGCGGTGCCGACGATTGTGGTGATGCATGAAGGTCGAGAAATTCTTAGAGAAAGCCGATTTATAGATTTTCGGAAAGTCGAAAGAAGCTTAAATGTTTTAAAAGCTGAGTTTTAATAGACTGAAATTGGGGATGACAAAAGCGGCGTTGTAAGGGAAGCGTTGAAGCTGTACTTGCCGGATATATTAAAGAATATGTAAATGGAGGGTAAGCATATGAGCACTCAGATAGAAAAAGCGTGGAATTACGCATTAGGGATTATTAAGGTAGATGGATTGGAGCCGTCGCCGGAGTTTTTGAAACTTGTAGAGAAAGAAAAGCGGGGTGAAATCACAACAAATGATATAATCAAAACCTTGAATGAGAAATACAAAATAAAAGAGGAAAAGAATGCAGATGATGCGTGCCCCATACCTTTACCCCAATACCAAGATTCTGAAAAATAAATTCTTTACCATTTGTGCCGTATGCATTTTCAGGATTTATAATATAATTGATCAGGCCGGCCAAGCCAAGCCAAGCAAGGGTAAATGATAAGGCTTAGGTAATAAAAAGGGTGGCATTATGACCTTTGAAGAACTACTTGAAAAGTACCAAACGTTGGTACTCGAAAATGGCATCTTAAAAGAAAAAATAGACAATTTATATACTAAGCTCGGTGTTTCAGAACACCGGGCTATTCCTGATGGAAGCTCTGATAATGTTTTTGTGGATAGTCTATTTCCGACGACCAATGCGCTTTTAGAAGTATTCGAACATGTGTCAGAAAGCAAAACTTTGCAATCAAACATAAGCGGCACGTCAGACCCCAAGGACAAAATCGAGTTATATATGTCGCTCTTTAAAGGGCGGGATGATGTTTATGCTAAACGGTTTGAAAACAAAAAGAAGGGGACGGATGGATATATACCGTGCTGTTTAAATGAATGAAAATCAGAGCTATGCAGAAAACCAAAGGTGAAATGCACTGCTTGCTCCAATACGGCCTATGCCCGTTTGGATGAAAAAGTTATTGACGATCATTTGCGAGGGCGTGGCAATTTAGTTGTGGGAATATATCCTCTAGGCCTTGATGAAACCTGTTACTTTTTAGCCATTGACTTTGATGATGGAGAGTGGCAGAAGGATATTTCACAGTTTAGAGAAGTATGCTTAGAATTTGATTTGCCGATAGCTATTGAACGCTCCAGGTCAGGAAATGGAGCCCATGCCTGGATATTTTTTGAAAACCCTATAGCCGCAACATTGGCGAGAAAACTCGGCAGCGCGCTACTTACATACGCCATGAACAAAAGGCATGAGATTACCTTTAAGTCGTATGACAGGTTTTTTCCTAATCAGGACACTATGCCAAAGGGCGGTTTGGGAAATTTGATCGCGTTGCCCTTGCAAAAAGCAGCAAGGATTAATAATAACAGCGTTTTTATCGATGCCAATTTTGAACCGTATAATGATCAATGGAAATTCATGACAACCCTGCGAAAGATCTCTGAAGACGAAGTCGAAAGTCTCATATCAAAACTTTGCAATGGAAACGAACTTGGAATCTTGAAAAGAGATGATCAAGAAGAATCCCAAAAACCTTGGGAAACAAAAAACGCTGTCAAACTTTTAGAGGATGATTTTTCTCAGACAATAAAAATTGTCAAAGCAAATATGTTATTTATCCTGAAAACAGGCATTTCTCATAGAGCCTTAAATCATTTAAAACGATTGGCAGCTTTCAATAATCCGGAATTTTATAAGGCCCAAGCCATGAGAATGCTAAACTATAAAAATAGAATACCAAGAATAATATCGTGTTCTGATGAAACAGAAGACTATCTCTGTCTGCCAAGAGGGTGTGAAGCGGATGTAAGGGCCTTTTTTGCAGAACTAAAGATTGAACCTGAATTTATCGAGAAAACCAATCCTGGCAGAAGCATCAATGTAGAATTTAACGGCAGTTTGAGGGATGAACAACCACTGGCACTTGATCAATTGCTCAAACATGATAATGGAGTGCTCTCTGGAACTACCGCTTTTGGGAAAACTGTTGTTGCTATAAAGCTAATCGCTGAGAGAAGAGTTAATACGCTTATTATTGTTGATAAAGTAAATCTGGTTACCCAATGGAAAAATAGATTAACGCAATTCTTGATGATAAATGAAGCTCCTCCAGACATAATTGAAGTCAATAAGAGAGGAAGGAAAAAGGCATATAGTACGATAGGACAATTGGGAGCAGGAAAGAATAACTTGAGCGGAATAATAGATATAGCAGTCATGCAATCATTGAACAAAATGGGTGAAGTGAAGGATTGTGTGAAAAACTATGGCATGATTATTGTAGACGAATGTCATCATATATCAGCTGTTAGCTTTGAGAAGGTATTGAAAAATTCTAATGCAAAGTATGTTTACGGATTAACGGCAACACCTATACGAAAAGATGGGCATCAACCAATCATATTTATGCAATGTGGTTCCATAAGATTCAAAGATGATGCGAGAAAACAGGCAGAGAAAAGACCCTTTGAGCATTATGTCATACCAAGATTTACGTCGCTCAGAGTCCCTTTAGATAAGAATGAAAAGGATGTGTCAATTCAAGAGCTGTATTCTGAAATTGTCGTTAATGAACTTAGGAATCAACTGATCGTAGAAGATATCGTTCGGAATTTTGAAAGTGGCAGAAACTGCCTTGTTTTAACTGAAAGAACGGCGCATGTGGAATTGCTTGCAAAAAAGCTGAGTGAGAGAATTCCTGAAGTGATCTCTTTAACGGGTGGAATGGGAGTAAAACGAACTAGGGAGATCATGACACAAATATCAGAGACACCTGCTGACAAGCAGTTAACCTTAGTTGCCACTGGCAAATACATTGGGGAGGGCTTTGACGAACCACGCCTTGACACGTTATTTTTAGTAATGCCAATATCCTGGAAAGGCACCTTGCAACAATATGCGGGAAGGCTTCACAGACTCTTTGCAAAAAAAAATGAAGTACAGATCTATGATTATGTGGACATCCATGTAAGGATGCTTGAACGGATGTACCATAAACGGCTTAACGGATATGCCACGATTGGTTATAAAGCAAAAGGCGAGAGTACTGCAGCTGAATCAATCGATGTGATTTTCGACAAGAGCAATTTTTTATCGGTATATACCAATGATATTATCAATGCTGCCAGAGAAATTCTGATAGTAAGCCCCTTTGTTACCAAGAGACGTACTCTACAAATGATGCAGCATCTGAAGATTGCTTTAGAAAACAAGGTGAAAGTCATCGTGATAACCCGGCCCATCGGAGATTTCAAAGACAAGAATACGAGTGCTTTGCAGGGTGCCTGGAGCTATTGAAGGTTGCTGGAGTAAGTTTAGTTTTCAAATCAAATATACACCAAAAATATGCCGTCATTGACCAACGAATCGTATGGTATGGGAGTATCAATCTTTTGAGCTTTGGTAGTGCTGAAGAAAGTATCATGCGACTGGATAGCCCAAACATTGCGAATGAATTAGTAATGAGCATGGACAAATAACACGACTGCATGTTATGCTGATAATACCAATAATTGGAGATGTCTTAGAGCTGCTGTGAGGTATTATGAAATATTTGCGAACTGGAGTCGTGAGAAATGGATAGTGTCCTGGAACGTATAAAAGAGATTTCCCTTCAATACAAAGTTGATAAGAGTGTTCTATTTGGTTCACGTGCAAGAGGGGATCATACGCCTGTTAGTGACTATGATATTGCAATTTTTGAAAACCATTTGTCTGCTTTAGATAAAGCCCGTCTTCGTGATGATGTTGATGAAATTGAGACCCTCAAAAAAATTGACATTATATTTGTCCAAGAAAGCTTTACAGATGAACTGCTGGAAAGTATTAAGAGAGACGGTGTCATCATATATGAGTAAGCTGGAAACAAAAATCAGTAATTTTAATAATGCACTTCAAAGACTTAAAGAAGCAGATAAAGAGTTTAATAAGCAAGGTGTTAGCGATGTGGTCCGTGATGGGGTTATTCAGAGATTTGAGTTCACCTATGAACTTGCATGGAAAACTACTAAGGTGTTCCTTGAAGATTCTGGTATAATAGATATTAATTCGCCAAAAGCAGTGATTAAAGAGGCATATGCTCAAAAACTTATTAGTAATGAAAAAAACTGGCTACTTATGTTAAATGACAGAAATATGACTTCCCACATGTATAAAGAAGAGATGGCAGCGGAAATTGCCGAAAGAATTTCTGGTTTTTATATAGAAGAATTCGAATTACTTTTAATAGAATTGCAAAAGTAGAAAGGGGAAAAAGCCATTCCTTGTTTACATGACAAGCAGTGGCTTCATAATTTAACGGATAACTAATAGCCCCAGCGCTCAGAAGACGCTAGGGCTATTAGTTATAGAAATCCTAATATTTATTCTTTTAATTTTGTAAGCTGATTTCTATCTTCCATTTGAGGAGGCTCTTCCATCCATTTATGTTGAATCATAATTTTTGAACCCTCTTTAGCATAATCAAAGGCATCTTTTGCAATAAGTGCAAGTTTAAGATGTAAATCACTTCTCATACTAAAAGATGTACCGATCGCAGTGAAGCCTATTGCTGAGCTGGATATTAAACTGGTTAAATACATCATAAGTTTATCTGAAAAGGGTGGCTTAGTTGAATCTGTCGCTTTACCTGCCCAGGCACTTGGCGGTTGAATATCACTTTGTAATAACACATCACTGAATTGAGAAATAATTTTTCTTGCTAATTTTTTACCTTCTATGAAGTATTTTTTAACTTCACTGTCTGTTGCAACTTGTGCAAATCCCGCCATCAACTGCATACCGAAAATGTTATCCTCAATAGCCTGATTAATAAAACCAACCTCAATGGTGTTTAATGAACGTTTTTCAGTAAAAATATTAAATCCACTCATGTAATTTTTATCTTCAATAAATTCTACTTGGCATCGTTACATAGGGCGGTCTTGCTAACACACCTTTTCCTAAAAGATAGTTTGTAGCTATAACGTAATATTTATAAGCAACATCATAGTTTAACTTCAATACATCTTGAACTTCTTTCATATATGACATGGCGGTATATACAGCACTAGGCGCAAAACTTACTTTCATCATTTGGCGAAGAAACATGATATGAAAGAAGTCATCATATAGAGGTGGTGCATCTGTAAGTACTTCTCGTTCATCATATCCGATTGGAATAACGGCTTTTTCGTTATTAAGTATTTTAACAATAGCATCTTTTATAGTTTGTCCTTCAGAGATAAAGGCCGTTAATATGTTTTGAGCCTCTTGATCGATCGTTTTATTCTTAAAGTGGTCTAACATTATTAACCTTGCTGATGTTGATATATAAATCATCCATAATGAACCTAATTCCGTTGAAGTTAATTGTATTTTTGCTTCTGTGGTCATTTGAATCCTTCTTTCTTAAAAAAATATTTTCTTTCTTATAGTTTTTGCAAAAATACTTGTAATTATTCCGACGAGATAATACCAAATTCATAATTTACAAATGGGTTAATGCGAGGCTGAAAGCTTGAACAGAAAAGCAATACCAAACCCCAAAATGCAGGAAAGTAACCATGCCGCTGCGGGTTTCTTTTGGTGTATTAGGAGTAATGGAAATAACGCGCAATCAAACAGAACAGAGTAGGTGAAATTCCAGTCATTGAAATGCTGCATGTAGTTGTATTTAAGCGCAAGATGCTCTAAGAAAGCATAAAGACAAACCCAAACTGTGATGTTACACACTTTCTTTATCACACCTGATTTTGGGTAGAGCGGTATAAAAATTAGAACCGTACACGGGTAAATTATGAGTGCTATAATTAAAGTAGCGATGGTTCCAGGAAACAATTGATCCGTATATTGCCAAAGTAGTTTAGCGCCTGCAACATAATAGTAAATAAAGTCCCCAGCGATTAGGAACAGTATTGTTGGATAATAGGCCTTCCAATTTTTCCAGTCTCCCCATATATAGCAAACGAGAAGAAATAGACACGCTAACAGCAAAATCATAGTATTCTCCTTTGATTTTCATCTTGTCATATTAGTATGCCACCAAAAAGAGATAAAATTTACGAATTGAAAAACGATAGAGCGAAACGTTTCAAAGGAGGGCAGTTTATGCTATTATATCCATAGCTACCCTCGCTCGGTTAAACGGAATTTTGAGAAGCGGTAAGTGAGTAGGAGTGACGTGAAAATACAAGCCTTTCGGGGCTTTTTTATTATTAATACTGTTTAACTCAAATTGAACCATCCAAACTTTGATTGGAGGACTTTTTATGAGCATACTTCAAAATGCTATTACTTGGTTATTATTGATTGCTGCAATATTCACGGTGATTTTTTCTGTCGGTTTATTTTATTACATGATAAAGAAGAACACCTCTAAAACTAGCCTTTGGAAGAAACGCGCCTTAATTATGGGATCCGTCGCCATTGCCTCCTTTTTAATCTTATCTGGCTTGAACACATCGATAAATAAAACCAGAAATAGTACAAAAAGCTTTACTATTTCTGGTTTTCGGGTGGGCTTATCCTTTTCGCAGATCAAGCAGAAATTACCGAACAACGCGACGATTGCACGTCAGACAATTGAGGGAGAATCATACTATGGTATTCGATTCGGCCAACAACAGTTTTCCTTCAATAATAATGGTTTACTCATGTTTATTCTATTAACAAAGACAGGGACGGGGTTGGATAACGGGCTAATGGTCGGAGATCAAGAAAGTTTAATTATGGACAAGATGGGCGTGCCGAAACAACAACTTAAGCTTGAAGAAGGGAAAAACTTATACCAATATGATTACCCCTCGTTCGAAGTACATTTCTATACGAAGAACGGTAACATAGACACGATCCAAATGTTAGAGAAACCTTCCCAAGTACCCGTCACAGACAATACGTCCACTGAAGGCCAACAGATTATTGACTATTATAATAGCAAAACAAACACAAGTGAGGGAAAATAAGCAACTTACAGGTTTATATAGAAGGACTTTCCCTTTTTAATCAGAATTTAACAGTTAGTTCATCAGAACTTAATCATTCGATTATATAATGTAGTTGACTGAAAGGAGAGACGGACTAAATAAGAGTTCGTACGAACATATGAGATATTTTAATTATTTGACGACAGAAGATCAGGATGCCATTTTCTTTAAAGCGCCGGAGCCTTTCGATAAAAAGACACCGCGAGAGACTCTCGCGTATGCGGTTGGGGCGACGTTATATATGCCTGGCACCCGAGAAAGTATTGCCGATGATATTATTTCCAGGAAAAATACCGGCCTCGTTTCGACAGTGTTTTGTTTAGAAGATTCGATTGGCGACTCTGAGGTACCCTTCGCAGAAGAAAATCTAACGGCCCAAGTGAAACGGATTTACACAGCCTCACAAAATCAGGAGATTGAGCTCGTTGATCTTCCCCTCATTTTTATACGGGTCCGCACCCCAGAACAGATTCTGAGGCTCATGGAGAAAATGGGAGACAGTTCGAAGCTTATCGCGGGTTTCGTCTTTCCAAAATTTACATCGGAAAGTTATCGATATTTGGAAGTCATCAAAAGTCTCAATGATCAAACGACGGGGCCGTTTTATGGAATGCCAATTATTGAAAGCCCTGAAGTG
>Ga0209125_1003091_pt1 | contig 11911 bp, 11 predicted proteins | sample BarGraIncub1131A_FD_184503 | JGI IMG/M metagenome (GOLD analysis project Ga0209125, IMG submission 184503) | Arctic peat soil microbial communities from Barrow, Alaska - Barrow Graham LP Incubations 11-31A (SPAdes) (version 2) | ecosystem: Environmental > Terrestrial > Soil > Wetlands > Peat... | reverse complement strand
TGGTTTAAACCCGAAGCCTATAGATTCAAGCCGATCTTTGCGTGATAGCCCGGTTTTTGGTTTCCAATCCGCCTCTATCCGCCTTTATCGGCGGACAACAGCCTGGTTCGGTTTGTGTTGAGCCGTTCAGTCCCCTTGCTCCGTCCCTGTTAAATCGCGGTAAATGAAAAGATCCCGCCGTCAACCCAAAATTCAAAATTCAAAATTCAAAACCGCTTTCAAAGTTTCACCTTCTTAAAGATTCATTAAATGGCGCCTGTCCGCTTCGGCCCCGCCACTGTCTCGCGATAAACCCGCTCGGTCTCTTCTGCAACTAAATCCCAGTTGAATTCATTCTCGATCCGGGCCCGTTTTGATGCTGCCTTGACAGGCGTGGCCAGAAATCCGCCAAGACGTTTACTTAACGAATCAACATCACCTACGCGAAAGGTTTCAGTCTCTTCGACAAGCTCTCTGTTTGCCGGGATGTCGCTCGCGAGTATCGGGAGATCGTAGCTCATCGCCTCCAGAAGTGCGATGGGGAGTCCTTCGTGATAGGAGGGGAGAACGAACAGGCCGGCATTGGAATAGATCTCGCCTAGCTCCGCCCCCTTGATGAAGCCGGTAAGCACGACTCGGCTGTCAGAGGCAGCCAATACCCTCAGATTCTTGCTGTAGCTGTCCTCGTGATCTGTCGAACCAGCGATGACCAGATGCCATCCGGTATCAAGTGGCCGAAACGCTTCAAGCAGATCGTGAAACCCCTTTTCCGGGACGAACCTGCCGACGGTCAGCACGTAGCGACCTGGGGCGATTCCAAATTTTGCGAAAGTCTTGCCGGGGGGGAGCACCTCGGGGAGAGGTACGCCGTTGGGGATATACCAGCCATTACATCCGTACAGTTCCTTGATCGTCCCACGCACATGCAGAGAGACGGTTATGACGGCGTCGGCAAACCGGCAACCCAGGCGCTCACCCATACGGATGATGAATTTCGCAACAGCCCCCCACTTTTGCCGATCATAGTCGGGACCGTGGTGAGTCATAACTGTCTTGAGGCCGAGGATGTGGGCAAGGGGAATCAGCAGAGAGGGTCCGATTCCGTGAACATGGAGCAAATCGAATTCCTTGCGACGCGCGGCTACGAACATAACACCGTAGGCCGTATGGAATATCGCCTCCAGGCTTTTCTTTTTTGGCGTCCAGAGAGGCTCAACCCGCACGCCGTTGCATGTACAAGGATTATTCGGAACGTACCCTTTGCGGGCAAAGAGGGTGACACTATGCCCTTTCGCAACCAAACGCGGATAGAGTGCATTGCAATGAGTCTCGATCCCACCCATGACGTCGGGAATTCCGCGTGTGCCAAGGACAGCAATACGTAATTTTCTCTCAATCACGTCAGGCACCTTTATTAGCGCCGAGCTTCTGACCGATGATCCACTTGATCGGCGTGAGCATGTCTTTCTTCATGGCAGGTGCAACACTCCCAATCATCCAGCAATTCTTGTCGCAGTGCTTTACGGACTCACGGACCTTTTTCGCCTGTTCGCTCTGCCAGATATCGTCGAAAGTCTGTTTGGTCAGGTCGCCCATCGGCATTTCTCGATCCATGCCGTTGCAGGGCATGATCTTTCCATAAGGGTCAAGGAAGAACATGTCGGTGCCAACTTCGCAGGGGAGCAGGCGATTGCCTCCCCTCACGTAGTTCGCCATGCCGTGGTTGAAGTAGGCACGGAACCAGCTCTTCAGTTTCCTCGACTTGAGCAGTTCGCGGGAAATCTTCTCGAACTCACGTGCAACCATCTCGGGATCATTGAAGGCGTTGTCGTACTTGTGAAAATAGTAGGAATTATGGGTGGACGCGGTGGCAAATTCAAGCCCCATGGCGTCGGCTAGACGGTACAGTTCGATCATGTCTTTCGCATTCACGTCGGATACCGTCATGCCGAACCCGATATCCTTCAGCCCCAGCGCCTTTAGGCCCAGAAGACTGCGCATACCATGGTCAAAACCATCCTTCAGGCCGCGCAACTCGTCATTTGCTGTTGGCAGTCCTTCAATAGAAATTCGCACCCCGATGTTGGGGTATTTTTTCGCGAGGGCGAGCATGCGGTCGGTGTAAAAACCGTTGGACGAGATGACAAGACGTTCCGTCTTGGTCAGAGCTACCCGGACGATCTCTTCAAGATCTTCCCTGAGAAACGGTTCTCCACCGGTAATATTGATGAATTTAAGGCCGGTCGGCAGCTTATCCACGATGGCAGGGGTGATCTCCTCTGCCGGGGCTGACGGAAACTGCCAGGTATTGCACATGTGACACTTGGCATTGCAACGATATGTGACGATGATACAGGCTTCCACTACTGCCTCCTATACTTTCAGTACTTCATTGTAAACAGCCATTATGCGATCGTAATGTTTTTCAGGGTTGTAATCGCGCTCTACCTTGTTGCGTCCATGCAATCCCATGGACCTTCTGAGAGCAGGATTGCCCCAAAGCAGTTTCATCTTTGCAGCAAGATCCCGGGGATTGCCGGATTCGAAGATCAATCCGTCGAGCCCGTCGTCAATCAGTTCAGGGATTCCTCCAATTTGCGCACCGATAACAGGCTTGCCCATGGAGAGCGATTCCAGTACAGACATCGGGCAGTTCTCGTACCATTCGGATGGGATGACCGTAAAACTCGCTTCGCGTAACAGTTTCTGCAGAGCTTCGCCCGTCTGAAATCCGCAAAACTTCACATTCACCAGGTTGATTTCAGTTGCTAACCGCTTCAAATCCGCCTCAAGGGGGCCTGAACCAACGATGAAGAATGGAATCTCTGGGCACGAACTCAAGGCATGCAGAAGCGTCGCCACGCCTTTCTCTTCAGAGAGCCGGCCAAAATACAGGCCGTAGCCTTTATCATCTGTCGAAAACTGGAAGCGTGTTGCATCAATGAAATTGGGAATGTGGACGACTTGATGCTCAGGGAAGCCGAACTCGACCATCTTTTTCCGGTAGAAATCGCTGACGGCTATGAACTTATCGACCGACTGGTAGTAGCCCATCGCATAGTGAAAGTACATTTCCAACGTGTTTACAAGACTCTTGAGCCTTGAACCCTTGGAACACTTGTTCAAGAAGCAGTGGTAGAACTTGCGTCCCTTGCATTTTTCGCAAATCCTGCCATTGGTAAGCATTTTATAGTTTGGACAGAGCGGTTTCAGATCGTGCATTGTCAGAACCAATGGGATATTTTTTCCATGCAGCGGTCCGAAAACCGAAGGCGAAATCTGGTGTTGGAAAATATGAAAATGAGCAACATCCGGCTGCAACTCGCTCAACAGTAACCGCATTTTGTCGCGGGCATCGACCGAGTAGATTATTTTCGCTGCGGCTGCGATTTTATCGCGCAAGGCGCCGGATTCGTAGTCCACGTGTTCCACGAAAAACCTGCCGTACGCCGACGAAAGATTGCGTCGGTCCTTCATGGAAAACGAGACGGCCAAGTGCCCATGCTGCTGCAGCAAGTCGAGAAGTCCAAGGTAGGCAGCTTCGCTGCCCCCCTTCATCCAGTGAAACTTATTTATTTGAAGTATCTTCACGTCAATATGTGCCCTTCACTATCGCGTTTGAGTCTATGCCGCAATCGATTTGTAAAGCAGCTCGTACTCCATCGCCATTCTGTTGATATCGTAATTTTCAATCGCATAATCGTAAGCCCGTTCAGTCAGCTGCAGTAAAGCATCGGAATCGTTTCGATACAAGTCCATGATTTGAATAATCTTCGACGCACAATGTTCGACGTCCTCGGACCGGAAAGAAAATCCATAGGTATCGTTCCTTATTAACTCGTAAGGCCCCTCGATATTGCTCACCAATACGGGTATTTTCGCCGCCATAGCTTCGACCACGGTAAGACCAAACCCCTCGGAGCGCGAAGGCTGCACAAACAAGCTGTAATCGGACAGACAATCGAAAACAACCTCTCTCTCTTTCTCCCCGAGGAATTCCACGTGCTGCAGGCCCAGAGTTTCGGCTAGGGTCCGCAGATAGTCGCGAGAAGGCCCGTCACCCAGGAAATGAAGATGCACGGGGATTCCGGATTTGTCCTCGACGATCCTTACCGCATTAAGGAGAACATCCTGGCCCTTTTTTTCGTGCAATAGTCGACCGACCTGTATGATTTTAAACGGATCGTTGCCGATCCCATCGCGGATACGTATCTTCGTGCAAGGAACTCCATTTTGGATGGTGGTAACGCAGTCGATCCTGCATCGAGCGGCCAAATCATCGGCAACGGCACGCGAAATCGCAACAGTAGCCTTGATCCTGCCGGAGCACCTCAACTCGCAAACGGTATCATGGACCGTCAAGACGATATTGTAGCCGAAAGGCGGTATCATCTTAAGCAAATCGGCGGAGTGAATGTGCACGATGTCAGGTTTGCATTGGAAAATTTGCCAATAGATGTTCAGTATCTCGCCAATTTTGCGACTTCCTGGGACGCGCTTGAACCGGGTGACAACGATATCCTCGGCGAGCTTACCAAACAACGATTCCGTACACAGGTCGTTGATTATAAGCACATGGACATCATGGCTTTTAACCTGAATATTGGCAAGATCGACCAATAAACTTTCAGCGCCACCTAATGTGAAACTCCATAGAACATGCATGATTTTCATTTCAGAAACCCAGCCCCGATATAGCTACGAAAAAAGTGGAGATCACTTACCGGTACGCGTACCGACGATAATGCTTTTAAGAGAGGATCGAAGGATGGTCAGATATTTTTTGATGTAAACCATATATCTGGTCGGCGAGGTATAATTTTCTCGCTGGAACAGGTACTCGATTTCTCTCATTTGCGGGATGAGGTTCTTCACCACGGTTTTTTGGGCCTCGTGCACCCTGAAAAAAGACCAGTTGGAGTGGATCATGCGCGGCGAGGATATTTTTGCCATTCTCAGCCACAAATCGAGATCCATAACCATATGAAAAGCGGAATTCCAGGCTCCGACCTCCTCCAGCGTTGACCTGCGGAAAAAAGTCGATTGCTGCCTGACGATATCCGGGTTCCGCAGCAAGGACCGATAGGAAACAGGTCTACTTACATCGGGTATCTCGATACCCTTGGATTCGAGTCGATAGGTGATGTTACCGATCACCCAATCCACAGGGCCGTCAGAAAAATTGGAGGCAACACTTTCGAAAATATTTTCCTGATAATAATCGTCGGAATTGATCCATCCGACCAGATCGCCTGTAGCAAGCTTCAGACCCTTGTTCAAAGCGTCCGCCTGTCCGTCGTCTTTTTCGCTAACCCATATCAAATGCGGAAATTTTTTGAGTATTTCGACGGTGCAATCCGAGGAGCCTCCGTCAATCACGATATGTTCGACGTTCGGGTAATTCTGATTCAATACTGATTTGATATTCTGTTCAATGTATTGGCCTTGGTTATAGGAAGGAGTTATTATAGAAATTTTGGGAATTGCACTGTTCATAGGACGGTCCTTATCGCATATTAAAATTAAGATGCCAGCTTTGCTTGACGGGAACAATAAGTAAAAGATGCCAGCATAAGAGAGGGTATATGTAGTTTATCGGTGAAGATCGACGAGTCTGCCATCAAAACGACTAAAACAATAATTTCCATGAAAAACGCAAGCCTCGACAGGTAAAACTCGTTGTCGCTCGCAACTTTGTTCCTGAAAAAATTGACCGCGATACTGACAAAAAAAACGATAAAAACGCCGACTCCGGTAAAACCGGTATAAACCAGCAGGTTCGCCCAGGCAATGTCCGGCGTGAGGAAGCTGGGGAACCCGGTGTCATCGTTCGCCGTTCCAATTATATATTTCACCTGTTTGGCGGCAATATCTTCGTGAATGAAGCCATAACCGATAAAAGGATTATGGCTCAAGACCAGTTCAGATCGCTCGGCCAGCAAAAGCATCCTGAATCCGAAAGTGTTTTCATCCCCTTTGCTGTCTCCCTTGATATCGGAGACCCCAGATGCGGCCAGGTCGGCGAACTTATCCAACTTATCGCCCAAGGCTCCGGAGACGACAAGAACGGCAATGAGAACCATGATGCTTGTAAGAACGAAATACAGCCTTACCCGGTTGCCTTTGTTTTGAGAGATCAACACCATCACCATTACGGACAAGGTCAAAAAAACAGCAAAATATATGCCCCGCGTCATGGTCAGCACCACGGAATAACAGGCCAAGAGCACATAAAACTTGTCGAACATCCTAGTGTGGACGCCCAGAAGTATTTTCGATGCGTTATTCCAGAGAAACAGCAGGATGATCGGTATGAACATGGGTATGGACCTGATTCCTTCGCTGCTTACCCTTGTGTACCCGGAAAAAATGGGAATGTTGAGGTGATACTGGGCAATAAAAACAAACATCAGGAAAAAAGTGATGTAGTAGAGGCTATCCAAAATCGAATGAAAAGCCTTGCCATTTTTCTCGAAGATTTGGACGAAAATGTAATACAACAAATATCCTAGCAGCATATGTCGAGATGCTTTGATCGACTCGATCACTGGATACTTGAATACGAATAACGACCAGAACAATGACACAAGCATCAGCAGCATGAACAGGTCGAGCACTTTTACGTAACCTTCGGTATGGTTCCTAAACAGCGTGGAAGGCTTGACAGTATATAGCGCACTTGTATAAAAAATCAGATAGCCTATGTCGACCAATTGTATATTAAACAGTTTGTCCGGCAAAAAATCGAAACAGTTACTCATTATAGCAAATGATATCAAGATAAATGTATGGTTTTTTACAGATAGTAACATTTCTCATCCATCCCGCTTTTCACATCCATCCAGCTAAATTGAACTTAAATTCACGATTGCCACGCCGACCGACCCGTTCAGTTCAATTTTTTGACAACCTTCGCGGGAGCTCCGCCTACTATCGAATCGGGTGGAACATCCTTGGTGACGACCGACCCGGCCCCTACAATCGACCTTTCGCCAATAGTTACTCCTTTAAGAATCGTTGCGTTTGCGCCGACCCAGACGTCTTTGCATATTCTGACGGGAGCCGAACCGATCTGGGTTATATCGTGCCTGCGCCGGGCCTGCGCATCGATGGGATGGAAGTCCGTGTCGTATATCATTGCACCAGCACCCAAATTCACGTAATCTTCGATTACTATCTCTTGAGCACAAAACATATATTACGCTGGACAGCCCGACATCGTTTCCGATTATCAATCGCGACTTGGGCGACTCTGCGGAAAATACCGATTGGTGCTGAATGCCCGCACGATTTTACGACATTTTGTTGCAGATAGCGACATTGTCGCCTATTTTGATTATTCCCATGGGATGCTTCCTGCAAATAGGAAAGGACGACATGACTAGACCTGTGCCGAACTCGACTTTCTTATAATGCAATATATTGTATACTATGTTAAGCAGCAGATCAAAACAGTCGCACATCAATATCAATACCGCTAAGCGAGAGTCACTGAATATCAGCTGAGTAAGGCTAAGCAATGCAATATGCAGTAAAGAATGCCCAGTCATCACTGCAGGTTTATGTTATCTAATAGCATATATTTTATTTTATATGTTTTGTATTATATTTAGTCCTCACACAGGGAGTCTTTATCAAATGGCAGAGTGAACAAATCTGACCTAATTTTTAAGGAAACCAATTCCTTATGTAAATTATATGTTAAGTAGATGCTTGAAAAGCAGGTGCCAGCGAGAATAGAGAAATATATATTATCTAAAAGCAGAGATGGTTTTAAATATACTATTACCAACACTACACATACATTAACACCAGACTGTATTAAATGTGATATTGTTAAATGATGGACTTTGCCAAGTCCTAGTAGTGTGTAATACGAAGGTACAGCCAATAAGCTTATAAATACGGTTATGAGTGAAATTCTAAAGGCAAAGGGTAGTGCTAAATCGAAGCTTTTCCCTAGCCACAGCCTTAGCAATGGATCACAGAAAATTCCAATAGGAAGAAAAACGGTTGCACCACTCAATAAAATCAAACCTACAGCTTTCTTATTTAGTGCACAAATTTTAAAAAATGACTTCAAGTTCACCTTAGCAGCGAGACGACTCACCTCGGGCATAAACGCTTGAAGAGCGGATGCAACCAACCCTCTAAGTTGCATGCATCCCCGAAAAGCTAAATCATATACAGGAACAATTGAAACTCCAACATATCTAGACAACATCATTTTATTAAATGGATCAAAAAGCATTAATACAACTGAACTTGCTGACATGAAGCCACCCAGACGCATTAATCTCTTGCAGACATCCCTATCAAAGAATCCAAATATTATCAAACGAGTTTTTAAGATCTGCCTTACATGATAAATACTCTGTATATTAATGACAACATAAGACACAAAGTTTGCTATCAATAAGCTCTTAATGCCAAATCCGAGGTTGAGTAAACCAGCTGAAACAATGATTGTAGTTATACGCCCTATTAATTGTGCAGAATTTGCAAGGTCCATCCTGCCTAGTCCGGACAAAGCTGAATTACATATTTCTACGATAAACACATATACACTAATTACACCTATATACGGAAGAAGCCATCCGACCAAATATGCATTATGTTGAGACAGCTTAAATATTGCGACAATTTGAGTGTTAAATATAATCACAGACAACAGCACAAAAAAACCGCTAGTTAAAAGCAACGTGATGGCTACCGTCATATTTTTTTGAATCATGACGAAATCGTTTCGTCCATATTCTTCGGCAACAACTTTAGATATAGCTGAATTGATCCCTAGGTTTCCGAGTTGTGCAAAGGTCAAGACTGTTGACATGACAAGCCACAACCCATATTGTTCATAGCCAAGAAAATGTAAATAAAGTGGGTATGAAATTGTTGTAATGCCTAATGATATAAAGGTAACAAAAACACCTGATGCCATGTTTATACGTAACTGGGTAGATAATAGTTTTGCCATTGTGGTTAATCCTGAAATGATTGTTAGAAATTTAACTATAAGAGCATTTTCCTCCTTCCAGAGGAGGAAAATAGCATAATGGATATTATGCCCCAGTAATTTTCAAATTCCAAAGCTTAGATTCAACATTCTTGGTTTTGCGTAATCTTTGTCTTATATTAGATTTTAACCTTCATATATACTGAACATCATTTCGAGTATCTTTTTTTTGTCTAAACAGACACAAGATTTTGTTATATACTTTCTTGATTACCATTCCCCATAGAGGTATTTTTTTTGCTGATAAATATTCCTCAATAATTTTTCTGTCATTACGACGTCCATTTCTTACCATTTGAACCCACATGTGGAAAAGCATACGAGCCAAAACTGGAGCATCAATTTTTCTTATATATGTATCATGCTCTTCCAAAAATTTCATTGAGTCTTCAGAGTGTCGATATTTGTTAGTATTTGACACTCTATCTTGTCCATCCACATAACACTTGGCCCAAGGCTCATCTACATAAAGTTGATTATGCTTCAATCCAAAAGTAAACCATTGATGAAACTCCATAGCATAATAATCATCTCGTTTTAAAAGCCATTCTTCAACAACTTTTTTTCTTACGACACCTACGCAATCACAAGTCTGTTCCATTTGCAAATAATCCTTCGGTGTAACCACTCTTTCTCCATCTCTGACTCTCGCGAATAAAGTTGAGTCATTATCGCGCAAATTCATTCCTGCTACAGCATCTACGTCCTTATTTTTATCTAAATAATAGACTGCTTGTGTCAGAGCCCATGGATATAATTGATCATCGCTGTCAAGATGAATTAAAAAATCACCTTTCATCATTTTATAACCAAAAAAACGAGCATTATAAGGCCCACCATTTTTGTAATTTCGAGCATATACAAACCGGTTGTCGGCCATCTCTGTGACTATAGCAGCAATTGGGACAGTAGAGCAGTCGTCCACTACAATACATTCAAAATTGGTATAGCTTTGGTTTTTAACGCTCGCCAAAGCTCGTCGTAATTCCTCCTGCCTATTGTACACAGGTACAATAACTGTGACATTTGGGATATTCATGACAAAGTCCTCTCAATAGTCATATAAAAGAAATCCTCAGGGTAGAGTAGTGTATGCACAAGGGAGTCAGAACTGGACATTGCCCAGTCTTCCGAGTTCGTGCCGACTGCGGGGTTACCTACACAATTAACTGAGCGTTCTGGAGGACGCACACTTTATTTCAAGTAGAAAAAAGAAAGTCAAAGCTCCGCATTTCAAATGAACGTAGTTTTCATATTGACTAATCCTCCGAGGGGGACAGGCACCCTCTAATGAACCATTTCCACTGCAACCAGCCACTTCCAAGTTGCTAAGGGGGACAGGTACCCGCGGAGCCAGTCCCAAGGGATTACCCTTCCACCCTCTTCTCCCGCTCGGCAAGCTCAAGGTCCGCGTCAACCATCATGTTCACCAGACCATCAAAATCGGTCTTAGGCTCCCATCCCATAATCCTCTTCGCCTTGCCGGCGTCACCCAGCAACAGATCGACCTCCGCGGGCCGGAAGTACTTGGGATCGATCTCGATCACCACTTTCCCACTCCCGGTATCAATCCCCTTCTCGTGCACCCCTTCGCCTCGCCACTCAAGCGGCATGCCGAGCCGGGCAAAGACCTTCTCGGCGAAAAGACGCACCGAATAGGTTTCCCCCGTGGCAACGACATAGTCGTCGGGCTCGGGTTGCTGGAGCATGCGCCACATCGCCTCGACGTAATCCCCGGCAAAGCCCCAGTCCCTCTTGGCGTCGATATTCCCCAGGTAAAGGCAGGGCTGCATGCCGAGCTTGATCCGGCTGGCGGCGCGGGTGATCTTCCTGGTTACAAAAGTCTCGCCGCGCCGGGGGGATTCGTGGTTGAAGAGGATGCCGTTGCAGGCGAACATCCCGTAACTTTCCCGGTAATTGACGGTGATGTAAAAGGAATAGGCCTTGGCACAGGCGTAGGGAGAGCGGGGATAAAAAGGCGTGGTCTCTTTCTGGGGGGTCTCGACTACCTTGCCGTATAGCTCGGAAGAGGACGCCTGGTAAAAGCGCGTGTTGAGTCCCGTCTCGCGGATCGCTTCCAGAATGCGCACCGCGCCAAGCGCATCGATCTCGCCGGTGTACTCGGGTATGTCGAAGGAAACCCGGACATGGCTCTGGGCGCCCAGATTGTAAATCTCGTCGGGGCGCACTTCGCGCAGAATCCTGTTGATGGAGCTGGCGTCGTTCAGGTCGCCGTAGTGCAGGAAGAGCGGTAGCCCGCTTTCGTGAGTGTCGTGATAGAGGTGGTTGATACGGCCGGTATTAAAGGAAGAGGAACGACGGATAAGACCGTGCACCTCGTAACCCTTTTCCAGCAAAAGCTCCGTCAAATACGATCCGTCTTGACCGGTGATGCCGGTGATCAGTGCTTTTTTCAATAGTGCCCACCCTGTAAATGCAATTCAATGTAAATTAAGTTTGCATAAGTAACATGCGGGCGGTGCATGGTCAACGATTCTAAGATTATCCTTATCTAACATCTGGGACCAACCTCCTGACTCATAAGACTTTTGTCCCTGAGACAGCAAAGGCCCGGCAGAACGGCACCGGACCTGGAAAAACCAATCATTTCTCGCCACGGAGGAAATCTGAGAAAATCTGAGAGAACCTTAAAAGATTTTTGGGAAAGCCAGGACTTCGGGGTTAAAACAAAAAAAGCTTCTGGATTCCCTTTGCGTCTTTGCGTCTTAAGTGAGCATAGCGAACGAGCGAGAAACAAAGCCTTAAAACCGTCTCACGCAAAGCCGCAAAGACGCAAAGAGAGGCCTAACCCATAAGGATTGACCCGACCTGCAAGGTCGGCTCAATCCAATGTTCAAGAAGCCCGGCCCGTTGGCACTGCATTGTATATAAGGGTAATGGTTCGAAAGTGTCTGG
>Ga0209125_1003088_pt1 | contig 11914 bp, 5 predicted proteins | sample BarGraIncub1131A_FD_184503 | JGI IMG/M metagenome (GOLD analysis project Ga0209125, IMG submission 184503) | Arctic peat soil microbial communities from Barrow, Alaska - Barrow Graham LP Incubations 11-31A (SPAdes) (version 2) | ecosystem: Environmental > Terrestrial > Soil > Wetlands > Peat... | reverse complement strand
CAGGAGGCGCAGCTGTAGCGGCAGCAATTTATGTAGCTGCCAGCTATCATCTGCCTCTTCATATAATTGCTTTGATACCTGCTACGGACAACCGGCCAGGAGGCAATGCTATTACACCAGGAGATGTGATAACTATTTCGGACGGATCGACCGTTGAGGTACTTAACACCGATGCGGAAGGCAGGCTGATACTGGCTGATGCCTTGCATTATGCTAAAAGATATGATCCGTTACTGGTAATCGATCTTGCCACGCTGACTGGTTCTGCCTCTATGACACTGGGAATACACGGCATTGCCGGTATGTGTAACCAATGCAGCGAGTTTTTCGATCTGCTGAAACTAGCTGGGAACCGGGTGTACGAGCGTATCGTGGAGTTGCCGCTTTGGGAAGAGTATGACGAGATGATAAAATCCAACATCGCTGATATGAAGAACATTGGGGGAGGAGAGGCCGGGGCCATCGCGGCAGGCAAATTTCTTCAAAGATTTATCGATTATCCCTGGATCCATCTCGATATCGCAGGACCGGCATTTTTACAGTCGGCGGATCATTACAGGCAAGCAGGCGGGACAGCCACCGGAGTCAGGCTGCTGACTGAATTTTTCAATCTTCTCATTCAAAGGTTGGGCGAGGGTTCGAATTCATCCGGAAACTCCCGAATGTTTGAATAAAAGTTTAAATTTGACAAATAAAGAGATAAATATACCACATGGAGCCACATAAATTAAGAATAGGAATTACTCACGGGGATATCAATGGCATCGGCTATGAGGTCATCATAAAGACATTGTCAGACAGCAGATTACTAGAATGTTGTACGCCAATAGTTTATGGTTCCCCGAAAGTTGCTGCCTACCACCGGAAGGCTTTGGATGTAGAGCTGTTCAGTTTCAACCAGATATCACATGCCAAAGAGGCCAATTCAAAAAGGGTCAATATCATCAATTGTGTTGATGAAGAGATCCGGGTTGAATTGGGAAAATCGACACCAGAAGCAGGTGAAGCAGCATTTCTGGCTTTACAGGCAGCGATAAAAGATCTGAAGTCGGGCGACCTAGACGCTGTCGTCACTGCCCCAATCAACAAGGAAAATATCCAGTCCGAACATTTTAAATTTCCCGGTCATACGGAGTACTTTGCCAGTGAGTTTAGCGCGAAAAATTACATGATGCTGATGGTTAGCGACACGCTTAAGGTTGGCGTTGTTACCGGACACATTCCAGTTCAGCAGGTTCCACAATCCCTTACCAAGGAAAAAATATTGACCAACATCCGCATTCTTCATAAGACGATGCTGGAAGATTTCTCCATTCACAAGCCAAGGATCGCAGTCTTAGGCCTGAATCCTCATGCCGGTGATCATGGCGTCATCGGTATGGAAGACCAGGATATCATCAGGCCCGCTATCAAGCTGGCCAGTGAAGAAGGGATTATTGCCCTCGGACCTTTTGCGGCAGATGGATTTTTTGGATCCGGCGATTTCAAGAAATTTGATGCTATTCTGGCGATGTACCACGATCAGGGCCTGATCCCCTTTAAAATTCTGGCCTTCGAATCGGGGGTTAATTTTACAGCCGGATTGCCTATCGTGAGAACTTCACCCGGTCACGGGACGGCCTATGATATTGCCGGAACAGGTACCGCTTCGGAAGATTCATTCAGAAATGCCATTTACCTTGCCATCGATGTTTTTGAATCCAGAAAACAATTTAAGGAGCTTTCAAAGAATCCTTTGAAGCACCACGAAATTGACAGGACAGGCGGAGAATAAACAACATCAAACCTAACTGCTTATGTTTGAATATATCAAAGGATCCGTGATCAATTTGTCACCTGCCGGTGTTGTCATCGAGGCAGGTGAGATCGGCTATTTTGTGCATATTTCATTGACTACTTATTCCCAGCTTCACGGCAACGAAAAGGCGAAATTATATTTGCATCAGGTGGTCCGTGAAGATGCGCACCTACTCTACGGATTTTTTGATCAGGCTGAACGCGAACTTTTCAGGATGCTGATATCTGTCAACGGTATAGGCTCCAATACCGCGATAATGATGCTTTCTTCTCACAAACCCGAGGAGTTGCAGCATGCTATTCTGAATGAAAATGTTGGTTTGTTGAAGAGTATCAAAGGTATCGGATTAAAAACCGCGCAAAAGGTCATCATCGATCTGAAAGATAAAATCGGAAAAACGGGGATGAGTGATCTGCAGTTCAGATCTTTAGAAAATCCCGTTCGTTCTGAAGCAGTTTCGGCTTTAGAAATGCTCGGTTTCAACAAAAAAGCCGTTGAAAAACTTGTTGATCAGGTCCTTACCGAACAACCCGCCATCGCTGTTGAAAATCTTATCAAGCTGGCGTTAAAGAGTTTTTGAACAAATTGAAAAAAGTACTTTTCAAAACCTTTGTTGCAACATTGCTCTTCGCATGTATTGCAATTTTCGGGCACAGCAACGCATCCAGCGAATCTGTGAATGCTATACACATGCGTTTTGATGATTTGTCCCCAGGCGATACCTTATCCGATCAGCTTCACCCGAAAATAAAAGGGAATCCATTTTCTCAGCTGAACTACCGCGATAGCACTGCTTTTTACCTGAAAAAGCCTTCCAATATCAGGACAGAAATAGTTTACGATCCCCTCACAGGTGAATATATGATCACTGAAAAGGCAGGTGAGATCGAATACCGCTTACCAGGATCGCTAAGTCTGCATGAGTTCTTGCAAACAGATCTGAAAGAGTCGATCGACCGCTACTGGAGGAAAAAAATTTCACAGCAGTCTTTCGAGCGTCGCTCCCAGATTATTCCACAGTTTCAGATCGGAGGAGACGCCTTCAACAAAGTTTTTGGCAGCAGTGTTGTAAATATCAGACCGCAGGGTTATGTCGAGATGAGTCTCGGTTTGAAGAGCAACAAAATTGAAAATCCGGCGATTCCTACCAGGATGCAGCGTAATACAACCTTCGATTTCAATCAGAAGATCAATGTCAGCCTGGACGGGGAGATTGGAGACAGAATGAAGATGAGGTTTAATTATAACACCGACGCGACTTTCGATTTTGAAAACAAGATCAAATTGAATTACAACGGCGGTGAAGATGAGATCGTCAGAAATGTGGAGGCAGGTAACGTCTCTATGCCTTTGACCGGAACCCTCATCCGCGGAGGAACCAATCTTTTTGGGGTGAAGACTGATCTTCAGTTCGGCAAACTGGCCGTCACGGCACTTTTCTCTCAGCAAAAAGGGGAGACTAAGGTGATCAATACACAAGGCGGGGCAGAGCAGACCAAATTTGATATCAATGCCACCAACTACGATGCCAACAGGAACTTCTTCCTCGGACATCATTTTTACAACACCTATGATCAGGCATTGTCTGAGCTGCCCATCCTGAAGACTTCCGTCACCATCAATAAAATCGAGGTTTGGGTCACCAATACCACCAACCACTTCGAGGAATCACGAAACATACTGGCTATTCTCGACCTGGGCGAAACGGGGCAGGATATGCAGAATCAAACCGTTTCTGAATTTGCCGCAACTCCCGGACAGACTTATCCCTATAACCAGCTTCCCAATAATGGCATCAACGGAATTTACAAAGTCCTGACTAAAAATTATCCGGCCGTCCGGGATATTGCGAGGATAAACGAAATCATGAAACCCCTTTCAGGCCGGGATTTTATCGCGGGCCGTGATTATGAGAAGATCGAAAATGCCCGCAGACTCGATTCCACCGAATATTCTGTCAATCGAAAACTAGGATATATCTCGCTGAACAGGGCATTTAACGCGGATGAGGTACTCGCTGTTGCCTATCAGTACACTTCCAATGGAGAGACCTTCCAGGTAGGTGAGTTTTCTACTGATGGCATTGAAGCTCCTATGACATTGATCCTGAAAATGTTAAAAGGCACAAATCTCAATCCAAAGTTTAAAAATTGGGATCTGATGATGAAGAATATCTACAACATTCAATCCCAGAGAATCTCGGCCGAACAATTTAAGCTGGATGTGCTGTACCGGAACAACGCATCGGGTACCGACCTGAATTACCTGCCCGACGGTCCGATAAAGGAACAAAATCTGCTCAGCGTGATGAACCTGGATAATCTTAATAGTCAGCACGATCCATATCCTGATGGCATTTTTGACTTCCTGGATGGGGTGACAATAGATGCGCTCAGGGGACGAATTATCTTCCCAGTCGTTCAGCCATTTGGTTCCAATCTCGAGAAGAAATTCAAGGGTGACGCTGCTGCGATCAAGACTTATGTCTACTCATCTCTTTACGATAACACGCGTACCGTCGCAGAACAGGATGCCGAAAAAAATAAATATCACTTAAGAGGCAGTTACAAAGGATTGTCTAATTCCGAAATATCCCTCGATGCCATCAACATTGCGAGGGGATCTGTGAAGGTAATGGCCGGAGGCAGGCAGCTGCAGGAAGATGTCGACTATATTGTCGATTACACCCAGGGACGCGTAAAAATCATCAACCAGGGATTGCTTGAAGCTGCCACACCGATTTCCATTTCCACGGAGAGTCAGGATCTGTTCAGCATGCAGCGAAAGACCATGCTGGGAACGCACCTGAATTACGAGATCAGCAAGAATTTCAATATTGGGTCTACCGTGATGTACCTGATGGAAAAGCCACTTACGCAGAAGGTCAATTATGGCGAAGACCCCATTGCCAATACCATGCTAGGTTTCAACGCTTCCTACAATGCCTCTTCCCCTTTCATTACCAAGATGGTGAACGCACTGCCTTTCTTCAAAACCAAGGAAGAATCAAAAATTGCTATCGAGATGGAATGGGCTCGGCTATTCCCAGGACACTCCAGAGCCATCTCCAAGGAAGGCGCCGTCTACCTGGATGATTTTGAGGGAACAGTGACGCCTATCAACCTGAAGTCGTTCATTGGCTGGTCGTTGGCGAGCACACCGCAGGGCAATAATGAGCTTTTCCCGGAAGGCGGCCTGATCAACGATCTGGCTTATGGATACAACAGGGCAAGGCTTTCCTGGTATGTGATTGATCCTTATATGCAGCGAAATACGGCTCCATCCTATCTTCTGCAGGAGGAAAAGATCGACGACCAGCGTGTCCGTGAAGTGTTTCAGGCTGAAATATTCCCCAACAGGGAAAATCCGATTGGTCAGCCAACCAACATTCCAACCCTCGACCTGGCTTTCTATCCGGGTGAGCGCGGTCCTTACAACTATGACGCCAATCCATCGGCTTATTCTTCAGGAGTAGCCAGAGATGGTGCGCTGGCCAATCCGGAAAGCCGGTGGGGTGGTATCATGCGCAAAATTGAAACCAGTGATTTTGAGGCAACAAATGTTGAGTATATTGAATTCTGGATGATGGATCCATTTGCTGAGGACGTTGCCGGTGACCCGAATCCTGGGGGGAACCTGATTTTTCACCTGGGATCTGCTTCTGAAGATGTGCTGAGAGATGGCAGAAAATCCTTTGAGCAGGGTCTTCCAACCAACGGAGATTACAGCGGAATGGATGTAACTGCCTGGGGTCGTGTTGCTAAACAGCAATCCCTGGTTAAGGCATTTGACAACTCTGCGTCAGCCAGAATTTACCAGGATATTGGTCTCGACGGATTAAATTCAAAAGATGAAAAAACATATTTTCAGAATTACCTTTCTTCGTTGAGCCCGTTGGTGGATGCCCCTTCGCTGGCACAGGCACTGAATGACCCATCGAGCGACGATTTTCACTATTTCAGGGGTACCGACTACGATCAGGAAAAGAAAGACCTGCTCGAGCGCTATAAATATTTCAGTAATACCGAAGGAAATTCTCCAACCAATGAGCAATCCACCGAAAGTTATCCTACGGCTGCCACTTCCATCCCCGATGTGGAAGACATCAATGATGACAATACCCTGAATGAAAATGAGTCCTATTTCCAGTATAAGATCAAGATCGACAAGGCCAGCATGGCTTTGGGAAAAAACTATATCTCGGATATCAAAACGTCGGAGGTAACTCTCAAAAGTGGAAAGAAATCAACGATAACCTGGTATCAGTTTAAGGTTCCGGTCACCGAACCCGAAAAGGCCTATGGTACAATCAGTGATTTCAGATCGATCCGTTTCATGAGAATGATGATGAATGGATGGAAAAGGCCTGTGGTGCTTCGGTTTGCCACCCTCGATCTGATCCGTACGAATTGGAGAAGGTACGACAAGAGTCTGAACGCAGACGGTAGCCCGTCATCTGCCTCTACCCAATTCGACATTTCTGCCGTCAATATTGAGGAGAACAGCAACCGCAAACCCATCAACTATGTGCTGCCTCCGGGGGTTGACCGCGTGATCGATCCGGCCAATGCTCAACTCCGACAGTTAAATGAGCAATCCATGGTAATGAGGATATCCGATGTAGAACCGGGAGAAGCTAAGGCGGCATTTAAACTCACTTCGGTCGATTTGAGGAGGTACCTGAATCTTAAGCTGGAGGTGCATGCGGAGAAACTGGATAACCTCCCGCTCAGAGACAACGAGCTTTCTCTTTTTATCAGGATCGGATCCGATTTCCAATATAACTATTACGAGTATGAAATCCCGTTAAAACTAACACCGCCAGGCTATTATGACAATGGGAAGGAGAGTGACCGATATATTGTATGGCCTTCCGAAAACCATGTTTACATTCCGCTTGACCTGCTTCCACAACTGAAGCTGGAACGGAATGCGGAGATGCATGTGGCAGGGTCGAAAATCACCATGGGAGATATCTATGAGAAAATCCACCAGGGTGTTAACAGCAACCAGAACATAATAAAAATCAAGGGGAATCCGGATCTTTCTGAAGTAAGTATAATGATGATCGGGGTCGGTAACCGAAAGGGCCACACCACAGGAAGCCGCTCCGCGGAAGTGTGGGTGAATGAACTGAGGCTGACCAATTTCGAAGAAAACGGAGGATGGGCAGCCATTGGACGGGTCTCCGGTAATCTGGCAGATTTAGGTACTTATTCCTTTGCAGGAAGGATGATGACATCAGGGTTCGGCGACATTGATTCCAAGATGTCGACAAGGGCAAAAGAAGATACCAGAGAATATGATATCTCTACCAACCTGGAACTTGGCAAATTCTTTAAACCGAAATCAGGGGTAAAGATTCCCATGTATATGAGTTTTTCCAAATCGATAGCCACTCCTGAATATTCCCCTGTCGACAAAGACGTTAAACTCTCTGATGCATTGGATAATGCAGCCACAGCGGCTGAACGCGATTCCATCAAGAAGACTTCGCAAGATTACAGCTCACGCAAGAGTATCAATTTCACCAACGTACAGATCGACAAACCAAATAAAAAGGGAGAGGCAAGATTCTATGACCTGTCGAATCTCTCCCTCTCCTATTCCTATAACCAGTTTCAGCATGGCGATGTCAATACCCTGATTGAAAGGACTGACAACACCAGAACTTTACTCAACTATCATTTCAACAGCAAGCCGAAGTCCATCGATCCGTTTAAGAACTTTAGCTTCTTAAAATCCAAGAGTCTGACGCTGATCAGAGATTTTAATTTCAGTCTCACTCCTGCTCAGGTCTCTTTCCGTTCGGACATGAATAACATGCAGAGTCAGTTGCAGTACCGGAACATTACCAATCCGGATTTTATCCTGCCTGTCTCCTATCAAAAAGATTATACCTGGAACCGATATTATGATTTCAGGTTTGATCTGACCAGAAGTTTAAAGCTGGATTTCTCAGCCGTCAATGCATCTCGGATCGGCGACCCGATGAGACTCACTGATCCAACCCAAACTGCCTACCAGGCCAGAAAAGACACCATCTGGAGATCCATCCTCGAAGGAGGCAAAAATACGCATTACCATCATACCTGGAATATTACCTACACCGTGCCCATCAATAAGTTGCCATTGCTGGATTGGACCTCTGCTTCCGTAACTTATCAGGCCGGATACGACTGGAACTTAGCTCCCATAACCAGAGGAAGTTACGTGGTTGGAAATACCATCAGCAACATGAGCGCTGCCCAGTTAAACGGAACGCTGGACTTTCTGCAACTCTACAATAAAGTGCCTTTTCTGCGGACTGTGAATCAAAAATACGGGGAATTCAGCAGGGGCAGAAGGGAGAGTCAGGAGAGCAGCCGTCAAAGATATTTAGCGGCCCAAAACGGACCTGCCCCACAAAAATACCAGGAACAGAATCTGATGCTCAAAAAGAATGCACCTTACTCTTTCTTTCATAAGCTGGGAACCCCTTCTGTACAGGTTAAAGTAACCGATAAGAGCGGCAAACCTATCGAAGGAAAAATTAATATTGTTAATGATAACAGGGTCATATTCATACCGTTGGCAGACTACGAAGGAGCAAAAGTTGAAATATCTGCTAACAAGAATAAGGATTCTCTCAATAAATTGCACTTGGGAGAACTCACTGCCAGGTTCCTTATGATGCTTTACAATGTCAACATCTCCTACTCAGAAAACGGCGGTACTGCTCTTTATGGTTACCTTCCGGGAAGTAGTATTTTGGGTCTCACTAACTATGCCAACAGCGGACAGTCCTCGCTGGCGCCAGGATTACCTTTTGTCATGGGTCGTCAGGATGAAAATTTTGGTCTTCAGGCTGCTTCAAAAAACTGGATCACCACAGACACTATTCTGAACAAACCTTACACGATGAGCCACAACACCCGACTGAATCTACGGGCTAAGATTGTGCCTATCCCCGACTTGAAAATTGATCTGACAGCCAACAGGATCTTTTCCAAAAACAGTTCTGAGTTTTTCATTTACAACGCAAACAACGGCTGGGATTCTTACAACAACTCATTCAATGGTAACTTCAGCATGTCGGTTATCACGATTGGTACTTCTTTTGAAAAACTGGGAAAAGCCTTTGTTCAGGAATCCAAAGGATGGGATAATTTCCAAACTAACCGGGGGGCAATCGCTCAAAGACTGGATGCTTCGAGGGTTGCCAATACCAATTTTGGTTACCAACCTGGAGTTATTGACCCTATAACAAAATTTCCTGCAGGATACGGACCCACTTCTCAGGAGGTGCTGATACCATCCTTCTTTGCCGCATACACCGGGCAGGATATCAAAAAGGTTGAACTTACACCGTTCCCCTCGGCCAGGTTTATGTTGCCCAACTGGCGCATCCAATATTCAGGAGCAGTAAGCAAGATCAATTTCCTGAAAAGCATCATGAAGTCGATGAACATCATGCATGACTACCGCTCTACTTACAATGTCGGAACCTATCTTTCCAACATGAAATACCAGACAGCTTCTGATGGTTTCAGTTATTTGAAGGATGCCCAGAACAACTTTATGCCCTTGTACGATGTCGCTGCGATCAACATCAATGAGACGTTTAATCCGCTTCTTGATGTTGATATTACCTGGCTCAACAACCTGACTACCAGATTTGAATACAGGAAGACACGAAACATTACCATGAGCCTTACCAACAACCAGACGACCGAAATGTACAACAATGAGGCGAGTCTGGGTCTGGGATATCGCTTCGAAAACATGAAGCTCTTTATCAAAACAAAGAGTTCCTCCAAGATGCTAAACAACGACCTCAACGTTAGGGCAGACGTCTCTTATAACAAGAACAAAACGGTTTTGCGAAAGCTGGTGGAGGCCAACACGCAGCTGACGGCAGGTCAGGATGCCTTGTCAATCAAATTCTCGGCAGACTACAACTTGAGTGAAGTCTTTATTGTCCGGCTGTTTTACGACCGGATCGTGAACAGTCCTTACATTTCGAACGCTTATCGCACAAGCAATTCCAACCTTGGTGTGAGTTTCAGGTTTACTTTGATAAAATAATTTATGTTGCTGAGTTGCTATCTGTCAGGAGTTCCGGAGGCCGGATGCGATGAGGCAGGCAGAGGATGTCTGGCTGGGCCGGTCTTTGCCGCCGCGGTTATATTACCCGAAAATTTTACTTCTGAAGTATTGAACGACTCCAAGCAACTTACTGAAAAGCAGCGGTATCATTTACGGGATGTGATATTAAAAGAGTCGTTAGCTTGGGCTGTGGGAATATGCGACCAACTGGAAATTGATCAGATTAATATCCTCAATGCTTCCATTCTGGCCATGCACAAGGCATTGAAGCAGTTAAGGATCAGGCCTCATCATATTATCGTGGATGGCAACCGGTTTAAGCCTTTTGAGAACATCCCTTATTCCTGCTTTGTAAAAGGTGACGGACGCTTTTTCTCCATCGCCGCGGCATCTGTCCTGGCAAAGACCTACCGGGATGACTATATGAAGTCGATTCATGCCGATTTCCCTGAATATGGCTGGAACCAAAACAAAGGCTACCCTACCGAAAAACACAGATCGGCCATCTCCTGTTTTGGCATTACCGAACACCACCGAAAAACATTCAGACTGACCAACGATCAGCTTAAGTTGGATTTGTGACTTTCCTGGTAAGGATTAGAGGGAAATCGGAATACCGCGGTAAAAATCGAGGATCTTGGATCTGAAAATAAACTCGTATTTGGCGCGGAGCAGGTCGGAAGAGGCCTTTAACAGGTTGGTTTTGGCCAAATTGTAATCTACCGCATTGACCATGCCAACGTTGAACTTCTCTTCAGAATAGCGGAATGCCTCTTGCATGGACGTTACCGCCTTTTCGGTTGATTTGAAACGGTTGAAGGAAGTAATAGCAGTGGTCTGAGCCGTTTCAATCTCCTGCCTCAGCACTTTTTTGGTACCTTCCAGGTCAAGTTGTGTATTCAACACCTGGATTTGCGCATTATCAACTTGCAGTTTGGTGAGAAAACGATTGAAGATCGGAATATTCAATTGCAATCCCAAACCTTTTCGCTGGTTGTTACTGAGCTGATCGCCGAAGCTTATATAGTGACCGATCCCAGAGCCGTCCATGTACCGGTACTTGTTATTGTAGTTGTTGTAATAGTTGGCATAAAAGGATAAAGTCGGGTAGAATACGCCTTGCGCCATCTTCAACTGCATCTCAGTACTCTGATACCGATATTCAGCTCCTCTGATCTCAGGTCTTTGTTTTACAGCTGTAAGGTAAACATCTTGTGAAGTGGTCACGGATGACTGTGCACCAATCTCCGGTAGTATGGGTATTTCTACATCAAACTTATCGGTAAAGACAATCTCAAGCATCTGGGCCAATTTCAATTTTGCAAGCTGAAGTTGGTTTTTGGCATCTACAATGTTCAGCTCTTCCCTGGCTGCCTGTGCCTCAATTTCAAGCAGGGCGCCACTTGCCAGACTACCGGCATTCACCTTTTCCTGGGATTGTTTCAGCTGTTGATTGGTAATAATAATCTGATCTTCTGATACCTTCACCAGCTCTTTCGCGAAAAGTATTTCCAGAAAGGTGGAGGCAATATTGAGAGAAAGGTCGTCTTTTGCCTTGGCAAGATCTTCAAAACTGGCCTTCAGGTCAAACTCCGTTTTCTTAATAGTATTGTTGATCTGCATCCCCTGGAAGACGGTTAGCTGGGTACCCAATCCAAAATCGGTCTGTGCAGAATTGACATTCTCATAGGTATTCAGATAGTTCAATGACCGGCCAAAATTAAGGCTTTGAGAGACCTGCCCGCTCAGATTAGGCAATCTGGAACTCTTTTTCTCCTTGAGCAAATTTAGCTGGTACTGGGTGTTTAACTGACTCTGCTTGATCTGGATATTGTTGTCGTGGGCATAGTTGATGCATTTGTCGAGCGTCCACAAATCCTGGGCGTGCAGTGTGGCGAAAAGTGCCATCAAAAGAAGATAGGCCAGGGTAAAAATGGTTCGTATCATGTTCTTTAAATTTTTATGCTAAGTTACCTCTTTTCGTTGTTAATCGCTGATAATCTACTTCTTTTCTTCCGGTTTTTTCTT
>Ga0209125_1003087_pt1 | contig 11917 bp, 15 predicted proteins | sample BarGraIncub1131A_FD_184503 | JGI IMG/M metagenome (GOLD analysis project Ga0209125, IMG submission 184503) | Arctic peat soil microbial communities from Barrow, Alaska - Barrow Graham LP Incubations 11-31A (SPAdes) (version 2) | ecosystem: Environmental > Terrestrial > Soil > Wetlands > Peat... | reverse complement strand
GTGCAAATCTCTCATGAGAATTCTTTTCATATATTATTTTTCCACTAGACGGTTCCATTAGTAATGCTGACTTTGCATCTACAACAATTCCTTTATCATCCTTAATTTCTCCTTCTGCCTTAGCTGACAGACCAAAAAGCTGTGTTGTAAAAATTAATGATAAAATCAAACATAATACATTTCTAAAGCTTCTTTTCATATGCTTCCTCCTCGAATTACTTTCAGCTAGACAACAATTATTTAATGTTATCTGCTTTGCTCAAAATTTATAACATTATTTTTACCTATTTCCATTAATATTATCACTATTTATTTATAATAAATTTAAAAAATTATTGTAGCTATAAAATAAGAATACCAATCAGCCTTCATAACTTATGAAAGCTGATTGGTATTCTCTATATTCTATTTATAATTATATTATGTAGTCAAATGATTTGTCATGCTACTGAAAGTGTACTAACTTTAGTTATCTAAAAAAATGTAACAAAAGGTATTACTATAAAATTTTTTTTTTTAGTATTAAGATTTATGCTCTAGGATGAGTATTCTTGTAGATTTCTGCTATTTTACTTTTTTTAACTATACTTGAATAAATTTGAGTTGTAGCCATGCTATTATGACCTAATAGTTCTTGAACTGAGGATATACCAGCACCATTTTGTAATAGATGAACCGCAAATGAGTGTCTTATCGTATAAGAATTTATTGTTTTTTCAATATTAGTCTTTTTAGCATATTCTTTAATAATTTTCCAGAATCCCTGCCTTGTCATCTTATCACTCTTAGTATTTAAAAAAAGCAAATTTAAATTATTTAAATTCATCTTATCTCTAATTTTCAGATACAGTGATAGACATCTAACAGCTTGATTTCCTATGGGAATTATTCGTTCATTTTTCTTGCTATTATTACAGGTTATATATAACAATTCTAAATTAATATCATATACTGTTAAACTTAAAAGTTCTGAAACTTTTATGCCAGTAGCATACATTAGTTCCAACATTGCTTTATCTCTACACCCTTTATTACTTAATTCATCTGGCTGATTTAATAATTCATCTATCTCTTTAATTGATAGAATTTGGGGTATGTTTCGTTTAATTTTTGGAATAGAAAAGTAGGCTGTTGGGTCATGCTCTGCAAAATTATTCTTAATAAGATATTTAAAGTAATTCCTAATAGAAACTATATTACGTGCAATTGAACTATTTACATAACCTTCTTTTCTAAGTTGCTCAGAATATGTCATTATTGTTATACAATCAATTGTTTCTAAAGTTTCATTCCTATATTCGATAAATTCAATGAACCTTTTCACATCTCGAGTGTAAGCTTCTACAGTGTTTCTAGTTAATTTATTACTTTTTAAATTTTCAGCATAGATTGTCAATAAATTATTCATAATTTTTCTCCTATATTTTAGAGAATATTAATACTTTTTATTATATTATACTCTAAAAAACAAATAAAAAGTAAGAATATAGTTATAAACTAATTTATAATTGTTATCAACTAACTTGTAAACTAGAACACTGTTTTTATAAATATTTGTATTGTTAATCAAATTTTCCAGCAAGTAGTCTACAGTTTTAGGCATAAAAATTCCAACTATAATTAAAATAATAAAACATTTTAATATCAGCATTGCAAAATACAATAAATCCTTATGCTTCATTTACTTACACTCCAATATTATTAATAAGGTTTTTAACAAAATATGGTGCGATATAAGTTTCTATAATTATCCCAATAAACAACAATATTATTATTACAATAAATATTATACTATAATATATTATTCTGCTAGATACACTACTTGTCCATTGTTTCTTAAGCTTGTTCTTAAGTAGCATTATTGAAAACTCCATCGATACCACAGAAGCAAAAATTATGCATGGAATATAAATCAAGTTTTGAGGCAGTACCCCTAATATTGCAATTCCAATTCCACTTTTCCCCATACCGCTAATCATAAAACTAAATGTAAAACCTACTGTAAATCCTTTTATTAAGTCAATAATTATAATTATTGGTATTCCGACTATGGTCAAACCTAAAAACCAAATAAAAATAATCACAGGTAGATTGTTTTTGATTGATTGTAAAAATATTAATTTGTAACTAATCGCACTTGTATTTGACGGTTTAACAAAATTTGTTAAATAATTTACTAAATCATTTCGTTCAGAATCCCCCATATATTTAACACTATATATTCCTAAAATTATACCTGTAGATACACAAAGAATGCTTATAATATACAACCAGAAGTTTTCTTGTATGTGCTTATTTATATTACTTAATAATGTACTAGATGACATAATTTTTCCCCCTTAGTTAATCATTTTATTTTCTTATTAGCTACACATGTATGTTATTTAAATCACTCAATGTATATATATGCTAAAATCCATCTTATATGAGTTAAAATTCAACATCCATAATACAATATAGCTATTACTTAATTTATTTTTATGATAACAATGGGTGTAATATGCATACCTAGTTTAACCAAAATAGACCTATAGTTTTTAAACCATAGGTCTTATTTACATATATTAAATTTTAACAATATTTAAGTCCACAAAATTATCTATATTTATAATTTACAATTTACAATTTTTAAAAACATACAATAAAATAAAATAATTAAAGGCACCCATTTGAATGCCTTTAATTGTTTTATTTTACTAATTTTTGAAATACTTTAGTTATCTTTTGAACTTCAGCAACACCAATTTCTGAGATTGATTTTCCTGCATATCGATATGAACTTTCTAAAAACGTATCAATATTTTTCCTTTTAACATCGTTGGCCTTAACATAAATTGGTGCTAATCCTAGTATATATGCTTGTACCGGACTTCCTTCTATTGAATTCGAATCTATATTTCCTCCAAATCCAAATTTATCACACTTATATATACTTTTAAGTGTAGTTTCTATACTTATTGCTTCATTAACACTTTCAATACTCATATTCTTACCTCCTATAAATTTATTACAATAATATAATTCTACAAAAGTTTATAATCTCCTTTATCTATACTCAATTTCCTATAATTTTTATTTATTTATTAATTTTATGTATAATTTTATGTACAATTTTATATATCCAGTTTACGGTAATGATAGTATACTTAAATAAGTATTTTACTCTTTATCTTAAATAGTGGAAGATAATATGAATATAGACAACCTATTTTTTCAACTTCATTACTACAAAGTAGCACAACTACTTAGATTTACTGATGAATTTTATCACATAAATGTCCATGAATATTAAAATACTACATGGAATCTACTCATTTTCAAGATTATAATTAGTTCATAATAATAAAGCAGAAGGAAGGGAAAATACTATTGAAGCTATGGAAAAAAAATTTATTTATCTGTTGGTTTGGAATGTTTGTTACTGCGATAGGAATGAGTCAAATAGCTCCTATTATGCCTCTTTATATAAGACAGTTAGGAATCCATAATATATCTGCAATTGAGCAGCTATCAGGAATTGCTTTTGGAATCACTTTTATTGTATCAGCAATTTTTTCACCAATATGGGGTTACGCAGCAGACAAGTACGGACGCAAACCTATGCTTTTACGTGCAAGTCTAGGAATGGCTATTGTAATAGGAAGTATGGGACTTGCACAAAATGTATATCAATTGATTGGACTTCGAATACTTCAAGGAGCTATAACTGGCTATAGTACAGCTTGCATCACACTTATAGCAACTCAAACAGACAAAGAACATGTAGGGTGGGCTCTGGGGGTAATTTCAACAGCATCCGCAGGTTCCCTAATTGGGCCATTACTTGGTGGATATTTGGATGAAATTTTAGGACTTAAATTTACATTTTTTTTTACTGGAGGACTAATGTTAGTTGCGTTTATTGCAACCTTATTATTCGTTAAAGAGGAATTTGTACTAGGAGAGAAAGCAGCTTTAAGTATGAAAAAGGTATGGAAACAATTACCAAATCCTAGTATTATTTTAGCTATGTTTTTAACTTCATTCGTATTGCAACTCGCATATTTTTCCATAGAACCTATAATAACTGTATATATAACTCAGTTATCAACCACTACGACTCATATTGCACTTATTTCTGGCATGGTATTTTCAGCATCAGGGCTTGCTAGTATAATATCGGCTCCTAGGCTTGGTAAATTGTCAGATAAGATTGGACCTCAAAAGGTAATGCTTGTAGCACTTATTGTGGCAGGAGTTTTATTTATACCTCAGGCCTTCGTACGGAACCCATGGCAGTTAATGGTATTACGGTTTTTACTTGGGTTTGCAACAGCGGGCCTTGTACCATCAGTTAATACGCTACTAAAAAAAATAACTCCAGAATCTCTTGTAGGTAGAGTATTTGGCCTTAATATATCTGCGTTTTACCTTGGAGGTTTTTCTGGATCTGTATTGGGCGGACAAATAGCAGCACATCTAGGTTTCACATATGTGTTCTTTATTACAAGTAGTTTGCTCTTTTTAAATGCAATCTGGGTTTATTGTAAGGTGTATAAAAAACTTAATGTGCTGCAAATTAAAAAAATAAAGTAGATATAAAAATAAAAATTTGGCACCAATAAAAGAAACAAAATATATTAATGAAGTTAGAATGGGCTTGGGAGTTATAAAGTAAAAATGTTCATCCTCTTGTGGCAATTCCTCCCCCACTTCTAAAGTGGGGGAGGAATTGCCATTTGCCGTAAGACAAAGCCTACCTTGCCTTACCTCCTCTTCTTGTATATTTCTTCTTTTTAGCATATAATATATCTAAGAGAAAACCGTTATTAAGGCACTCTTAGAACATAGTGAGTAAACTTGCTATGTAGCGGTGATGTCAATCACCGTATCGTAACCTACGTTTGAGATGGAAGAATTAATACTAGTCGTTAGTACCATGTGTAGTAGAGTTACAAGCCCTCACCTCTTAGGTGGTGGGTAATTGACTTAAGAGTATCTATTAATTATAGAATTATGTCTTATGGAGAGGTGATTTTAAATGGATGAAAATGAAAAGATATATAAAATATTAAAAACATTAAATGAAGAAAATAGATTGCCTACAATAGATAAAATTGAATCATATGGGGGTGAGTATAAAAGTATACTTGGAAGGATGGCAGAAGAGGGGTATATTACTTATTTTGGTTATCCCCGTTTTAATGTAAACCAAAGTGCCACCATTGCTATTTTAGGTATTAGTTTTATTAAAATTTGGGAGATTATTAATAATATAATTATTTAAAATAAAAAAGCATCCAATTGGGTGCTTTTTTATTTTAAATATACTAATTAAATTTATTAGCAAGATTATTAAGTAGAATACCTATTAACTTAAGCGTTTCTTATTTCACTATTTCGTGATAGCCATATTAATCTACAATATCTCTATAGCTTTCTCACATCAATTCTAGACCATGTCTCTAAATTATATGTATAATTTAGCAGCTCGGATTTGCTCCCCTTTGGACGCGATTCTAATAGCATATAGAAATTATAATATTATTTGTTGCCTCATCCTCACAACCATTAAAGCTGTGCAACGGTATTTAAACTTTCACAAGGCTTTTTTAATGATAGGTCGGTATGGCATTCCCCTTTTTAGCTTCGTCACTAAAAAGGATAGTATGTTTTGAGGTGCTGGCAATGGATTTTTTCCATTTTATGCTTGGTTTTTTAAAGGCCAGTCTGCATTGATTTTAATATACCAGAAACAATAAATTTCAAGTTTATTAGTTACATATGGAATTCTTGTTATTTTTATTTTGTTATCTTCACAATATTTATTTTTTATTGCATCTTTTTTAACTCTGTCTTTAAGACCTTTTTCTCCTCCAAAAAATCCTATTGCCCTCACATGTTGCTCGCCATCTATTTCAACGACTTCATTTAAATCTTTCAAATAGAAGTCAAATTTCAATAAGTTCTTATCTTTGCAACCTTTGAAAGTTTTTTCTGGTCTATAATTTATGTTATATCTCTTTAATTCCTCTTCAAATATTTTGTTTCCATTTGACTTACCAAAATAAGGATGACCACACCCACCATTAACAAAATTATCTGCTGTTTGAATAAATTCAATATTTTCAGTTTTTGGTAACAAACTCCCATTATATTTTCTAATGAAAATGGGTTATATATATTAAACTTATAATTACTCTTGTCACCACTTTGCTTAATCGTAGTGATTGACGCCATATATTTATACCCTTCATCATCAATTAGCTCTGTCGGTTTATCAACAGTATGCCAATCATTTACATTTGCAACAGTCAACCCATTCTTTTTATAAAAGTCTGTTACTAATTCTTTATTCCATATCATTTTATTTCTATTTTCATAATCACATTCCTTGCAAAAATATCCTTTTAGAAAATTATTCCACCACACTGGATAGGGTTTATGATTTAAATTTGGACATTTAATCAAAGCATGTAATTGCTTTTGATATGATTTCTGTATCCATTCTGTTCCTAACACTGTATAACCATTTTTTTTCATCAATACAATATTCATTCATTGTTTCTACATTCCACCCATTTCTTTTCATTCTTGCCATAATCATCTTCCTTATAATTTATTTTCTAAAATAGTTTATGACAAACATAAAAAATTATGTAATATAAAAAATGGAATTATAGTATTTAAATGAACCTTGAGATAATAAACTACGCAAAAAAATAAAAGCACTCAAATAAATGAGTACTAAATTTAATTTTATCTAACAACTTTTTTTAATACGTTAGTTTAAAACATATTGAACCTGAGTACTATCTAATGAAGCTGTAGAGTCATCCATATAAGTTATATCTACTCCAACTAATTTTACACTTGTTATTGTACTGTTATACCATGCACATTCCCACACACTACCGCCTCCATCATTTTCACCTGGATTTACCGGTCCCGTTACCTTACCTCTGAAGTTTGAATCTCCTCCTATGTCAGACGATTGAACATCTCCTACAGCATTATATGGTACAACTTCAAAAATAATATATTTGATAACTTTCTTTGAACTATTTGTCCAAAGAATATTTAAATCTACTCCACCTGCTGAGTTAGGTGCACTCGGATATAATTTTATTACCTTTAACATACTCCTAGCATCATCTACTTTCTTTTTAGCTGCTAACTCATCTTCTTTTTTTTGTTTTGCTACCTCAGCACGTTTATCGTCATCTATCTTCTTTTGTAATGATGCTTGGTATTGAGCACTTAAGAGTTTCGCCTTTTCATTATTTGCATCAATATTTAATACTAAATTAACATGATCTAATGCACCTTGATAGTCTAATTTACTAGCTAAATCTTTTGATTGTAGAAATACATCTCTTGAATATGAATTAAAGCATTCAATAGTCTTACCTTTAGCTATTTCAAATCTTTTTTTATCCTGTGGGACTACACTTTTAAATGCATTATACGCTCCTAAAAAATCTTTTTTATTCTGCAAATCAGTTCCATTACTAAACTGTTTTAAAGAAGATTGTAACTCACTACATAATTTTATTTTAGAGTTCACACTGCTATCTGCTTTATATGTTAATGCCGTTTGATAATCTTCTATTGCTTCACTAAATTTTTCTACTTTAATGTTGTTTTGTGCTTCATTAATATTAAGGTTATAATTTTTATTATTACTATATTCTTGATATTTAGTAATACCTATAATACAACTAATGATTAGAATAATACCTATTATACCTACCCATTTATATTTTTTAAACAAAATAGCACTTTTAACTTCAATCGGATTTTCTTCCATTTTTATCCCCCTTGTAACACAATTTTATATAATTGCTATGTTTTTACTTTGCCATTGGATATCTAGTTTTAAACTCTTGAATCTGAGATGATAAACTCTCATCTAATGTGCTATATTTTTGATTATAATCTGTTAGTGAACCACTAGGAGACTCAACCATACCCTCAAATTCATTATAAGAGGTAAATATCTTCACGACTAAATCATAAGCTTCTTTATCTTGACTAAGAGGATTAACCAACTTATCCATATATGACTGCAATACAGTTTTGTCTTTGACAAGGGCATCTATTTCTCCATTTGATTTGAATTCTTCATTCTTATATTGTATTGCTTCTTCGAAAGTATAAGCAGATTTACCATTGACCGTAACAGGTGAATTAAAAATAGCATCGTGCCAAACACTAGAAATTGCTTGTGCATCTGTTTCAATTTTAATACCATCTATTGAAGCTAAAAGCATTACTTGATTTAAGCATATCTTGTAAATTGCTTCAGCCTTTTTAGCTTTTAAAGCATTTTGATTATTTGAATATATAATACCTCCACCTATACCCATGGCTATAATTGCAATAATAACAATAATTTTAACTGGTGTAAAAAATTTTTTCTTACCTACAACATTTGTTTCTGCATTGACTTCTTGATTAACTTCAACAATAGTTTGGTCAGCAATGTTGTCAGTATCACTATTAACTTCTTTGATTTCCTCAACTAAAATTTCAACTCCACATTTATAACAAAACATACTTTCTTCGGATAATTCTTCCCCACATTTCTTACATTTCAATTTTAATCCCCCCATAATATGTATATATAATAGTATTTTACTATATTTACATTTTATTCACAATGTATATATTTTACTTATAGTGATTAACCTATCTAAATATATTCTTTTTTACACACTCCCATTTCCATGATTGCACTTTCTAATCAAAAAAAGGACAAGGATTTCTCCTAGTCCATGTATATCTATTTATTAAATGAAGTGAATAAACTTTGTAAAATTGTCTATAATTTAAATATACTCCAACCTTTTTATTATAGTTTAATATTAAAATTAAAAATACTGCACAGGGCTCCCCCATAGTGCAGTATTTTGTTTTTTGGGAAGATCAATTAAATAGCTATATCATACTAAAAATAAAAAGCCTAGCAATTACGCTAGACTAAGGAGAAAAAACAATAAAAGTATCTATAAAAATTAAACATTTAACCATTCTATATATAATATTCGTAACAACCTATTTATATTAATTAAAATGAATATAATTCCAAAAATTGTCTATAATTAAAATATACTCTTTTATAAATTAGATTTTATTAAAAAATACTGCTCTGGGTCCCCCTTAGTGCAGTATTTTTATTTTTATCGATAAACTATTTGTAATAATCGCTAACATTTTTAGGGATTTAGTGAATAACATTTGAAAAATAGTATATACATTAAATAACAACCTTTCTCCTTTAGAATGATAAAAATAAAAAATACTGCATAGGGCCCTACCCTAAGTGCAGTATTTTGCTTTTTGAGTTGAAGTGAATAGAATTTGAGAATTAGTCCATAATTTAAATATTCCAATCCTTGATCTATGAATGATATTATTGGAGATACTGCACGGGGCTCTCCCCCAAGGCAGTATCTTGCTTTTTTGTATCTAACTACATATTATTTTAGATCTTAAATAAAATCCACTGACAAGTACCAAGCTCATATTTAAGGTGATATATTCTATCTGCTCCTTGTATCACACTCTGACACTTATAAACTAACATAAGATTTCCTGCTAACTTTTCTTTATCTACTGTGATTACTTTATCTATCTTAATTACTGATATACTTTCATCTTCATATGCAATTCTGAATCTTACTGGATTTATATTACCTCTTGTATCTGTCCACGAAACCATTTCAATTGGTTTTACTACAACTTTCATGATATCCTCCCCAAACATATGTTCCCATATGTTTGTTATACAGCATTTTACTAAAATTGGAAGGGGTAATGTTTTCCTATAAAATATATTTAACTACCTCAAGATATATTAGTTAAATTAGTTATTAGCTTGTAGTTCTTTGGGGGTAATGCTTGTCCTAACTCAATTCTACTATTAGTCTTATCAAATTTAACTTAAGTGTCCTATCACGTGGTATAAATTTACATTTAACACATTTTAGGTACACATCCCAACATTAATTAACTTTAATTAGTATTCATATACTACATTTTGAAGATTTTATCTCCATGAATATTAATTAAAAATAATTATTTGAATAACGAAAAGACCTACATATATGTATGTCTAAATTTTTACATAATTAATAAACCTAATTATCTTTTATCTTTTGAAGAAAAAGGTTATAATTATGTTAGTTGGCTATTTAGTTTTAAGTCTAATTTAATCTATATTAGTTGTATAGATTAATAATTATCGGAGGTATCCTATATTGGGATGCCTTATTTTTATTTTAATCCCATCCTAATAATTTTCTTTCTAAATCATCAAAATCATAATCCCTTTGTTCGTAGTCACAAAATGTGCTAGGTTTTTTATTAAACTTGGTCTTGTTAATTTTACTTTTAAGATTATTAACCAACTTCTCCATTTTTATCTGTAAATTTTTTTTGCAAGGGTATATAAATTTGAAATGCTCCCTCGCCGCCGACACGCAATTAAACCTCTTTCTTTTAGTATCTTTAGGTTTCTACTTATCGTTTTTACGCTCTTATTAAGTTTGTCAGCAAGATATTTAATGGAAGGATGAATAGTGTCTTTATCCCCATAACACATGGATAACATCAAATTATAGAGCCTATATGCACTGTCAGGTAAGTCTGTATCTACTATACAATTATTGTCTATAATTGTATAGTTAGTCATGCTTTTTTGCCCCCTTTCGCATATTTGCTAAAGGACTAAATGCTTGGTAAGTTTTTCTAATATCCTCATCATCTAAATCTAAATATGCTTTTTCAGTTATTACTACAGAACTATGATCTAAAATTTTAGATAATGTAAATAAATTTCCGCCTGCCATTAAAAACCTCTTTGCAAAATTATTCCTTAGTTGGTGCGGGTGGATATTAATTCCTATTCTTTCACCATACTGTTTTAATTTTGTCTCAAAACTTCCTATTTGTAATTTATTACCTTTAATACTTGGAAATAAATAATCTGACTCTACTTATCTATCTTTGTATTGTAGCCATCTTCTTAACTCTTTTTGTAATTCCTGACTAAAATATACATATCTATGTTTATTACCCTTTGTGTTCTCTGCTTTTAGCATAATTGACCTATTAATTAAATCTATATCTTCAACACTAATTTCCAAACATTCACTTATTCTCATTCCAGAATTTAACAATGTTTGGATTATAATACTATCTCGATATTCATGAAATTTTGAACTATCCATGTATTTTAAAAGTTTTATCATCTCCATATCTTCAATAAATTCTTTAGGTTTTCTGTCAAACTTTATACTTTTAATATTAATCAAAGAATTCTTTTTTATTAAACCTTGCTCGAGTAAAAATGAATAAAATACTTTTATGTTTCTTGTATAATTATTAATTGTAGCAGGCGTTACTTTTTTACCTAAGTCTTTTCTGTTTTTTGGATTATTTGTTTCTTTAGATTTTTCCTCTGCTACTATTGTATATTTACCTCTTTCTTGAATAGAAACAATATATGCTCTAAATATTTTCTCAGTCAATTTTGTTGCATCTGTAATTTTTACATAGTCCTCTAAATACCTTGCAAATAATCTTAAAGCTTGCTCATAACTTGCCATTGTTTTTCGTGATAAGTCTTTTGATTGACAATAATTAATAAATTCATCAATTTGCATATCAATTTTTTCCATAAAAAATAGACCTCCCCATTATTGATATATCACAACCAATAAATAGAAAAGTCTATTACTTAAAAAAATAATTATCCATAGGTTTTAAAATAATTTTAAGCTACTTCCACAAGGTTTTTTAATGATAGGTCGGTATGGAATTTCCTCAAACCCTTGATTTAAGCTAACAAGCCCCTCTGTTTTGTAATCTTAATTTGTCAGCTACCATTGCTATAAACTCACTATTAGTGGGTTTTCCTTTAGCATTATGTATG
>Ga0209125_1003085_pt1 | contig 11925 bp, 13 predicted proteins | sample BarGraIncub1131A_FD_184503 | JGI IMG/M metagenome (GOLD analysis project Ga0209125, IMG submission 184503) | Arctic peat soil microbial communities from Barrow, Alaska - Barrow Graham LP Incubations 11-31A (SPAdes) (version 2) | ecosystem: Environmental > Terrestrial > Soil > Wetlands > Peat... | reverse complement strand
GTCAAACCGGCGAGCTCGCTGCGCTCACCGCCTCGTCAGGCCAGAAAACCGGGCCTAAACGACCCCCTCCGAGGCGACAACTATCCTGACACAGGGGGGATCGAGCAAGGCTCGGCAGCTAGTGCCAGGATTTTTAAGTGACGCGGCAATTTGCCGAGAAGCAAATCGATCCCCGGGCAGCAAGAGACCGCAACCGCAAAGGAGCGCCCGCAATGGAAAAAACAATGCTGGCCCTGGTCAAGAAATTCCCGAAACCCGGTTTGTGGCTGGACGAGGTCCCGATCCCCGAAGTCGGCATCAACGACGTGCTGATCAAGATCCATAAGACCGCCATCTGCGGCACGGACCTGCACATCTGGGACTGGAACGCCTGGGCAAGCAAAACGATTCCCATTCCGATGGTGGTAGGGCACGAGTTCGTGGGACGGGTGGCCGCCATCGGGAGCAACGTCTGCGACCTGAACCTGGGCGACATCGTCTCCGGCGAGGGTCATATCGTCTGCGGCAGGTGCCGCAACTGCCAGGCGGGCCGGCGCCATCTCTGCAAGGACACTCAGGGGGTCGGCGTGAACCGCGCCGGCGCGTTCGCCGAGTATATCTGCATCCCGGTGACCAACGTCTGGCGCGCCGACCCGAAGATACCTATGGAGATCCTGAGCATCTTCGATCCCTTCGGCAACGCCACTCACACCACGCTCGCCTTCCCGATCCTCGGGGAGGATGTCCTGATCACCGGCGCGGGACCGATCGGCATCATGGCGACCGCGATCGCCCGGCACGCCGGGGCGCGCTATATCGTCACCACGGACCTGAACCCCTACCGCCTCAACCTCGCCAAGCGCATGGGGGCGACAGTCGCGCTGAACGTCAAGGAGCGAAGCCTAAAAGAGGTGCGGGCGGAACTCGGCATGAAGGAGGGGTTCGACGTCGGCCTGGAGATGTCGGGAAACGGCGAGGCCTTCAAGGAGATGCTCGACAACATGTGCCACGGCGGCAAGATAGCCCTCTTGGGGATTCCCTCAGACGAGCTCGCCATAGACTGGAACAAGGTGATCTTCAACATGCTGACCATCAGGGGGATTTACGGCCGCGAGATGTACGAGACCTGGTACCTGATGCAGTCACTCATCAAGATCGGCCTGGACCTGAGCCCGATCATCACGCACCGGATGCACTATACCGAGTTCGAGGAGGCCTTCCGGGTGATGAGTACCGGCAATTCCGGCAAGGTGATACTGGAATGGGCCGAGTAAGGAGCAAAACCTTTTCGCCACGGAGAAATTCTGAGAAAATCGGAGAAATTCACAGGCAAAAGCTACTATCGAGTTAAGACCTAAGCTAAGGATTTTACTCTTTCAGATTTAACTCAGCCTTTGTCCTGCTTCAGTTTTCTTAGGTTTTCTCAGATTTACTCGGACGTTCTCCGTGGCCAATGATTTTAAGGAGTTTATTATGCCTGATAAATTTGACTGGATCTCCGATGAGCTCGATGCCCTGCGGGACCAGGGGTTGAGAAGCACCATCCGCACCATCGGTTCCGCCTGCGGCCCCTGGATGACCGTGGACGGCAAAAGGGTGCTCAATTTCTGCACCAACAACTACCTCGGCCTCGCCAACCACCCGAAAATGAAGGTTGCCGCCCGGCAGGCGGTGGAGGATTGGGGGGTGGGGCCGGCCGCGGTACGCAGCATCGCGGGGACGCTGGAACTGCACCGCCGGCTCGAGGAGCGGCTCGCCGCCTTCAAGGGGGTGGAGGATGCGCTCTATGTCCAGTCCGGCTTCTGCGCCAACCAGGCCGCCATCCCTCCCATGGTCGGCAAGGGGGACGTCATCTTCACCGACCGGCTGAACCACGCCAGCATCATCGACGGCTGCAGGCTCTCCTCCGCCAGGGTGGTCGTCTACGAGCACTGCGACGTGGTGGACGCCGAGCGGGTGATCAGGGAGAACACGGGGCTTTTCCGCCGCGCCCTTCTGATCACGGACGGCGTCTTCTCCATGAACGGCGACCTAGCGCCACTGGACCGGCTCTTCGAGCTGTGCGAGCGCTACGGCGTCATGACCATGGTGGACGACGCCCATGGCGAGGGGGTGCTGGGCCGGGGAGGGCGCGGCATCGTGGACCACTTCGGCCTGGCAGGCAGGTTCGACCTGGAAATCGGCACGCTCTCCAAGGCGTTCGGCGTCGTGGGAGGAGTCATCGCCGGGCGCAAGGTCGTCATCGACTGGATCCGCCAGAAGGCGCGTCCCTTTCTCTTCTCGAGCGCCTCCACCGCGGCCGACAGCGCCGCCTGCCTCACCGCCGTGGGTATCCTGGAAGAAAGCAGCGAGCTGGTGGAAAAACTCTGGGAAAATACGCGCTACTTCAAGGATGGGATGCTGCGGGCTGGTTTCTACACCGGCGCCAGCGTCACGCCGATCATCCCGGTCATGCTGGGGGAAGCGGCACTGGCCCAGCAGTTCTCGCGCCTGCTCTTCGATGCGCAGCCCGGCGTCTTCGCCATGCCGATTGGCTTTCCCACCGTGCCCAAGGGAAAGGCGCGCATCCGCGTCATGATCAGCGCGTCCCACACCCGGGACGATCTTGACACGGGACTGGATATATTCACCAAGGTGGGCCGGGAGCTCGGCGTCATCGAATAAACCCAAGAGAGCAATCCCGCAAACGGATCGGGCGGATGGAATGGATAAAGGCAGATCAAGCCCGGATACTTTGGTTTCCCCCAAAGGTCCCGGCTAATCTGCCTTTATCCGTCCAACCCATATGCGCGATTTTAAATCCGTTTTTTTTAAGGCTTGAGCGTCCGCGGATTGCAGAGCTGGCCGGGATCGTTGGCCTTTGCCTTGCACTTATTGCAGAAAACTATCGGCTTCAGTGAAAGCGCTTCAATTTCCTCCAGCTTACCGTCTTTTATCAGCTTGCAGATACGCACCTTATGCTGCTGCGGCTTTTTACATTTTTCCTGGTCACCCATCGTTTCTCCTTTATCAGGTCCGTCGCGGCAACCGCGCCGGTGATTATTCGCCTTGGATCATTCTAGTCCCAAACCGCAGCTCTACGATAGAAGTTTTCATCTACCGGTAAAAAGCGCCAGGGTCACCAGTACCGGGAAGAGGTTGAGTGAGGCAAAGAGCGCCGGCTCGCGGCGCGCGAAACAGGTTATGACCAGGGGTGCGAAGAAGGCTGCGCACCAGGGCGCGGCATGGCGTCCGATCATGCCGAAGGCGGGCAGCATCAGGGCGCCCGCAATCATGGCGACCATCCAGAGTAAAATCAGGGGCGCCGGTCCGCCACCCTTGGCCGGCGGCTCGAAGAGCGGGAAACCGGCCCTCCGATAGTCGTCCGCGTGGCGGCGCTGCAGCAGCCAGAAGTGTGGGATCTGCCAGAGATACAAAATGCCAGCCAGGAGCACCACCCGGAAATCGCTGGGGCTTCCGCCCGCGACACTCCAGCCGATCACCGGGGCGAGCGCACCGCAAAGGGCTCCCAGCGCGAGCGCGTAGGGGGTGCGGCGCTTGAGGGGGGTATAGACGGCCAGGTACCAGAAGAGGGCGACGGCTCCAAGGAGCGCGGGAAGCGCGCCGGCCGCCACCAGAAGGAGCGCCATTCCAGCCAGGATGCAGCCTGACCCGAGCAGTGTCGCCGCCACGGGCGACAGGTCACCCTGGGGGAGCGGACGGCTCCTGGTGCGCTCCATCAGGCCGTCCAGATCGCGCTCCAGCACCTGGTTCAGCGCCGAGCCTCCGCACGCCAGGAGCGGCACCCCGATGCAGAGGGCGCCGAGGGGGATTGCTTCCAGCTGGGAAGGAAAAAGCAGGCAACCGCCGAGCGCCGCGACACCGTTCATGAGCGCCAAGCGCAGCCGAAAAAGTCGCGAGAGTCCCCTTATCACTTGATTCCCTTGATGAACTGCACCAGGGCCGCCAGTTCCGCCTCGGGAAGGTCGTGCAGTTCCGGCATGATCGGCTGGAAGCCATCGACCACCGCGGCCGACGGCTCCAGAATCGATTCCCGCAGATAGGGGTCATCGGCCAGTACCGTCAACGCCTTGCGACCCCTTTGAACTCGGACCTGGGAGCCGAAAAGCCCCTTGAAGCTCGGCCCCACGCCACGGGAGCCGTCCAGGGAGTGGCAGCCGAGGCACCCCTTCTCCTTGGCGAGCCTTGCGCCATCGACCTTCACCACCTGCCGGGCGCTGGTCCGGAACAGGTCGATGATCAAGCGGACCTCCTCCTCGGTGAGGACCCCGGCGAAGGAAGGCATCACCGGCGGGTAATCATCAACCAGATCCGCGGCGGGCTCGACGATGGAGCGTCGCAGGTAGTTCTCGTCCGCGACCAGGATCCGCTCCAGCTTGCCGGTCAGCACCTTCACGCTCCTTCCCCAGATCCCCCGAAAGCTCGGTCCCACCTTTTTCGAGCCGTCCAGGGAGTGGCAGCCTAGGCAGCCATATTTCTCCAGGACGGCAAGTCCCGGATGCGCCGTGCCTACCTTCCCCTCCTTGAGCCAGGCCGCGAACTGCGCCTCGGGAATCGCCTCCACTTGGGCTATCATGGCGGAATGCCTGGTGCCGCAGTACTGGGAGCAGAAGATGTCATAGGAGCCGGGCTTTTGGGCCACGAACCAGACGTGGTTTTTCATCCCCGGCACCACGTCCCGCTTGACCCGGAAAGCGGGGAGGTAGAAGCCGTGGATCACGTCCCGCGACTCGAGCGCCACCTGCACCGGTTTTCCCACCGGCACGTACAGCTTGCCGCTGGTCTTGCCGTTTGGGTACTGGAAGCTCCAGGACCACTGCCTGGCCACCGCCGTCACCTGGAGCGAACCGGGCGGCACGCTGCGAAGCGTCAGGTACCCGGACCAGCCGTAGTAGAACATCGCCATGACGAGCAGGGTGGGGAGCGCGGTCCAGACGATCTCCAGCCAGAGGTTCCCCTCCAGTTGCGAGGTGGGCTGGGGCGCGCGGGAGCGATGGTAGCGTATCACGAACCAGGCCATGGCCACGGTGATCCCGATCAGCAGTACCAGGCAGGCCCCGAAGAGGAACATGAAAACCGGATCGACCGCCTCCGTTGTCGTCATCAGCTGTTTTTCCACGGTCCCCCCTTTAGCGGTAAAGTACATCGAAAAAGGTAAACCCGATGAAGATCGCGAGGGTAACCAGGGCAACGAACAGTATGACGCGGAAGAGCCGCGCCTCGTATTTCATGTGCATGAAGAAGGCGATCACCAGCCCCGATTTCAGGGAGGCGATGGCAAGCGCTGCCCAGACCTTGCCGGCGCCGAGGTCGGCCCGCGTGATCAGCACGGTGGCCGCGGTGAGGACCAGGAGTGCGACCCAGACCGTCGTGAGCTTCCCGTAGCTCACGATATGATGCGTTTGGTTGTTGGAAATCATGCGCTGCTCCTTCAGGTAAAACCGGTTACTACAGGATCAGGTAGTACAGGGGGAAGATGAAGATCCAGACCAGGTCCACCAGGTGCCAGTAGAGAGTTCCGTTTTCCAGGGCGACATAGTTGCCGGTGTGCTGGGCGCCACTTTTCACCCTGGAACCGATCCAGGCGAGGAGCGCCGCCCCGATCACCACGTGCAACCCGTGCAGGCCGGTGGTGAGGTAGTAAAGGCTGAAAAACACCGACTCCCCGGGTGAACCCGCCCGGAGCCTCGGGGAACCCGGATAGATGCCATGACCGATCTTGGCGCTCCACTCCAGGTACTTGATAACCAGAAAGACCGCCGCGCACCCCAGGGTGCCGGACAGCAATGCCAGGGTGGCGCGCCGCGCGCCGCGCTGCAGCGCGGTGACCGCCATCGCCGCGAACAGGCTGCTGGTGAGGAGCACCACCGTATTGGCCGTTCCGAAGGCGACGTTCAGCTCGCGTCCGGCTTCGGAGAACTCGTGCGGGTAGCGCGCGAGGTACACGGCGTAGAGGATGAACAGCCCGCCGAACAGGAGCAGTTCGGTGAACAGAAAGAGCCACATGCCGAGCCTCGCGCCGACCTCGTCCTTTTTCTCAGGGTGGCTCATGGAATACCGGCCCCCTTGAAATCGTAGGGGGCGTGGGTCACCACCGGATCCTCCTCGAAATTCTCGGTCGGAGGCGGCGTCGCCGTGATCCACTCCAGGGTGGCACCGCCCCAGGGATTCCCGACAAATTGCTCGCCCCAAAACAGCCCGCGCCACAGGTTCACCACCACGATCACCAGGCCGATGGCGAGTATCCAGCTCCCCACCGTCGCCACCAGGTTGAGGTTGGCGAACTCGGGGAGGTAATCGTAGTAGCGGCGCGGCATTCCCTTCATGCCGAGAACCTGCATGGTGAAGTAGAGGATGTTGAAGCCGACGAACATCAGGGCCCAGCCGACCAGCGCGGGCTTCTCCCGGTATCTGCGGCCGTAAAACTTGGGGAGCCAGTAATGGGCCGCGCCGAAGAAGGCGAAACCGGTGCCGCCGAACATGACGTAGTGGAAGTGCCCCACCACGAAGTGGGTATCGTGCACGTGGACATTGGTGGCGGCGGCCCCCAGGATGAGCCCCGAGAGCCCTCCTATCGAGAAGAGCAGGATGAAGGAGAGCGCGAAGAGCATGGGCGCCTCAAGGGAGATGGAGCCCTTGTAGAGGGTGGAAACCCAGTTGAAGACCTTGATGGCGGAGGGGATGGCGACGATGAAGGTGAGAAAGGAGAAGACCATGACGGCCCGGTCGCTCATGCCGCTCGTGAACATGTGATGCCCCCAGACCAGGGAGCCCGCCGCCGCGATGGCGATGCTGGAGAAGGCGATCATCTTGTAGCCGAAGATCGGTTTTCGGGAAAAGACCGGGATGATCTCCGAGACCACCCCCATCGCCGGCAGAATCATGATGTACACCGCCGGGTGGGAATAGATCCAGAAGAGGTGCTGGAACATGATGGGATCCCCGCCGCGACCCGGGTCGAAGAGGCCGGTCCCCAGCAGACGCTCCGCGATCACCAGAACCAGGGTGATCGCGATGATAGGCGTGGCGAGGATCTGCACCCAGGCGGTGGCATAGAGCGACCAGACGAAGAGCGGCAGCCGCCCCCACGTCATCCCCTCGGCCCGCAGCCGGTGGATGGTGGTGACGAAGTTGATCCCGGTGAGGATCGAGGAGAAACCGAGGATGAAGACGCCGAATACCGCGAGGGAAACGTTGGTGCCGGTCCGGGCGCTGAAGGGGACATAGAAGGTCCAGCCGGTGTCGGGCGCGCCGCCGCCGGAAAAGAGCGAGGTCAATACTATCACGGCGCCGATGGCGTAGAGCCACCAGGAGAACAGGTTCAGGCGCGGAAAGGCGACGTCGCGGGCGCCGATCTGTATCGGCATGACCAGGTTCCCGAAGGAGGCGGGAATGCCGGGTATGATGAAAAGAAAGATCATCACCACGCCGTGCACCGTGAAAAGCGCGTTGTAGGTCTGGGGACCCATGATGGTCCGGCCCGGCGCCATCAGCTCGATGCGCAGCAAAAGGCCGAGGATCGCGCCGACCAGGAAGAATCCGAGCACCGAGTAGAGGTAGAGGAGCCCGATCCTTTTGTGGTCGGTGGAAAGGATCCAGGAACGGATCCCGGTCTTTCCGGTGTCGCCCCAGAATCCGTCGGCGACCGATTGTTTTTTTTCTGCCGAAGTCATTTTCCCCCCGAAGCATTTCGTTTGCCTTTTTTACCGGTCAGAACCAGGAAGGCGAAAAACCCGGCGCAGCAGAGGATGACCACCGTGGCGCTCACCCGCAGCAGGTTGAACTCGTAGCTCTTTTGGGCGGGATCGAAACTGAAGCAGTAACCCACCACCTTCCTGATGGTGGCACCGGGCCTCCCCTGGCGGGCCTCGACCAGGGCCAGGGTCAGGTCCTTGGCCAGGAAGCTCGTGCCGTAGAGGTAGCGCACGATCATGCCGTCGCCTGTCACCACGAAGCTCGCCACCGGGTGCATGAAGTCACGCCCCTGGCGCTGGAAGCGGTAGCCGGCGGCATCGGTCAACTTCCGGATGCTTGCCGCGTCGCCGGTCAGGAAGTGCCAGGCGTCCGGCGGGAAGGGGGCGTTCAGGGCGCTGAGATACATCTTCTGATACCTGGCCGCCAGTTCCGGCGTCTCCGTCTCGTCGATGCTGATGGAGAGTACCCGATATTGCGTTCCCGGCGCGCGCTTGATCTCTGGCAGGGTCCGCGCCAGCCCACCCTGCAGATAGTTGCAGACGTTGGTGCAGCCGTAGTACACGGGGAGGATGATGGTCGGCCCGGTGATCAGTTCACTAAGGGGCAGCGAGCGTCCCGTCTCGTCCCGGAAGCGAAGGCCGAGAGGGATCTTCGCGCCAAGCCGCTCGTCGAGGCCAACCCGCACCGCGCCCTCCTGGAGCTGCCGCGAGGCAACGCCGGAGGTCGCCGAGGGCGCCCCTTCAAGGTGGGCGACGGCTAAACCCGGCGCCAGCGCTACCAGCATAAGAGAGGCACAAAACCCGCGCGCCAACTGCCGACTATTTGCCGCTAGTGTTCCCATGAAAGATCCCCGGACTGTTCGCTCATTATAAGCAAATCTCTTCGTCTGTCTATGACCAGTGTGATCTGCCCCCGGTTTATTGTCTTTTCCAAGGCATCGCAGCCGTCTCACCTTGGCTATATCGGTTCCAGCCTTAAGTTCTTGAGCATTTTTTTGAGCGGCTCACTCGGCTTACCGAACCTTGTCCAGCGCCGAGGTCTGTGCCTGCGGACCGGTCAGCCTGGGGACCCGCGGCTCTTGGTCCCATGGTTTTTTTGGACATTAGGGCGCTAGCCCTTGACTTAACCGTGGAATACATTAGAATGCCGTCATAAGCATTCTCATAATAATGGTTTCATCTGGAGGAGTGATCCGCTTACCAGCTACCATTTTAAGGAGGCCTGCTATGAAAAGTTTGCCTGAAAAGATCGTGTTGGCCACGATCATCCTCTCCTGCGGATTCGTCAACCACTCCGACCCTTCCGCACCGGGTCGCATCGCGAAACGCGCGCCAGTGGCGGCCCAGCACACCTGGCACACCTTCCCCGCCACCGAGACCACGTCGCATCCAACCAGGGTAGCAAAGGCTTTCGGCCTGCCTGTGGAGTCGCCCTAGGAACCGACGTTACCCCGCCAGTCGGACAATAAAATACCCCCCTGTCTCAGGCCACGAGACAGGGGGGTTTCTAATCCGCAGCATCTCCCCCGAAAGAGCGCCGGAACGGCCGCCATCAGAAGCTTATTTGCTCCAAGCGCCGCACGGTCCAGAAGTCATCGGAAAGATTTCTGTTCTCCAGATACGCATAGGGGATGGTGAAGTATCCCTTCATCCCCCACCCCGTTCCCCAGGAGTTCCTCACCATGACGCGCTTGGTGGCGTCGTCGTAGCCAACTCCGAGCACCGCGTGCCCGCCCAGTTGCCGCTCGCCCGCCTCCGGCAGGTTTACAATGCCGGTTTTGGCCACCTGCGCCGATTCGAAGCTCTCATACACCGCGAACCCGAACACGAAGGGGAATCCCTCGGCAAGCGTCGCGCGCATCTCATCAACGGTATTGATGCGGGCATAGCTTAGTATCTGATGTTTTTCCGCTTCCTGGTAGCACCCCTTGGGCGGTTTCTTGGTGAAACTCGAAATGTCGTAGGGCCAGTTGGTCTCCGAACAGACCCCCTGCTTCACCAGCGTCTTGATCCCGTCGCGAAGCATGGCACCGGAATCGGACTGCACCGATCCCTCAATCACCCTTTCGTTGTAGTACACGAAGAGCCTGCTCAGGTTGATGAAGCGCACCTTGTCCTTTTGCTCCAGAAATTCCAGGGCCCCAACCAAGGCGTTTGCCGTGCAACTGCCGAGCTGTCCCTGATTTTCCACAGGCGAGCAGTCACGCCGCAGATCGATGAGGGAGGGGAGCGTGGTCGGAATGGGACGGACGGCGCCGTACATCCTGTCACGGTAGTCCGGGATGTCGGGTACCCAGCCGTACCGGGACTGTCTTGCCTGCGGTACCGTTTTCTGTGTAATCATGGTTGTCTCCTTTTTGGGTTAAGTGAGGCGACCAGGTGGACGCCGCGCACAATTAGCGCCAACCAATATTACACAGCGACTGCCGCAATGCAATTACGCTCCTTGAGGGAAACAGATAAGCACTGACAGCCACCCAACCGGGTCCCCGCGGACGCGCTTTGACGAAGGCTCAACTCCCTTTTCCGCCACCGGGAGAATAACCTGTTCTCCTCGTCCGGTTTTTCTGTTACATTTTGCCGTGACTAACAGTCAGCGAGGTTGCCATGCCAGAGAAAACCGCACTCCTGCTGCTCCAGATGGGTGGACCGGACTCCATCGCCGCCGTGGAACCGTTCCTCATGAACCTGTTCACGGACCGCGACATCATAAAGATCGGACCCTCCTTTCTGCAGCCGTTCATCGCCCGGCGCATCGTGAAGAAACGCGCCCCGAAGGTGGAGGCCTACTACCAGCAAATCGGGGGGAAATCCCCCATCCGGGAGCTGACCGACGCCCAGGGAAAGGGGTTGCAGGAACTCTTGGGGGACGACTACCGCTATTTCGTCGCCATGCGCTATTCGCGCCCCTCCACCCTCGACGCGCTGGCAGCGATCAGGCGCGAGGGGATCTCACGCATCGTGGCGCTTTCGCTCTACCCGCACTATTCCAGGGCCACCACCGGTTCCAGCATGAACGAACTACAGCGGGTGCTGAAGCTGTCGGGGCCGAAGTTCCAGCTCACCTGCATAGACCGCTTCTACGACCACCCGCTCTACATCGCGGCTCTCGCCGAGAAGGTGACGCAGGCGCTGGCAACCTTTCCCGACCCCGGGGAGGTGGAGATCGTCTTTTCCGCGCACTCCCTGCCGCAGTCCTTCATCGACGAGGGGGACCCCTACCTGTCGCACATCCAGGAAACGGTGCGCCTGGTCATGGAGCGGATAGCCGTGGCAAATAGCCACTCGCTCTGTTTTCAGTCCAAGGCGAGTCCAGTCAAGTGGCTTGAGCCCTCGACGGAGCAGACCATAGGGCGCCTGGCGGGCGAGGGACGCGAGAACCTGCTGATGGTCCCGCTCTCCTTCGTCTCGGACCATATCGAGACCCTCTACGAAATTGACATCCAGTACGCCGAGGAAGCCAAGGCCCTCGGCATAAAGAGGTTCGCGCGCTCGCAATCGCTCAACTCTTCCCTGCTCTTCCTGGAGTGCCTGGCCGATCTGGTAAAAAAGGCGCAGAAGGGATGAAGACCTGCGGCATCTGCAAAGCGGAATATGACGAGAACGCTCCCAGCTCACTCTACGCCGAGGCGGGCGAATGGCTCGCAGCAGAGCACTGGAAGGACGCCGGCGAACTCTGCCAGGGTTGCCTGGAGAACCGGGCTCATCTCGCGATGATGTACTGCACCGAGTTGAACACGTAGGGGCGCGACCACACGTCCTTTACGAAGTTTGGAGTACTCTATGGAAAGAATCACCCTTGACGGCATTACCCTGACACTGGCAAGCCCCATCGAACTGCCGCTTCGCTGGGTGGGGGACGAGGAGCTGCTACGGCAGCTTCTGGCGGCCTGGATGGTGATCGACGAGCGGGACATCCCCTTCAACCCGCGCCTGATAGGAAAGCCCGGGGTCGGCAAGACCACCCTGGCCTACGCCGCGGCGAAAAGGCTGGGGAGGCAGGTCTACCTGTTCCAGGCCACCATGGATACGCGTCCCGAGGACCTGATCGTCACCCCGGTCATCGGACCGGGAGGGACCATCCAGTATGCCGCCTCCTCCCTGGTCTCGGCCATGCTGCAGGGCGGCGTGCTGATCCTGGACGAAGGGAACCGGATGAGCGAGAAGGCATGGGCCTCGCTCGCGCCGCTGCTGGACGACCGGAGGTACGTGGAGTCGATCATCACCGGCCTGAGGATTCCCGCGCACCCGG
>Ga0209125_1003083_pt1 | contig 11927 bp, 7 predicted proteins | sample BarGraIncub1131A_FD_184503 | JGI IMG/M metagenome (GOLD analysis project Ga0209125, IMG submission 184503) | Arctic peat soil microbial communities from Barrow, Alaska - Barrow Graham LP Incubations 11-31A (SPAdes) (version 2) | ecosystem: Environmental > Terrestrial > Soil > Wetlands > Peat... | reverse complement strand
TTATGACAGAACAAACCTGGACCGCTTTTGATGGCCTAAAGCTCTATGCAACGCTTTGGAAACCTGACGTTTCACCCAAGGCAGTCGTTACTTTCGTACATGGCCACGGTACGCACAGCCGAAGGTACGAAGAGTGGATATTTGCGTATGTAAAGAGGGGCTTCGCAGTCATCACTTTCGATCTGCGTGGTCATGGCAGGTCGGGCGGAAAACAGGGAACCATTCATCGTTTTAACGAATATCTGGAAGATGTCGGCCTGCTGATGAGGAAGGCCAGGGAAAATTTCCCGCACTTACCCATCGTTTTATACGGCCACAGCATGGGCGCTACGATTGTTCTCTCTTATTTACAGACCGCGACAAATCTGCCGCAAATGGCTGTTCTTGCTTCTGCCTGGCTTGAGCTGGTACAACCTCCCGGTAAGTTTAAGAGCCTGGCTATCTGGCTGGCCGATTCACTATTACCACAGATGACGATCAAAACAGGTCTTAAGTCCAAAGATTTTGCTCCGCCCGTTCCGAACGAACTGCCGAAGGAGCGCGACCCGTTGATGCATAAGAAGATTTCTGCCCGTTGCTTCAGAGAGGTCCAGCGAGCGACGAAAAAAATCCATGCTGAAAGTTTGCCCTCAACGGTTCCTATGCTTTTCCTGCATGGCACCAACGACAGGGTTTCTGCACCCACTGCATCTGAAAAACTGGCCCTCGGCCTTCCCGGCAGGGCAACCTACCGCGACTGGAAAGACGGACCTCACCAACTGCTTGATTGGGAACAGGCAGACAAGGTGACTGATTTTACCATTGACTGGATAAACAAGCAATTATGATAACTTTTCGAACAGAAATCGCTTTGCCAAGAACAGGGGAACAACTCTCCTACCGGAGGAATGCCCTGATGACGGGATCCTGTTTTACCGAAAACATCGGCAATTATCTTCAAAATCATTGCTTTCCTGTACTTAACAATCCTTGCGGAATATTATACAATCCGGCTTCCATGGCCGATTGTCTGAACTTCCTGGTAAGTGAAAAGCAGTTGACATCGTCAGATCTTTTTCAGGCCAACGGATTATGGAATAATTTCAATTTCTACAGCCGTTTTTCAGATCCTGTAAAAGAGACAGCCCTGACAAGAATGAATAATTCTTTGGCACAGGCTTCAGTACAATTGAGATCTGCCTCCCATCTTATTCTGACATTTGGAACCTCATGGATATACCGAGAAAAGGAAAGTGGAATTGTGGCAGGCAATTGCCACAAACTTCCTGCCAGTAGATTTGTCAGGGAAAGATTGTCTGTCGAGGAAATGGCCGGTAGATGGACGACACTAATTAACCAGCTTTTTGTCCTCAATCCGAACCTGAATATCGTTTTAACTGTCAGTCCGATAAGACATCTGAAAGAGGGCAGTTTTGAGAATCAGGTCAGCAAATCAGGACTCTTTCTGCTTGTAGACAATCTGATTTCTGTATTTGGATCCGGTAAAATCCTCTATTTTCCGTCTTATGAACTGGTAATGGACGAATTACGCGACTACCGGTTTTATGCAACGGACATGGTGCATCTCAGTGAAACGGCCATCTCTTTCATCCAGGAAAAGTTCAATGAAGTATTTCTCGATAACGAAAGCAAGGAAATAATTTCGAAAATTGGAAATATCGTTAAGGCATTATCGCACAGACCTTTTCAGAAAGACAGTCGGCTGTATCAGGACCATATTTCAAGGCAGATGAATGAAATTTTATCCATTGAAGAAGCATATCCTTTTGTAAATTTAGAGAACTTAAAAATTGACATCATTCAAAAAAAAGGGTATTAAATTTTTATAGTTACTTTTACACGCTTCAATATCTAACAGTTTGTAAATTATGGGATATCTGAATTTTGATAAAGATAAACTGGTTAATTTAGCCTATTCACTGGAACGCGAAACTTTGCGGACCAATCGTGTCGGGGCTTACTCTTCTACCACGCTGGCAGGATGTAATACACGAAAGTACCATGGTTTGCTGGTCGTTCGGTTAGATGAATTGGACGGGGGGAATCACGTGCTGCTCTCCACGCTGGATGAGTCTGTCATTCAGCACGAAGCACAGTTTAACCTGGGAATCCACAAATTTCCTGGTGATTTTTATGAACCAAAAGGGCACAAATACATCCGCAATTTCGAATTTGACACCATACAAAAGCATACTTATCGTGTTGGAGGTGTTGTTCTTACACGTACCAGGTTACTCGTCGAACACGAAAATCAGTTGCTGGTAAAATACACGCTGGAAGAGGCTAACAGTCCGACCAAGTTACGGTTTAGACCATTTCTGGCCTTTCGTAATGTACATTCGCTCAGCAGAGCAAACCTTTACGCCAATTCAAAATACACACCTGTTGCCAAAGGGATTAGGATGAATCTGTACGATGGTTATCCCGATTTTTTCATGCAACTCTCGAAGAACTGCGATTTTGTACCCGTTCCGGATTGGTACAAGAATGTCGAATATAGGAAGGAGCAAGAGCGCGGTTATGAATTTCAGGAAGATCTTTTTGTCCCGGGTTATTTCGAGGTATCGATCAAAAAAGGGGAATCCGTCTTTTTTAGCGCCTCAACCATGGAACAAAACCCAGCTATTTTTCTAAAACGGTACGAATCGGAGAAGAAGTTGCGCATTCCGAGGAATTCGTTTTTCAATTGCCTGCTTAACTCGGGTCAGCAGTTTCTTTGGGAACGCGAAGATGGCATCGACCTTATTGCCGGATATCCCTGGTATGGATCTATAACTAGGCAGACCCTGACCGCCTTGCCCGGAATCTTGCTCAGTCATCACAACAAAAAAACTTTTGAAGCGGTTATCCTCACCAATCTTAAACGGTTAAAAAATGGTCTGTTACCCAAATATGCCGACACTGCAAGCAGCTATGATGCTGCAGATGCCCCTTTAATCGTATTCTGCGCGCTTCAGGAACTTGCAAAATTTGATTCCCCCAGAGAGATCTGGAAAACTTACGGCTCGTATCTCAAAGATATCTTGACCAACTACCGTGAAGGCACCGGTTACAACATTCATATGCTTGAAAATGGCTTAATCTACGCCAAAGAAGAGGGGGTTGCTCTTACCTGGATGGATGATTACAAAGATGGTATCCCAGTCACGCAAAGGGGAGGTATACCCGTGGAGATTAGTGCTTTATGGTACAACGCCGTTTGTTTTGCCTTAGAATTGGCCGTTTTGTCGGAGGACCGGGCCTTTGTGAAAAAGTGGAAGGAATTACCTGCACTTATTGCATCATCTTTTCTCTCCTGTTTCTGGTGTGAAGAGCGTGGCCAACTGGCCGATTACATCGATGGAGACTACACGGACTGGTCGGTTCGTCCAAACATGTTGCTGGCGGCTGCCCAGGATTTTTCACCCTTGTCACGTACCCAGAAGAAAATGATAATCAGCACTGTACGAAATAATCTCCTGACTCCGGTCGGTATCCGTACCCTGTCTCCCGAAGATTCGGCCTATAAAGGACTCTCCGGCGAGAGAGTGGATGATTTTTCACTGGCAGCGCATCAGGGATCGGCTTACCCATTCCTGATTTATCCTTTCGTAAAAACTTATCTCGAAGTACATAAAGCCGGCGGACTTTCATTTGCAAAAAATTGCCTGGAAGGTTTTAAAAACGAAATGGCGGAAGATTGTATCGGTACCCTTTCCGAGGCATACGAAGGGAATCCGCCGCATACGGCAAAAGGTTCAATCTCTCAGGCCTGGAATGTCGCTGCGGTTATCATGGCTACCATGCTGGTTGAGAAATTCGAAGAAGAAAACAAGACCAAAAGCTAAAAAACCAATGATATGAAGGTATTGATGTTTGGATGGGAATTTCCTCCTCATATAAGTGGTGGATTAGGCACAGCGAGTTTTGGTCTGACTAAAGGTCTTGCTGAATTCAAGGATATTGAAGTTCTTTTTGTTGTGCCGAAGGCTTATGGTGACGAGGACGATACCGCCGTTAAGAAAATCATTGGGGCCAACGAAATAAGTATCTCCCGAAAGCATGTATATGTTCAGAACAGCGAACTTGACATTGACGTTACTGAGGTGCAATCTAACCTGATTCCCTATGCCGATCCCGAGGAATTCTGGCAGTTGACTCAAAAACGGTTCTTAGCTTCGACTCGGTTTGTACAGACAGATGAACAAGGAAAGATCCCATTCTCAGGGAAATACGGAGCTAATTTGCTGGAGGAGATTGCAAACTATGCCACAGTAGCAGAATACATTGGTCGCGAATACGATTTTGATGTTATTCATGCCCACGACTGGCTGGCTTACCCTGCCGGGATTGCTGCAAAACGTGTCAGTGGCAAACCCTTGGTCATTCATGTTCATGCCACCGACTTCGACCGCAGCGGCGGAAGTGTAAACCCAAAAGTCTATGCTATCGAGCGCGAAGGCATGGAAATTGCTGACCAGATTATCACGGTAAGTAACCTGACCAAGAAAATTGTCATTGAGAAATATGGCATTTTTCCGGGTAAGATAACGACTGTTTACAATGCAGTCGAACAGTTTGAAAATAAAGAGACAGAGCGTCTACGGAGAGGGATCAGCGAAAAGATCGTTACTTTCCTGGGAAGAATAACCCTGCAGAAAGGTCCTGAATATTTTATTGAAGCGGCCTATCAGGTTTTGAAACGAACAGATAATGTCAGGTTTGTAATGGCCGGAAGTGGTGACATGATGGAGAAAATGATCAGACGCACCGCCAGACTTGGAATATCTGACAGGTTTCATTTTACCGGATTCCTCCGGGGAGATGATGTTTTCGATATGTTTAGGATGAGTGATGTTTATGTAATGCCTTCCGTATCAGAACCATTTGGAATTTCTCCGCTCGAAGCTATGATGACCGATGTACCGGTGATCATATCGAAACAATCCGGCGTGGCCGAAATTCTGACGCATGCCATAAAAGTTGATTTCTGGGATATTAATGCCATGGCTGATGCCATTTACGGAATCATAAAATATCCTGCACTATCAGCCATGTTCAGAAAATTCGGCAGGGAGGAAGTAGACAGTCTGCAATGGAAACATTCAGCAGCACATGTACGCGAAGTTTACAAGAAAGCAATTAGTTAAGTTTCATCGATAATAGTACACACCATGAAGACAATCTGCCTAAATTTCCAGATTCACCAGCCCTTCCGTTACCGTAAATACCGCTTTTTCGATATCGGAAATGATTCCTATTATTACGATGACTATGCCAATGAAACAATTCTGCGGAAGATTGCGGATAACTGCTATCTGCCTGCCAACAATATCCTTCTGAAGCAAATCAAAAAATTTAAGGGAAAATTTAAAGTTTCCTTCTCGATTTCCGGCGTAGCACTGGATCAGTTCAGGCTCTATGCGCCCGAAGTAATCGACTCGTTTAAAGATCTGGCTGATACCGGTTCGGTTGAGTTCCTCTCCGGAACCTATGCTAATTCGCTGGTTTCTTTGGCCGATGCTGAACTTTTTGCCAAACAGGTAAAGATGCACGACGATCTCATTGAAACCTTGTTCAATCAGAAACCTACCGTATTCCGCAATACAGAGTTGATCTACTCTGACGAACTTGGCGACCTGATCTATAGAATGGGTTTCGAAACAGTTATTACCGAAGGAGCAAAACATATTCTTGGATGGAAGAGTCCGAACTACCTCTATTGTAACGCACTCAACCCACGACAAAAAGTCCTGATGCGCAACAACCGTCTCAGTGACGACATCTCTTTCCGCTTTTCTAATTCATCCTGGAACGAATATCCGCTTACTGCCACTAAGTTGGCTGGTTGGCTGGTTGATCTTCCCAAAAAGGAGGAAATTGTCAATATTTTCCTGAATTACGAAACTTTTGGAGAGATACACAAGAAACATACTGGCATCTTCGGATTTCTTGAAAGCCTGCCGGAAATGATTTTGAAATCAAAAGAGCTGTCTTTCTGCACTCCAAGTGAAGCGGTGAAAGTTTTGCAGCCAGTTTCCGCAGTGCATGTTCTTCATCCAATCTCCTGGGCAGATGAGGAACGTGATCTTTCAGCCTGGCTGGGGAATGAGCTTCAGAAAGACGCTTTTAAGCATCTGTATGAGCTACGGGAAAGGGTAAAAAATTGTACAGACTCAAAGATTCAAAAGGATTGGCTATACCTACAATCCAATGATCATCTCTATTACATGAGTACCAAATTTTTCTCCGACGGAGAAGTTCTAAAATTTTTCAATCCGTATTCAAATCCATATGAGGCATTCATTAATTACATGAATGTACTCAGCGACTTCTCACTCCGCCTTAATAAACTCGTTCCTCTTGATGAAAACGAAGCTGAGCTGACAAGGCTCAGACTGATTATTGATGATAAGTCCAAAAAACTGGAGGAGGCTGAAATGGAGCTGAAAAAGTTGAAAAAAATCTTGCCGAAATCGAAGCCAAAAGAAACTACAAAAAAAACCACCCCCAAACAGTCTGCGTAATACACTAATAATGGTATCATTGCACCCCAGTAAAAACGATTCCTTAATGAGCACTTCTTGCAAATTTAATTGATAGAATGGAAGAGAATTATTTCAACAATCTGAGACAACCGGAAAACAGCACCCCGACCTGGAAAAAAATTATCGTTGAATCTGCATTGCCAGATGAACTCGCCTCTTTGCGAACTGTTTCACGCAATCTTTGGTGGGCCTGGAACAATGATGCCAGAGCGCTCTTTAATGAAATCGATCCCGTTATTTGGGAAAATTGCGAACACAATCCTATCATATTACTCGAAGAGACAAGCCACGACAGGTACTTAGAGTTAAAATCTGATGAATCCTTCATTTTAAGGATGAAATCAGTTGATAATCAGCTTAATAGATATTTAAAAGAGCGCAAGAAATTACAGGGACCCACAATTTCCTACTTCAGTATGGAATTTGGCCTCCATTCCAGCCTGAAAATTTATTCGGGCGGATTAGGTGTTCTTGCAGGTGATTTCCTCAAAGAAGCCAGTGATTCCAAGGTAGATATGACAGCCATTGGTCTGTTGTACCGTTTCGGCTATTTTAAGCAGGTCATCTCGACAAATGGAGAGCAGCTGGCTAATTATGAGCCTGAACATTTTTCCAAACTACCAATTCAGCCTGCTCTGGATGAAAATGGAGCGTGGATAATTGTCGAGGTGGAAATGCCGGCGAGGATTGTTTATGTACGTGTTTGGCTTGTTTTCGTGGGCAATGCAAAACTGTACCTGCTTGACACCGATTATGAAGGCAACCAGGAACAGGACAGATATATTACTCACCATCTGTACGGCGGTGACAACGAAAACCGGCTCAAACAGGAAATGGTGCTGGGCCTCGGCGGAATTCGTGCTTTGGAAAAATTGGGCGTTAAGTCCGACATTTACCACTGCAACGAAGGGCATGCAGCCTTCATCAGCCTTGAGCGCATCTATCTGATAAAAAATCAGTCAAATCTGTCTTATTCTGAAGCCAAGGAAATTGTTCGCGCATCCACGCTTTTTACCACCCATACGCCTGTACCCGCAGGCCATGACTCTTTTCCCGATGCACTTTTCCATTCTTACATGAATCCGGTGGCTCTTAGCCTCGGAATTACCATGGAAGAGATGATGCTTCTCGGAAAAGCAGGTAGCAATGAAGAACGATTTAACATGAGTTTTCTTGCGGCCAACCTTTCCCAGGAGATCAATGGCGTCAGTAAACTACACGGAGAAGTAAGCAAACAGTTGCTCAGTGAACTCTACCGAGGTTTCCTCCCCGAAGAACTTGAAAATGTTGGTTATGTTACTAATGGCGTGCACTATCCAACATGGGCTGCCTCCGATTGGAAAACGGTCCACGATCAGGTTCTTTCCTCTGAGGACATCGCCTATGATATCCATTCCTATGACAAAAATAAGGAGGGACATGCGTGGAGAAACATCTACAAAGTTCAGGATAAACTGATCTGGGATACAAAATCCAAGCTTCGTGAAAGATTAATTGAATATATCAAGCGACGCTTTACCGACATTCATATTCTGAGAAATGAGAATCCGAAATATATCTCGGAAGCTATCTCTAAATTGAATCCTAAGGCTCTAACAATCGGCTTTGCAAGGCGTTTTGCCACCTACAAGAGGGCTCACCTCTTGTTTTACGACCTGGATCGCCTGGCAAAAATTATCAATAATCCGGATCGCCCCGTACAATTTCTCTTCGCTGGGAAAGCGCATCCGGCCGATAAGGCAGGACAAGACCTAATCAAATACATCATAGATATCTCAAAAAGGCCTGAATTTGTCGGTCGTATTCTCTTCATTCAGAATTATGATATGAATATCGCCAAAATGCTTGTTCAGGGCTGCGATGTCTGGATGAATACACCGACCCGGCCCCTGGAAGCCTCCGGTACCTCAGGAGAAAAAGGGGTAATGAACGGCACCCTCCACTTCTCGGTCCTCGATGGCTGGTGGGTTGAAGGCTATAAACAGGATGCAGGCTGGTCATTGCCACTCGAAAATTCTTTCGATATTCCCGAACTTCAGGATGAGCTTGATTCGGAGGCGATTTATGGTATCCTCGAAAACGAGATTGTTCCTGCCTATTATTACAGAAATGATAAAAACATCCCGGTTCTATGGGTTGACTTCATTAAAAACACCTTTGCAGAAGTCGTTCCATCGTTTACCACTACCAGGATGATGAAGGACTACTTTACGCGCTATTATCTTCCACAGGCTGAAAGAACGGCAAATCTGAAAGCCAATAATTTCGCAAAAGCAAAAGAGTTGGCAGCATGGAAGTCAAGGATCCTCAAGGTGTGGAATGAAATAGAGGTGAAAAATATCCAGATCTCTGATGGTATCACCAATACCTATCAAATGGGGAAAAGCTATCCATCATGGGTTACGCTGGACTTGAAAGGTCTTTCACAGGAAGAAATAGGCGTCGAACTCATTGTCGCGACGGGAAAGGATCAACCTCGTTTCGTTGAAAAGCTAGATTTTGTGACAGAAAAAAGCGAGGATGGCATGGCGCATTACAAGTTGGAACTGACCCTGAAAAAGCCGGGAATATACAACTACGGCCTCAGGATTTATGCCAAAAATAGCGAGTTACCTAATCGTCAGGATTTCAGGTTGCTAAAGTGGCTTTAAACCGGGTAATCACAATTTATTGTACAGCAGTTTGTTGAGGAGATTTTCTTTATGTTTGGGCGACACCTTCAGCAATTCTCCTGTTTTCAATTCGATCATGCCCCCTTGCGCCTTGATATAACGGACAACATTTTCCAGATTGACCAGGTGACTCCGGTGAATTCTGATAAATCCGAGCGGAGTTAAGAGATTTTCGAATTCAAGCAGTGTTCTGCATACAATTTTCTCCTCCCTTTCCCTAAAGATGATCCTGGTATAGTTTCGTAACCCTTCACAGCGAATGATCTCATTAACCTGGACGATGGCAAAACCATTCAATTCAGGCAATGCTATGGTCTTTGCACCATTTTCAATATTAGATAACAGATTGGCTTTGAGTTCATTGACCTGCCTCTTATCATTTACTTTCTTAATTTTGGGGATTCGGGCAATCGTCTTTGCAAGCTCTTGAATATCAATTGGTTTTACGATATAGTCGAAAGCCGAGTACTTAAATGCCTTGACAGCAAATTCCGTATAAGCTGTAATAAAGATGATCTTAAAATCGATTTTCTTTAATTTGTCCAACAAATCGAATCCGGTACCATCCGGCATACTGATATCTAAGAAAACAACATCCGGTGCAACACGCTCAATTAAAGGTATACCTTCAACAACAGACCCTGCCTCACCTAACAATTCGACATTATCTATAGCCTTTTTCAAGATCTCTCTTAATAGCATTCTCGAGGTGAAGTCGTCGTCAATAATTACTGCCTTTACCATTGTTATAAGACTAAATTTAACTTTTTCAAGATACCCCCTATTCTTTTACACCTGGAGTCAAATCCATAAAATCGCGATAATACACTTGTATAACAAAGAAACTCCGAAAAGGATTTACAGAATTGACTTTTTTTTCACAGAGATTGCTAATTGATAAGTCATGGCGATTTCGGATATTTGCAAAAAAATTCGATGGCATCAATTCTTTGTATCGAAACTTCTACAGAAGTATGTTCAGTGGCTCTTGTCATCGGTGGAAGCGTTGTTGAACAACGCGAAGACAAAAGTGGAAAAAATCATGCACAGCTTCTAACAAGTTTTGTAGAAAATGTCATAGAATCGAAAAAATTCTTATTCAGCTCTCTTGATGCCATCGCAGTCTCCGGTGGACCTGGATCTTACACCGGACTCAGAATAGGCGTTTCTACTGCAAAAGGTCTATGTTATGCCACCGGATTACCCCTAATTGCCATTCCTTCGCTCGAATCAATGGCAAATCATGTCATTACTAATCCCTACATTTTTGGATACAAAAAAGATGAATCATTGTTGTATTGTCCTATGATTGATGCCAGACGAATGGAAGTATATGACGCCATATATGACAATCATTTGATAAAAATTCGGGATATCGAGGCAGATATCATTGATCATTTGTCTTTCGCATCCTTGTTACAGGATCAAAAAATACTTTTTTTTGGGAACGGTGCTGATAAATGCAGATCGACCATACAACATCCAAATGCTTTTTTTCTGGACAACATCACTACTTCGGCAGGGCATATGGCAAGACTTGCCGAAGAAGCCTGGCTGACGGGAAAATTTGAGGATATTGCTTATTATGAACCATTCTACCTTAAAGATTTTGTCGCGACAATTCCAACCAGGCATATCTTCCATTCCGTAACACAGTCCAATCCTCCTGCATGAAGAAAATCCTGATTATAACTTATTATTGGCCACCAAGCGGAGGAGCCGGTGTACAGAGGTGGCTGAAATTTTCGAAATATCTTCCTGAATTTGGTTATGATCCTGTTATTCTAACGGTTGATGAAAAGGAAGCCTCCTACGCCCAGTTGGACTATTCCCTGGTAAAGGAGATTGATCCTGGACTGGCAGTCCATAAAACAAAAACTTTTGAACCCTATAATCTCTACCGGAAGTTGTCTAACAAGAAAGAGATCCCATTCGGGGGATTCTCCAACCAAAAAAAAATTACTGCTTTTGAAAAAATTTCCCGTTTCATCAGAGGGAATTTATTTGTCCCTGATCCCAGATGTGGTTGGAACAGATACGCTTACAAAAAGGCAGCCGACTTGATAAAAGAGGAAAAGATAGAAGTAATAGTCACTTCCGGACCACCGCATTCTACTCATTTGATCGGCAGAAAGCTTAAAAAGCATAATGGGGTGAAGTGGATAGCCGATTTTAGGGATCCCTGGACAGATATCTATTATTATAACGACCTGTATCACACAGCTTTGGTTACGAGAATTGATCGCTGGCTGGAAAAAAAGGTTCTGTCAGATGCAGATTGGATCATCACAGTGAGCCAGGAGGTCGGAAAGCTTTTATTAAAAAAAATCCCTCTTTCACCCGAGAAAATTGCTGTAATCCCTAATGGATTTGATGAATCGGATTTTGAACAGGCTGAACCGGTACAAAATGAAATGTTTACTATCACCTATACCGGGACCATTTCAATGACCTACCGGATCGAACAGTTTATTGAGGCTGTCAGTCTGCTTCCTGGTAAGGTAAAGGAAGGAGTCAGAATCCGTTTTGTCGGCAATGTGCCGGATGAGATAGTAAATCTTTTTAACCAGAAGAACCTTTCTTCAATGGTTGAAGTGATGGGCTATATCCCGCACGAACAAGCTGTAAGTCAGATGAAAGGCGCCGCCATGCTGCTGATGGCAATTCCCGATACGCCGGATAACAAAGGCATTGTAACGGGTAAACTCTTCGAATACCTCGCTGCCCG
>Ga0209125_1003081_pt1 | contig 11932 bp, 12 predicted proteins | sample BarGraIncub1131A_FD_184503 | JGI IMG/M metagenome (GOLD analysis project Ga0209125, IMG submission 184503) | Arctic peat soil microbial communities from Barrow, Alaska - Barrow Graham LP Incubations 11-31A (SPAdes) (version 2) | ecosystem: Environmental > Terrestrial > Soil > Wetlands > Peat... | reverse complement strand
GAAAATCATATCGGGTAAAAGAAACTAAATTATGGCTTAAGAAATGATTATTTTTTTACTTTTACGACACCTTAAGTGGTACACTTTTTAGCTGCAGAAGTGGTACACTTTTTAGCTGCATTTTACACATACGGCAATCACTCGGGAAAGATTCTGAACACAATCTTATTATTTTTGGTTTAGAGAAGTATCATACCATAGTAATATCACCTTCTTTGACTAGAAAAAGAAGAATGATGGACCAGCATTTTATTTAGATGAGGAAACTCTTTCTGATAAATTTTCAAAGAGTTCAAATGATTGATCGATAAATATGGGTGACTGTCTTTCTAACAATCTTTAAATAAAATTCAAAACAACCAACCTTAATAATTCTCAATCAAATTTTTCTTTACCGCTGTAATTTTTTCGGGTTCAAATAATTGATACATCGCTTTAAATTTTGAATCTATTTCCTTATTGCAAAGGTTTCCAATACTGCCTTCGTGGGTATGTTTAATAATTACTGGTGGATTAAAGGTTCCATCTTCGATTTGTTTTCCGACAAGTTTGTAAGCATCTCGAAAAGTAACACCCTGTAAAACAGCTTTATTAACGGCTTCTACACTAAAAAGAAACTTATATTTCGGGTCGCTGAGTATATCTTTTTTAACATTGACCTTTTTAATCATGAATGCAGCAATGTCCAGGATAGTTTGCATCTCTGTAAAAGCAGGAAGAAATGACTCTTTGATCATTTGCATGTCGCGAAAATAACCTGAAGGCAAATTTCCCATTATTGCTCCAATCTCAAAGGGAAGAGTCTGAAGGCGATTACATCTTGCCCTAATCAATTCGAAAACATCAGGATTTTTTTTATGTGGCATGATGCTTGAGCCCGTTGTCAATTCATCGGGGAGTGTGATAAATCCAAAGTTTTGACTCATATATAGGCATAAGTCGCTTGCCATTCTGGCGACTGTGGCTGCAAGATTTGAAAGGGCAAACAATGTAATCTTTTCAACTTTTCCTCTACCCATCTGTGCATATACCACGTTGTAATTCAAGTCATCGAATCCAAGCAATTGCGTTGTCATGGTTCTGTTGAGTGGAAATGAAGAACCATATCCTGCAGCAGACCCTAATGGATTCTGATTGTTAATCTTATAAGCACTCAAAAGCAATTGCAAATCATCGGCAAGGGCTTCTGCATAGGCTCCAAACCAAAGTCCGAAAGAAGAGGGCATTGCTATTTGCAAATGAGTGTACCCTGGTAGTAAAACTTCTTTATATGTTTCACTCTGTTGTTGTAATGCAGTAAACAAATAATTGACAGATGAAACAACATCAAGTATGTTATCACGGGTAAACAGCCGTAAATCAACTAGTACCTGATCATTTCTGGATCTTCCACTATGTACTTTTTTCCCTGTCTCACCCAATCGTTGTGTCAGTAAATATTCTATCTGAGAATGTACATCTTCAATTCCGGGTTCAATGGTAAAAACACCATCCTGAATAGATTGATAGACAGATGATAATTCCTTTCGTAGCGTAATGAGTTCTTCAGAACTGAGCAGTCCCACGCTTTCCAGCATGATGATATGAGCAATGGTTCCAAGTACATCTGATTCAGCCAGATAGAGATCCATCTCTCTGTCACGGCCAACTGTAAATGCCTCAATGACTTCGTTTACCGGTGTTCCTTTTTCCCAGAGTTTCATGATTAACTAATTATAATGTGAATCAAATATAATATTTAATTACTGAATATCAGCATACAATTCAGCTAAAAGTAAAAATAACACTAATTAAAATCGTAACTTTTGTAATATGGTAATATACCGTTCAATACCTTGCCTGAGTTCATCCGGATAAATAAATTCATTGGCAGTATGGGAACGTGCAGAATCACCAGGACCCATTTTCACCGAAGGATATGGAATGACTGCCTGGTCGGATGTGGTTGGCGATCCGTAACAATGTATATTCATCTCCTGTGCAATTTTAACCAAAGGGTGACTATTTGGAATGAAAGATGAATTCAACCTGAGAGAACGCTCCCTGACTTCGCATTCTACATGCTGTTTGATGATGCCTAGTGCATCCTGATTCAGATAGTATTCATTTGTACGAATATCAACAACAAAGTCGCAGACATCGGGCACCATGTTATGCTGGTAACCTGCCTTAATTTGTGTAACACTCATTTTAACCTGTCCAAGAACATCAGAAATCTCTTTAAAACGATAATTTCTGAACCATTCTATATCTTTCAATGCTTTGTAAATAGCATTGTCACCTTCTTCTCTGGCAGCATGTCCGGGCTTACCAATGACCTTACAATCAAGAACCATCAAGCCTTTCTCAGCAATGGCAAGCTCCATTTGTGTGGGTTCGCCGATAATGGCAAGGTTTACAGGGCCAATTTTATCCAGAATTGACTCAATCCCGTTTGAACCGGAGTTCTCCTCTTCAGCAGTTGCTGAGAAAATTAAATTGTATGGAACCGTTTCGAATTGACTAAAATATAGAAAAGTAGCCATCAGACTAACCAGTGGCGCACCAGCATCATTACTTCCCAATCCGGTTAATTTTCCATCGGTTTCTGTTGGCACAAAAGGATCAATTGTCCAAGCCTGTGAAGGCTTAACGGTGTCATGATGTGAATTGAGGAGTAGGGTAGGGCGATCACTTTGATAATCAGGATGAATGACCCATACATTATTTAAATGACGGTTAACTTTTAACTTTTTACTTTTTAGAAAATCGGCAATAATATCAGCCGTTTGATTTTCTTCCTTGCTGAATGAAGGGGTCGAAATTAAAACCTTCAGCAATTCGAGCGCCTGGATATAAAGTTGTTCAATCATAAGCTTAGATGTGTCCCTTTTCCAGTATTCAACGTTACGGCATTAGTTATAAGTACTTCGCGTACACCCTTTTCAAGTGCATTAAAACTATTGTCAAGTTTGGGTATCATTCCGGAATGTATTAAACCAGACTTTTTATAGTCCTGATACAATTCAATATTCAATGCTTCAATTACACTTTCATCATTATCCGGATCTGATAAAACGCCTGCTTTTTCAAAACAATATACCAGAGAGACATCATAAATAGCTGTCAATGAAGTGGCTATTGAAGAAGCAACGGTATCAGCATTCGTATTAAATAATTGTCCTTTGTTATCATGTGTAATCGGAGCTATAACCGGCACAAAATCTGCCTGCAAAAGTAAATTGAATGCAAAGGTATTAACACGCGTAACATCTCCAACTAGCCCATAATCAATTTCTGCAACAGGACGCTTGACAGCAGAAATTAAATTCATGTCTACACCTGTAAGACCAAGTGCATTACATCCTTTTGCCTGTAAACCAGCGACAGTATTTTTATTGATAAGTCCGCCATAAACCATTGTCACGATTTTGATAGTTTCTTCATCAGTAATCCTTCTTCCATCAACCATTTTGGTTTCGATGCCCAACTGTTTGGAAAGCTTTGTTGCAGCACGCCCCCCGCCATGTACCAGTATCTTTTTATATGGTATGGCAGCAAATTGATTCAGAAAATCATTTAGTGTTGACTGATCTTCAAGAACAGCACCACCGACTTTTACAATTATCAATTTTTCCATGTTCTGTTAAAAGTGTTGCAGAACAATTTTCAATGAAGAGATCAACCGATCCACTTCCTTTTTAGTGATGCAAAGAGGAGGCAAAAGTCTGATTGTATTTTTACCACTATACCCCGTGAAAATTCCTTGTTCGTAGAGTAACTTTTTACGGATTTCAGCTACCGGAAACTCAAATTCCAGCCCCACCATGAGTCCTATACCCCTTATTTCTTTTAAACCACTTAATCCAACTGCTTGTTTAAGCAGGTAATCACCAACAACACCTGCATTATGGATGAGGTCTTCGCCTTCAATTACCTGCAGAACTGACATTGCAGCAGCACATGCCAAATGGTTACCGCCAAAAGTTGTTCCAAGCATACCATAAGATGCCTTAAATGCTGGACTAATCAATACACCAGCAATTGGAAATCCATTACCCATACCTTTTGCAACGGTAATGATATCAGGACGTATTCCGGAATATTGATGAGCGAAGAATTTTCCACTACGTCCATATCCTGACTGAATTTCATCGAGAATTAAAAATGTACCAAATTCTTTTGTTATGGTTTCTAATGCCTTAAGAAATTTGATGTCCGGTACATTGATCCCACCAACACCCTGAATTCCTTCGATAATAACGGCACTTACATCTCCCTTACTGATAGCTTGTTTGGCAGCAGCAATATCGTTCCATGGCAAGAACTGAATATTATGCAATGCGTTAAATGGTGATACAATAGCCGTGTTATCTGTGGCTGCAACAGCACCTGAGGTTCGTCCATGAAAAGCTTGACTGAAAGCAATAACTTTACTTCTTTTGTTTGTAAATGAAGCAACTTTAAACGCATTTTCATTTGCTTCGGCGCCAGAATTACAAAAGAATAGACTGAAGTCTTCGTAACCTGACAGCTTTCCAAGTTTATCAGCAACATCCAGTTGAAGTTGATTCCTGACGGAATTACTGTAGAAACCTATTTTTTTAAGTTGTTCAGAAATAGTTCTGATATAGTGTGGATGGGAATGACCAATTGAAATAACCGCATGCCCTCCATAAAAATCAAGATATTCTTTTCCTTCGTTGTCCCAGATGGTTGTTAAGTAAGCTTTTACTGGTTCAATTTCATAAAGTGGATAAACGTCAAAGAGATTCATTTTGTATATTATTTGATTTGATCGTTTTTACTCTGTTTACTTTTGTAATATAATCTAATTAAAATGCGATTGATTTTAAATGTAAACCGGTATCCTGGGGAAACCCAAACATCAGATTCATATTCTGAATAGCTTGTCCGGAAGCTCCTTTTATCAAATTATCAATAATGCTGATAATATAAAGTTTATCATCAAAATGTTCAAGGTAAAGCAAACATTTATTTGTATTTATCACTTGCTTTAAATCAGGCATTGTGTCGCATATGATTACAAATGGATGGCGGGAATAATATTCCCGATAAAGGTTTTTTACATTTGTATAATCATCGGTGCACTTTGTATACATACTGGCAAAGATTCCTCTACTGAAATTTCCTCTGACAGGAATGAGATTTAACTCTTTATCAAATTGGGGTTGCAATTTTTTAATCGACATGATAATTTCCTTCAAATGTTGATGCCTGAAGGGTTTATAAACAGAAATGTTATTATTTCGCCAACTAAAATGGGATGTTTCTGATGGAGCCTGTCCAGCACCCGTAGAACCTGTAATGGCTGTTATGTGAATATCATTTTTCAATAATCCTGCTGCAGCCAGAGGCAATAAAGCCAATTCTATTGTAGTTGCAAAACACCCTGGATTAGCAATCCTGTTTTCGTTGCTAATCTTTTCCTGCTGTAATTCAGGGAGTCCGTAAATAAACCCATTATCTTCCTGTCTGAAATCCTGACTCAGATCGATTATTTTTAATGATGATGGAAGTTGATGCTTTTGTAAAAAAATGACAGATTGTCCATGCCCCTTACAAAGAAAAAGAACATCACAATCATTAAAATTAATTTCACTAAAGACCAAATCAGTTTCACCCAATAAGTCACTGTGAATGTTTGTGACTGGTTTACCGGCATTACTTTCGCTATGGATGTATTTCACTTCAGCCAGTGGATGATATATCAACAAACGGAGTAATTCACCCGCGGTATATCCGGCTCCCCCTTCAATGGCTATTCTAATTTTATTCATTATATGTTTAATCAATTGAAATGCAGGGAATAGAAGCTTTGGCTAATTACAAGGAGCTTTCAAATAATATGACTGAACTGACTCTATCACATTTGCTCCAGATCTTCACTCTCAACCCTAACAAGCCAGGCATTCATATTCCCATGCATTTTCAATATTTAAGATAGCTTTTGAGCATTTTTATCTTTAACTGACTGATAAATTTTCAACTGGTTACCGAGTAATTTAGTGAAACCCTTAACATCGTCGCCACTCCATCCTCCGCTCATTTCTCCGTAGAGCCCTGAACCAGCATTCATTAAATCATATTCACTTTCAATTCCTTCAACATGAAATCTGTATGGCATGAGTTTAACAAATACTTTTCCGGTAACATTTTCCTGGGTATCAATAAGAAATTTTTCAATATTACGCATTACGGGATCAAGATATTGGCCTTCATGTAATAACATACCATACCAATTAGAAAGTTGTTCTTTCCAATATTGTTGCCACTTTGTAAGCACATGTTTTTCAAGCGTATGGTGTGCCTTTATAATGACCATGGGTGCTGCTGCTTCAAAACCTACACGTCCTTTAATGCCTATAATTGTATCACCGACATGCATGTCTCTTCCAATGGCATATGCAGAAGCTATTTTATCAATTTCCCGAATAGCATCTACAGAATTTACAAAACTTTTACCATTCACTTCACTGATTTCTCCATTGACAAATCCCAAAGTAATAATTTCTTCTCCTTCATTTTTAAGATGATTCGGGTAAGCATGTTCTGGTAAAGATAAATTTGATGTCAGCGTCTCTTTACCGCCTACACTGGTTCCCCAAAGACCTTTGTTGATGGAATAGGCCATTTTAGTCCAATCTGCTTCAACACCCCGTTCTTTAAGATAATTTATTTCAGCTTCACGAGATAAACTCAAGTCTCTGATTGGAGTGATTATTTCTATTTCGGGAGCCAAAATATTAAATATCAAATCAAAACGAACCTGATCATTTCCAGCACCTGTACTTCCATGGGCGATGTACTTTGCACCTATGCTTTTTGCATATTTAACTATTGCCAAAGCCTGAACAGTGCGTTCTGAGCTCACGGATAGGGGATAGGTTCCATTCTTGAGAATATTACCAAAGACCATGAAACGAATATAATCTTTGTAATACTCTTCCTCGATATTTAGAGTAATATGAGATGAAACGCCCAAGGCATATGCTCTTTCACTAACCTGAATCAGATCTTCATTAGTAAATCCACCAGTATTCGCGATAGCTGAATAAACATCCAACCCTTTTTCTTCCTTGAGGTATTTGACACAAAAGGATGTATCTAAACCACCGCTAAAAGCTAAAACAACTTTTTTTTTCATTTCATTTTTTATTAGTCAAAAGATTCCGAGTGGTGTTTCATTCACTGATTGTTTTTAGGAAAAAGTTGAAATATAAATAACGCACCCGATCAATTTGACTTTGAATTATTAAACTTATATTATATTACTTAAAAAGAGATATTATCATTCTTTTCTTGGATTTATCATCAGTATTCTTCTTCTCTTTTTTACTCTTGTGAAGACCAAATAACACATGTTCTTTGAATTTAAACCAACGATCATAAACCTGTAGTGAGTGGTCACGTTTTTCTTTCTCTTCCTGGGTTAATTCTGCTTCCTTTTCTTTTTCCCAGGCTGGGTCATACAGCATACCTGTACACAGGCAATGTTTTCTACCTGTTCTCTGAAGAATGTCATAGTTCACACAACTCTGGCACCCTTTCCAGAACTCTTCATCATCAGTCAATTCTGAAAAAGTAACGGGCCTGTAACCTAATTCTGTATTTATCTTCATTACTGCCAATGCCGTTGTAAGACCAAATATTTTGGCATCAGGATATCGTTCACGAGAGAGTTTAAAGGCTGCTTCCTTAATGTTTTTGGCAACACCTTGCCCCCTGTATTCCGGTCTAACGATTAAGCCTGAATTAGCTACAAATTTTTTCTCTCCCCAAGATTCAATATAACAAAAACCAACAAAGATTCCGTTTTCAAGTGCAATGATTGCTTTGCCTTCTAGTATTTTAGATTCAATATATTCAGGCTTACGTTTTGCAATACCAGTGCCCCTTACCTTGGCGGATTCTTCTATGGTCTTCAGGATTTCATTAACATAATTCAAATGGCCTAAATTGGCCACATAAACCCTGACATCATTCATTTTTTAAAAATTTAATTAGTCGAATTATTTCCTTTTTTCTATAAATTCAAGGGTATTTCTAAATGTTATAAAACTTTATCCTCGATGCCAGGGAAAATACCTTCCAGGGCATTGAGTAACTCTCGTCGGTTAAAATTTTCACCCGGTATTATTAGTATCGTATCATCACCCGCGATAGTACCTACTATTTCCATCAGGTTTGAATAATCAATGTATATTGCAACACTGGGCGCGAACCCCGGTTGAGTTTTTAAAACGCTAAGATTATTAGCGAAAGCAACAGATAGTACACTTTCTGCCGGCATCTTAGGTGCATTTGGTTTACTTTCTGCAGCTGTAAGTTGATTATGCAAAAAATAGATGTAACCCTTCTCAGGATCAGGCATTTTACCAACTCTGATCTCTTTCAGATCTCTTGATAATGTTGCTTGAGTGAGCTCAAAACCAGCTGCTCTTAATGCTTCCAAAAGCTCTTCCTGATTAGAGATTTTTTTGCTCGTAATCAGTCTTTTAATAACAAGAATGCGTTTTTTTTTCGTTTTCATTGTATATTCATACATTTGAACTGCAAATTTATACATAAATTTGATTACATAATGAAATTATTATCATTTTTTATGAAAATATTTCTTAAAAAATAAACCCGGATAATTGGTCCGGGTTTGTTCGTTTAATCTGGTCAGAATATGAGTCAATTTTAAAAGAATAGCATCGTCTAATCTTTTTTTCGTTTACAGGCTTAAAATAATTCGTCCACTGAGAGATAACGTTCACCGGTATCATAAGCGAAGGTCAATATTCTGCTTCCACCTTTAAAGCTGTTAGCTTTTTTATTCACGGCTGCAAGAGCAGCACCGGATGAAATTCCGACAAAAATACCCTCTTCGATTGCAGCCTTTCTTGCAAAGCTAAATGCGTCATCCTTACTTATTGTAATAATCTCATCGATAAGTGAAGCATCATAAATAGAAGGAACAAATCCTGCTCCCAAACCCTGGATTGGGTGTGGACCGGGATTTCCCCCACTTAATACTGGTGATAATTCCGGTTCAACAGCAATAACTTTAAGTTTTGGGAATGCTTTCTTTAACCGTTTTGCAACACCTGTAATATGACCACCTGTTCCGACACCAGTAATCAGATAATCAAATCCCTCTGGGAAGTCAGCTAAAATTTCTTCTGCCGTTGTTTTTTCATGTATAAGTACATTGGCAGGATTATCAAATTGTGATGGCATCCAGGCAGATGGCAAAGTACCAGTAAGTTCGGTGGCTCTTGCAATGGCTCCCTTCATTCCTTTTTCGCGTGGAGTCAATTCTAACTCTGCACCATATGCTTTTAATATTCTCCGTCGTTCAAGAGACATACTTTCGGGCATGACTAAAATCAACCGATAACCCTTGACAGCCGCAACAAGTGCAAGACCAATGCCAGTATTTCCTGACGTTGGTTCAACAATAACAGTCCCCGGTTTCAATATTCCTTCTTTTTCTGCGGTTTCGATCATGGCAAGTCCAATGCGATCCTTAATACTTCCACCCGGGTTGAATGATTCTAATTTCACCCATACATCAAGATCGGATCTGAAAAGCCGATTTATTTTTACATGTGGAGTATTCCCAATTGTTTCCAGAATGTTGTTTGCTTTCATAATAGTTGATTTTATTAAAATAATTTAACTTTATTTCTTTGATTATTAGATTACAAAATCAAAATAATTTTCATCAAATTGACGTTGTAAGATAGATACCTTACTTTGATTGATAACTGTTGAAAATGGAATAACACTTTGAGTTAACCAGACATTTCCACCAATAACACTATTGTGTCCGATTATTGTATTTCCACCCAAAATTGTACAGCCTGCATATAAAACCACGTTTTCTTCAACGGTTGGATGTCTTTTCGTGCCCTTCCTCCAAATTTCAACACTCAATGCACCCAGTGTTACCCCCTGGAATATTTTTACATTTTTACCAACAACTGCCGTTTCTCCGATTACAATGCCTGTACCATGGTCGATAAAGAAACCCATGTCGATAGATGCTCCGGGATGAATATCTATTCCCGTTAAACGGTGTGCATATTCTGCGATTAACCTTGAAAATAACCATGCACTTTCAAGATAAAAAAAATGAGCCATTCTGTGTAATGAGAGTGCAAAAAAACCAGGATATGCTAACCTGACTTCATCTTTTGAATGCGCTGCAGGATCAGATGAGATAAAAGCTTCCAGATCTATATTTAACATGAATTTTATATCCCAAATATTTTTGCCGAATTTCTCTGGAATTGAAGCAACCAGATTACCATCTTCTGTTGATAATGAATCAAGTAGTTCGCTTAATCTCACAATATACAATTCTGGTATTACCGTTGATTCAGGTTCTTCGACAAACAAATAATTGTACATCCTGGCAGCGAATAGACCTGGTGAATTGCGTATTTCAGCACAATTCATCTTTGATTTTTTGATTAATTCAGTCATATCATTTATATTTTAATACAATAAAAAAAAGCCCCTTCAACAAATGAAGGGGCCTGGATATGTAAAGCGTTTACTCAAATAGCTTGCAATACCTAAAGTGGATCCTTCATTAGGAAAACATTAGTACAACAACAAAAGCTATTCAGGAAGATCATTGTTCAATTATTTTATGCAAATTTATAAAAAAATAATTTAGAATAGATTTAAATTAATAAATATTTTTTTATATTTGGATGATTATCTGCTTTAAACTGTTTCTTGATAAAAATAAAAACTGACGTTATGATAAACGAATTCAATCACTCTGAAGTATTTACTTATTCCAATGTAATTGATTACGCGATTGGTGGTATTATAAGCCGGCAAATTATTCAACGTAAAAATGGAAATGTAACCCTTTTTTCTTTTGACAAAGGACAGAAACTCAGCGAACATACAGCGCCCTTTGATGCCTTGCTTTTAATCATTGATGGAGAAGCTGAAGTACTGATTAATTCAATTCCTTTCAAATTAACAACTGGACAAACAATTATTATGCCTGCAAACATTCCTCATGCTGTTAATGCTACTGAACGATTTAAAATGGTTTTAACAATGATAAAGGACAATCAACAATGATTTTAAAAAACCTACAGTTTCTTGAAAACGAGTACTGAACGATTAATATTATAAATTGAAATTAGGTACTGATTTCTATCAATAGAGTAAAATGTTGAATATTTCACTGTTGAATCAATCCTGTCAAAACCTCCATAATACTTATCATCACTATTTAGAATAATCTCGTATTCTCCTCCCTCTGAAATGGGAAATTCATATCCTGGAATACTTTCAGAAACATGAAAATTAAAGACAAAAATGAGATGACTTCTTTCAAAAATAATGGTCTTGTTTAATTCATCAAGATTTAAAAGCTTAGCAAATTCATGTTCAAATAATTGGAATTCAGTACATAGCTTTATCATTGACTTATCAAAGCGTAGCAAAAATTCATATTGTAAAGTAGGGTCATCTGAAAGAGACCATTGCCTGCGCGCATATTGATAACTCCAGTTATTACCTTCACGTGGAAAATCAATCCATTCCGGATGACCAAATTCATTTCCCATGAAGTTAAGATAAGCAGTACCCCCAACAGCCAACGTGAGCAATCTTAACATTTTATGAAGTGCTATCCCTCGATCTATTATAACTTCGTGATCATTTTTTAACATTTTGGTGTACATAGACTTATCCATCAACCTAAAAGCCAATGTTTTGTCACCAACTAATGCCTGATCATGTGATTCTGCATATGAAATAGTAGGAACAGCGGCAATACGCTGATTCAGCGTTGTCCATATTTGCTGCATATTCCACTCTTCATCTTTAAATTCTTTCAGTATTTTAATCCAGAAATCGGGAATTCCCATTCCCAAACGATAATCAAATCCGAGTCCGCCTTCATCAGGTGCAT
>Ga0209125_1003080_pt1 | contig 11937 bp, 15 predicted proteins | sample BarGraIncub1131A_FD_184503 | JGI IMG/M metagenome (GOLD analysis project Ga0209125, IMG submission 184503) | Arctic peat soil microbial communities from Barrow, Alaska - Barrow Graham LP Incubations 11-31A (SPAdes) (version 2) | ecosystem: Environmental > Terrestrial > Soil > Wetlands > Peat... | reverse complement strand
AGAGCGTGCAGCGCATGCTCATCCAGGAGCTCGATCGCGAGCCGACCAGCGAGGAGATCGGCGAGCAGATGGACCTCGATGCGGACCGTGTCGACGAGATCCTGAACCTCGCACAGGAGCCGGTCAGCCTGCACTCTCCGGTTGGCCAAGAGGGCGACAGCAGCCTCGGTGACTTCATCGAGGACTCCGGTGCCGTTGCACCTCCGGACGCCGCTTTCGACACCCTGCTGGTGGAGCAGCTGCGCCGCGTGCTCGGTTCTCTCAACGAGCGTGAGCGCAGGGTCATCGAGCTCCGGTTCGGACTCGTCGACGGTCGCGCACGGACGCTCGAGGAGGTCGGACGCGAGTTCGGCGTCACGCGTGAGCGCATCCGGCAGATCGAGACCACGACATTGGGCAAGCTGCGGCACCCGAGCCGCTCCGGCGCGTTGCGGGAGTACCTGGGCTGACGCTCGGCTGAAACGGCGCACCAAGAAGATGGGCCCCGCCTTGTGGCGGGGCCCATCGTTTCGTCTATGGCTCCTCGGGCAGGACTCGAACCTGCAACATTTCGGTTAACAGCCGAACGCTCTACCATTGAGCTACCGAGGAATATCCGCCGCGCGTGGTGACGCGCGCACGAGTTGCGATTATAGGCAGACCGACGGGCCTGCGCAACAAGTCCATTCGTACCGGTCCGTCGCACGTTCATTGCGGCGACCCTGTAGTAGACTAGCGCGGTGCGTGGGGGCCCGTAGCTCAATGGTGGAGCAGGGGACTCATAATCCCTTGGTTGCAGGTTCGAATCCTGCCGGGCCCACCAAGCAATCACATTCGGAGGTTGCCACGGACCGGTCGCAGAGACGAGAGGCACGCGTGACCGCATCCCGCACGCGGTCGGAGCGTAACCGTCATCGGCAGACCGGCTGGCGCAGGACGGTCCCTGTCGCCGCGGGCGGACTTCTGTGCGTTGTCGCGGTCGGTGCGGCGTTCGCCTGGGTATTCGGCGGGCCGTGGACCGGCTCACCGCATGTGGCTGTGGCGACCGACTCCTCGGCTTCCTTGGCTACGAGTGCGGGGGCGGATGGCACAGCTACACCTGTGGCGGCCTTTGTGGCCTCTGCGGGCGTGGACGTGGAGGTTCCCGCCGTGGTGGGTAAGTCGGTGCGCATAGCCGGTGCGCTGATCACAGCCGCCGGGCTGACCGTGCAGACTCGCGTCGCAGATCCGGCGGCGTACGCCGACCGACCTGAGGCCGTCCTGACGCAGACACCCGTACCGGGAGCCAGGGTCGGCGCCGGGTCCGTGGTCGTGCTCACCTATCAACCCCAACTGGGGTTGTCGGCGAGCGGGCACCGCTATGTGGTCGTCATCGATGCCGGCCACCAGGCGACACCCGACCTGACCCTGGAGCCCGACGGGCCGGGCTCGACTGCGCTCAAGCCGAAAGTCTCCGCGAGTGCGATCGGGGTGAGCACCGGTCAGCGGGAGGACGTGCTCTCACTGGCGATCGCCCTGCGCGTCCGCGACGCGCTGTCCGCGGCAGGAGTGAAGGTCGTCATGGTCCGCACTCGGGCCGACACCAATCTGTCCAACGCCGATCGCGCCAAGGTCGGTAACGCGGCCGGTGCCGATCTCGTGCTCCGGATCCACCAGAGCGCTGCGAGTGACGGATCCCTACGGGGCGCGACGGCGTTCTATCCGTCGGGGAACGACTGGGTACGGCCGATCGAGCCCGCGAGTCGTCTGGCAGCCGCGGCCGTGGAGGACGCGGTGGTTGCCGCTACGGGTGCGCGCAAGGGCGGAGTCGTGGGCAGGAGCGACCTGGCGGGGTTCAACTACTCGACCGTCCCGTCCGTGATGCTGGAGTGTGGCTATCTGTCCAACCGGGAAGAGGACGCGGTCCTGGTCACGGAGGGATACCGCGCGCGTGTCGGTACCGGGATCGTGACGGGAGTGTTGGACTACCTGCGCTCGCTCTAAGAGAAGCCGCAGTGTTTGGGGGCTTCGCGTCGCGGGCGGGTTGCGGTTACAATACCCGTTGCCGCATCGAGCCTTCTCATGGCGAGGTGTGACAGTACGGGCGATTAGCTCAGGGGGAGAGCGCTTCCTTCACACGGAAGAAGTCGTAGGTTCAAATCCTACATCGCCCACCATGTATGCGAGAACGCCCCTTTGGAGTCCTTTTCTAGGACACCGAAGGGGCGTTTGTACTGGTAGGAGGCTATGCAGCCGTCCGTGACCGTGAGGTTACAAAGTACCGCTGAGACGACTTCGCGCTTCTCCTCATTCGTGCCGCCCGCGAACCGCAGACGCGCACCCCCGGCCAGACGCGCACGGTCCGCGACCAGCGACGATGTGCTACGAGGCACTTCCGTGAGTTCGGAGAGGCGCAGTTCCAAAGCTCTTTGCTCCTGGGCCAGCGCTTCCGCCTTGGTTCGGTAGGCGTCCGCCGGGACCGTGTCGTCCAAGTACGCATTGAGCAGCTTGCCCTGGCGCGCCACACTCGCCGTTATCGCGGCTTCGAGGGTGGTCCGCTCGGAATCCAGCGAGGGAACGCGCTCGGCTTCGAGCAGCTTTGCGTCGGCGATCAGCGCGTCGATGAGCTCGGGGGAGAGTTCGATGCGGGAGAGCAGCTCGTCGATCTGTGAAGTGAGGACTTCTTCTCGGGTATAGGCGCGGTTGGAGCACGCTCCCTTGCCGTGCGTGCAGCGGTAGTAGACGTGGCCCTTGTGGACGCCCGCCGTGATCATGCAGCCACACTCGCCGCAGTACATGACGCCGCGCAGCGCGAAGACCCGGCGCGACTTGGTGCCGTTGCGCTTGCCCGCCAGCGTCTCTTGGACCGCCTCGAAGAGTGCGGGGGTGATGAGGGGCTCATGCGATCCGGGGTAGACGGTGCCCTTGTGGCGGATGCGCCCGCAGTAGATCGGATTGGAGAGCAGGTGGTGAAGGTGGGAGGCACCGAGTTTGCGGCCTGAGCCCTGCGTGAGCCCTCGCTCGGCGAGTTCGTCGGCAAGTTGCGGGAGCGACACGACCCCCGAGGCGTAGCGCTCGAAGGCGAAGCGCACGGGCGGAGCTGTGAGCGGGTCCGGAACGATTGAGCGCGTCGGCTTGTCGTTGAGGTAGCCGAGCGGAGCCCGGTGCGGCCAGCCGCCCTGCAAGACCTTCTCGTCCATGCCTTTGCGTACCTCTTCAGCCAAGTTGCCGAGGTAGAACTTGGCGACGGAGAGCTGCACGTCGCGCAGAAGCTCGCCCTGGGGAGAGTCGGGAACGTCTCCGGTGACGTAGCGCGCCCGAGCCCCCACGATCTCTTCGAGCAGCACCTGGTCGGTGAAGTTGCGATACAGGCGGTCGAGTTTGTGCGCCACGACGATGCGGACGCCCGGTTCGCTCTTAAGGAAGTCCACCATCTCGGTGAAGCGTTTGCGCCCCGCCTTGCCCGCAGACTCGGCCTCCACGAACTCGGCGGCGGGGGAGAGGTTCTGAGACGCGCAGAAGGCGCGTATGGCCTTGAGCTGGGCCGGAATGGAATAGCCCTCATCCTGCTGCTCTTTGGTGCTCACGCGGGCGTAGATGACGCAGCGGTCCATCGTGTCTCCTAACGCGCCGCGAGGCGCTTGTGAATCCGCTTCCGCACGAGACCCGGAAACGGCGCTCCCTTGTCGTCAATGTACTCCCGAACGCAGCGGTTCATCTCATCAAGCGCGGAGTCGATGTTTGTCATTCCCACGGCTGAGCACGCAGAGACGAGCAGTCCTGCGATCTGCGGCACGACAGACTCGAAGCTCTCGGCGTAGCTCTCGGCCTTGATGCGCGGGTGAGGACTGGAGCCGGGTTCCAGGGCCGCGAGCATCTCCCACGCGGGGTGCAGCGGCCAACGGCTCTTGTTCGCTCCCTGGGGGACGCGCAGCTCGCACCACTTCAACGCGGAGAGCCACAGGTCGCCGCGCCGCGCCAAGACCGTCTCGGCGTCGCATCCCACAGTGGTCTTGAGGAAGTCGCGGCGGAGCTGGAACTCGATTCTCCACACATCGGCTTCCGGGTCATAGCCGTCGCATGAGCGCCAGACCGTGCGCAGCCAGCCCTTGCCCGACTTCACGATCTCCGCGGTCTTGTTGTAGACCCGCGCGACGATCTCGCCCTTGCCGTACTGGAACGTCTGGATTGTCGAGCCCGAGGCGTGCGTGCCGCGGTAGGTGGCCGGGCACGCCATGCCAGCCATGAGCTCAGCGTCGGGCTCGAAGCCCTGCACATCGGCGAACAGATCGACGCGGGAGACTCCCGAGGACTTCAGGTGCCCGAGGTCCGCAACGTGCTGCTCCGCGATCTGGTAGAGGGCATCCGCGCCGTAGAACGCAAGGCCGAGAGATGAGAGGCGGACCGATGCGTTGGGGACGTTTCGTGCGTTGCTCAGGCGAATGTGCATGTCCTCGCCCGCGAGCACCCACCTCCACGGCTTGAGCCCGGAGGCAGAGACGACGAAGTCCTCAGCGAATCCCACGAACGGCTGCGGCTGGTCTGTCTCCTGCGCGCGGCTCTTGAGCTCTTCCAGCCAGTCGCACACAGCGTCGTAGAGATCGCCTCGAAATGACGCCTCCAGCGTGTCGATTCCTGACCACAGCACCCTCACTTCTGGGCACCGATGTAATCAGAGGGCCCCATGTTATAGACGGTGGGGCCCTCCAAGGCACCCGGCTCGCAGCGTTCGCGCACGACGCCGGCACCCCGGTCCGCGCACGATACCCCGGCTGACGCCGGGGCGATCGGCCCGGAACCGAGGCACTCGTCGGCGGGCGCTGTCGAGATCGCGCCGAGGTCGGAAAGGCGGAGGAAGACCCGGACCAGGTTCGCAGCGTCATCGGGGGTGAGGCGGACGCCGTGCGCAGCGAAATACGCGACGGTGTTGCTTCCGGGACAGTCGCGCTGCTGGTCCATCTCACCTCCAAGAGCCGTAGTGGTCTTGGAAGTGAGTGTGTTCGGCGTCTAGTCAGAATCCGGCGACACAAACGCGAGAATACTGTCGCCGTAATCCTTCCAGAATCGTGTACGCAGTTTCTGCACGCGCTTGGCCTCAGTCTTGCGGCGCTCGCGCCACTCTGTCGGGTCCTCGTAGACGTAGCGCCATCCCGGCTCATTCTCATCGAGCAGGAGCTCAGCGATCTCGTAGTCCGTGCGGTCTTCTCGAGACAGCCGGACGCACCGTGCGGCTTCGACGTTGAGCCCCATGCGGTCCCAGGTGGCGTCGGGGAACGTGTCGATGCACGTATCGAGGAACTTGCGCGCGATCTCGCGCGGGTCGGAGAAGGGGCCTGCCGCAGCTATCACCATCGGCGTAGCGTCCGGGCCCTTACCCACCGTGATCGGGAATACGCCGCCCTCGGTGGGGCCGTAGAACGGCCCTGGTTCCCCAGTCCTGGCCCAGCCGACCACGTAGTCACAGAACCAGGCGTCGAAACCCATCTTGTCGAGGATTCTGTTGACCGCATCGCCGACTGTCCTCTTGCCCGCGAGTGCGGTGAGCTGGTCGGCCACGGCGTGTAGCAGTTTCCTCAAGGGGATGCGAAGGACCTTGCGGGACAGAATCGGGAGAAGGGACCGTGGGCCGCAGAGCCGGAGGCGCTTGCCCTCGCGCAGAACGAAGCCTCGAACCTGCTCTTCGGATTCGCCCGCGTTCAGCCGCGCCCTAGCCCGGTCGGCGAGGTCGCGCAGGGGTTCGGCAGACCCGAGCACTTGCCCGAGGCTCTGGAGCTTCAGCGCGCCCTTGGTGCTGTTAGGTTTGAGTGGTTTAGCCATGCTGCCGACTCTAGCACCCACCTCTGACACTGTGCTTCTTACACGGACCAGCCCTAACCGACGCCGCACCTCGCTGAGCAGGCGTATCATCTGCTTACACGGACAGATTCGCCGCCATATTGTGCTTACGCGGGTCCGCATAACCATTGTTCGATGAGACAGCTCAATGGTGGCGGGGGTACTGTGAAGCGCGCAATTCTCATAGTCACTGTCACCTTGCTCGCCTGCGCAGCGGTGGCTGCAGTGCTCCTTTCTGGCGGGGCCGACGGCGAGACTTGGTGGTCAGTCGGCCATGCGCTTCAGGGCACCTTTGGCGCGACCTCTGCCGAGGCTGAAGCTGGTCGAGTTGAGCAGGCGCTCCGCACGGACGACGCATCCGCGCTTGCCGCCCTGTGCCCGCAGCCGCTCTCCGATCTACGCTCCTGGGTTGGCACACCATTCACATCGGTGCGCCTCGTGAACGTGGAAGCGGTATCCGATGCGGACGGCGCTGACGCGTACTTCGAAGTCGCAAGCGGAGGCACGACGTCCTCCGTAGTCTTCTACCTACAACGCGGGCCGAGCACAGGCTGGCGTGCGGACGGCTTCGACATAACGCCCTAGGTTGTGACTGCGCATCGAACAAGCGCGTCAAGACGGACGCGTTCGAGGTTTGTGGTTCTATGACAGGAGTGGCGCGCCGCTTACGCGCCAGACGTTCGGTGAGACTCGGAGGACGCGTGGACGATCTGGAGCCAGCAGGCGGGCCTAGCGTCGCACGCCGTGTCGTCGTGCTGCTTGTAGCATTCGTACTATTTGCCGTGTCGGACAACTGGTTTCGCGTGATGCTGCCGCCGCCGCGCCCCATGCTGCCAGGCGCGCTGCTGATAGGGCTTGCCCTAGCTGCCTCCCTTGGCTGGCTGTTCGTCGGCAGACCGTCGCGCAACCCCGATGGGGTCGATTCGGCGCTCCCCAGCATAATTGTGCCAGTGGCGATCTTTCGGGCGCTGGTTCGACGCATCAACCGGCTCGCGGCTGCTGAGGCGGTCAAGGACACACTGTTCCGGATTCTCGTCGCACTGATGTTTGGGGGCATGATGCTTGTCTGGGACCTGTATCTTGTCTACCAGGCTGGGGGCTAGCGCCGAGCGCACCGAACAAGCGCTTCCAGCGGACGGCGGATATGCTGGGCAATGAAGGGGGCGTGGCGGTCCGCCGCTGAAGCGCCCAACGTTCGACAGAAGCCGGGGGGCGTGTGACGAAGCTCAAGTCGTTGTCCGCTTGTCTTGTTGCTGCACTGCTCCTCGCTGGGTCGGCACTCGCGGGCTGTGGAATGGCGCCTCCGTTCAAGGCCAAGATGTCTGACGGACCTCCGCTGCAAATGGGCGGGACGGCAACGTACGACGGGCTCAGAGTTACTTTGGTGTCCGCCGCTGAGGCCCCCGATGTGCAGAAGAACGGGTTCAGCATTTCCGTGTCGTACGACAACCGCGGCGTGAAGTCGCCGCGCTATGGCTTCGACGACTGGAAGGTTGAGGACGCGCGCGGCATCCAGGGCGAGCTCACCGGGGACGTCGATCTCGGCTTCGGCAACATCCCGCCCGCTGCCGTCCGCTCGGGCTACATCTACTTCGTATCTGCCGGTCCGGTGGCGAAGGTCATCTATCAGCCGTCACCGGACACGACTCCCACAGTCTGGTCTGTCCCGTAGACCGGCGCAGTAGTTGTGGCGCCTCGGTGCTCTCGTCGAACAAGCGCTTCAACTTGATGCGCTGACGGTGGCGCACAATGGGGGCCGTACGGCGCACAAGTTAAGCGCCACACGTTAGCTAGGACGATGCGGAGGCACGTGGAGACTGGTCTCATCTTGGAAGTCGTAGACGTCGACGAAGACTACCTCGGGGTCAGTCTTGTGGCATCCAACGGCCGCTTCTGCGGGTCCATCCGGAAGATCTACGCCGAATTCGGCGAGTTAGCTCGACTTGCGACCGACCTGTCGGGATTTCCGGCTTCGTCCACCGACGAGCGCACGTTCGAACTCGGTGGCAAGGACATCAGCGGCGTGACGGGTTCGGCTCGTCTGGAGTTTCGTGCGGCCGACCTTCTGGGTCACGCCGTCCTGATGGTGCACATCGAAACCGCGGGCTGGACGGGCGTCACGCCGGGTCCGCTGCCGGAGAACGTGGCATTCTCGGTGGCGGTTGATCCTGCCAGCGTCGATCGGTTTGTGCAGGAGTTGCGGGCGCTGGAGTCGACTCATTCCGGCGTGGCACGTCTCGAGTCGCCTAGCTAACAAGCGCGTCAACTTGGCTCCGTCAGGGTGACGCATAATGGAGATGGCGCGGGTCGCAAGTTACGCGCAACACGTTAGGACCACGCATGTCGAGGGTGGAGCACCGATGACAATGTCGGCTGAAGATCGTTTGCCACTCGCAACGCGAATGGCGCTTGCTTTGGCATACGCGCGTCCGCTCGCTTGGCATCCAGCGTTCGCGAGAGTCCTTGGTGTGACGCTCGCGCCGGCGCCGACGATAGATGTCTCGCTGCTCTCTAGCGCCGAGGAATCGTCCGCCAAAGCGACACGCTACTTGCTGCTCCAGATTGCTGTCGCCGTCGTCGGTTGCACGCTCGGACCACTCGTGACTGTCAGTGTGTGGGTTGCCGCGACAGCGGGGGCATTCGCACTTGGTGTCTTGGCTCCAGACGTCATCGCACTCCTTGTCTGGGCGGCGATCATGGTCCCTATGCTGGTCGTTGTGGTAATGCTTGGGCGAAGGGCTGCCATGGCGGGCGTCCCTGCAATATCCGTTGCCTTGAAGATGCTCGAGACCGGGGAGCGCCCGGATCTCAGCCCATATCCGCGCATCCAATACGCGATCGGCCGACTTGTTCCAAGCGGGTCCGGCGGCTCCTAACAAGCGCGTCAACCTGACGCGTTCATCGTTAGCATTGAAATGTGGGGAATAGGCGCGCAGGTTACGCGCCCAACGTTAGGTAGGATTCACTGGACACTCGAGCTCAATGGACGCTTGCGGTTCCGATGGCATTTCTTGGTGCGATTGTCGCTGGCGCCGGGATTGCCTTCGCGTTCGGCTTCGCGCCCGGCCTCTCATTGCGCCAACTGCCGCTGGATATGGTGGCGGGTCAAGGTCTCGTGTACGCCGACCCGTTGCTGCCCGCGATCTTCTGGATGGTATGCATTGCGTGTGGCGTAGTCCTGTCCGTGCTTGTCACAGGAGTCATGCTGAGGCTGCGTTCCTGGTATGGAGGTCCGAAGCCGGCAGCCGTGTTTGCGGTATCCGGCGGTCCCCTGGTCGTTTGGTGGGTCTTCGTCGGCGAGCCGCTCTTGAGCACGGGCCGCGCGGGACCCATCTCCTTCACGAGTGACCTTGCCGGGTTCACCGTCCTGCTGTCCCTGCCGGTTCTCACGGCGTTTGTCACGCACTTCCTGATGCGACGCGTCCGCACTGAGTCGTCACTCGTGCCACCTACCTAACAAGCGCGTCAACCAGACGCGTTCAAAGTCGGCATAGAATGGCGGGGGATCGGCGCGCAGGTTACGCGCCCAACGTTAGGCAGACGCCAGGAAGGACGCAGGTGGTTGAGTCTGAGGTGGCCGGTGGCGCGTTTCGCGCTGAGCTTGAGGAGCGTCGGCAGCGCTGGAGCGACGACGACCAGCGCGACAAGATGTCGAACCGGGTCACTATCCGACTCGCCCAGCTCTACAGGGAGACCGATCCGGATCGGCAGGCGATCTTCAATCAGGCGCTTGCCGACTGGGTGAGATCGACCGACCCCGGCACTTGGTTCGACGGCGCGGCGCTCATCAGCGAGTTCAAGGTCTGCGCCGCCTTGCCGGCCGTCCGGGAGGCTCTCGCATTCTGGACCGAGAGACTTTCTCAGTACGGCGACATGCAACGCGGCGGCGAATACGGATTACTCCGCAGCCATGCGCTGTCCGGCGTTCACATGCTGGAACCGCTCGTGCGCACGCTGGAGGCGCACGAAGTCGTCGACTTCAAATGAGGTACTCCGCGCTTGCCCAACAAGCGCGTCAAGACGGACGCGCTCAGGGTTAGCGCACAATGGTGGGGGATAGGCGCGCCGCTTACGCGCCCAACGTTAGCCATAGACCTGCGGGTCGTGAAGATTCCGTGTGCGGTGTTTACTTTGTTGGGGCTTGTGTCGATAATCTATTTATCCGTATGCCGGTAGGCCGGCAAGCCATCCAGAAAGCCCTCGGCCTTGTGCTGGGGGCTTTCTTGATTCTCTGGGGGTCAAATGGAACACAAAGTGGCCGTGTTGCTCGACGGCGGATTCGTCACCAAGCGAATCCAGTATCTGACCAAGAAGACATCTCCGACCGCCGCGGATGTCCTCAAGTTCGCCCACAAGTGCGTATTCGACGGGGAAGAGCTGTTCCGCGTCTACTACTACGACTGTCCTCCTTGGGGTGGGACACTCGTGAATCCCATCGACAAGACATCAGTCGACTTCAGCAAGACCCCGCAGTTCCAAGCTCGCAACCAGTTCCTCAATGATCTTGCCGTGGCTAATCACCTTGCTGTTCGTCGTGGTGAGCTGAAGTGCAGCGGATGGCGGATCAAGTCGTTCGCAGCTCGACAGATGATGAAGACCGGTCGCGCTATGAACGCCGGGGACCTAGAACCGGACTTCCGCCAGAAGCGAGTGGATACCAAAATCGGTCTCGACGTCGCATGGCTTGCGAGCAAGCACATCGTGGACGCGATCATCCTTGTCAGCGGTGACAGCGACTTCGCACCTGCGCTCAAGTTCGCACGACGTGAGGGTGTTCGGGTGATCACCGTTCCAATGGAAGCCAGCACATTTCCCGCGTCCTTGCGCGAGCATGCAGACGAAGTGCGGGACGTCTCGCCCTAGCTCGTCATGGCTAACAAAGGCATCGAGCGGACGGCGTCAGCGCTAGACTAATGTTTTAGGCATGGGCCGCCGCTCATGCCTAACACGTTAGGCAAAACGGAGAGGCGTCATGGACGCACCCATTTGTGTGCCAGTGCCCGTCGATGACCGGCTGAAGCGCAAGCGCGTTTTGTCCATGCGCTACTGCACGAACGAGCTCGAGCTCGATCTACCGGCTCTCATCCTAGAACTGGATGTGGCGGGCATTGGCGCCGCCCAGGTCGTGTTCGACTCGCCAATCGGTTTTCGCGCGCTCGATGAGCGCGACATGATTGAGTTCTGGAACACGTACAGCGAGCCGCACGGTTGGCTCTGGCAGGTGAGCAGCGGTGGCTGGATGGAGCTTGAGTCAAGTCGAACCGGCTTCGTTGATTCTTCCTTCATCCCAGAGCTGCGCGAGTATCTCGTGGTCGACGAAATGTGCGTCAGCGTGCTGTGCACTCGGCCTCCGCGCGTTGTGATCTCAGAGCTGTGACCGCGGCGGCCGTTTGCCTAACAAGCGCGTCAACCTGACGCGTTCAAGGTTGGCATAGAATGGCAGGGGATTGGCGCGCAGGTTACGCGCCCAACGTTCGATGGGACGGACACTCACCGCATGGATCAGTACGTATGGGCGACATACGGGTCAATCGGCGCACGCGTCATTGTTGTGGCGCTAGCCGTCATCACCGGGGTGTTTCTTGCAGCGGCCTTCGTTAGGCTGTCGCGCAGTGTCTCGCACCCGCCACTCGGGGGCGTTGTCCTGGCGGCATCGCTCCTTGTACTCGCGGTGGCGCTGGCTGCGGGGCTGCCCCAGTTCATCGCCAACGACCATGAATGGCTCGGCGTCATCGGTGTAGGCGCGTTCTACGTCCGCATGAGCGAGCTCCCCGTGATCGCCGCCTGGCTTCTCGGGCTTTCCGGAGCGGTCGCACTGTTCCTGACTGCCCGGAAGGTGGGGTCAGTGTCAGGGGTGCGGTGGATGGCGTTTGGGACAACCGGTATCGGTGTCGTTCTATTCGCGGTCACGCTTATGGGGACGTTCGCGGTGCTCGATCTCGGCTGACAATCGGGGTCTTCCGCCGCATCGAACAAGCGCGTCAACCTGACGCGTCGAAGCTGGCGCACAATGGTGGGGGAATCGGCGCGCAGGTTAAGCGCCCAACGTTCGGTGTGATGATGGGGGGACTCATGGGCAGGCGCTTGACCCTTGCCGTTGCCAGCTTGATGGCGGCGCTGTACGTCATCCTGCGTCCATGGGCC
>Ga0209125_1003079_pt1 | contig 11937 bp, 8 predicted proteins | sample BarGraIncub1131A_FD_184503 | JGI IMG/M metagenome (GOLD analysis project Ga0209125, IMG submission 184503) | Arctic peat soil microbial communities from Barrow, Alaska - Barrow Graham LP Incubations 11-31A (SPAdes) (version 2) | ecosystem: Environmental > Terrestrial > Soil > Wetlands > Peat... | reverse complement strand
TATGCAATGGAAAAAACAACCTGATGAAATTGTTGTCGGAACCGTATGTTTTTCGGGCGTTTTCCGTATGTTTTTTAGGGGGTATAAGACCCTATGAATAATACAATAAGTAGATGCTCCGAACAGAGCAAGCTTCGGAAACAAAAAGAAGAAACGGTTTTGATTTGGTGGGAGTAGGATGCTCTTATGAATTGCCTGTGAAGTATCAGATAATACTTTGAGACTCTCTTTAAGCAAATACAATCGTTTTATTACTAGCATCTTAGAGAAAAGAGGTCTTGATTAAGTTTCTGAGACTTCTTTTGACTGAGAGAGGAGGTGACTTTCTGTTTATTCTTCTTATTTTTGTGCTGTTCTTCTTATCTCCCAAAAGTAATAAATGAAACACATGAAACTGAAGTCTGTTTTTCTGGTAACTCTCTTGACTGTTCTTGCCTCTACGGTATCTGCACAGGTGTGGCAATGGTCTGTACCCGTCAAGAGCTATAGTGCTAAACCCAAATCCACGAAGTGTACTGCTTTCTTATGGATACCTGAAGGGTGTAAGCAGGTGAAGGCAGTCATCGTTGCGCAGAGCAATATGGAGGAGATATCTATCCTGGAAGATGCGGGCTTTCGTAAGGAGATGTCGCGACTGGGTGTTGCTCAGGTATGGGTAACTCCGATGTTTGACAATCTGTTTAATTTCACGGATGGTGCCTGGGAAACGTTGCAAGGTATTCTGACGGCTTTGGCCGATGAGTCCGGCTACAAAGAGATAGCGACCGCCTCACTGATAGGGTTGGGACATTCTTCAGCTGCCAGTTTTCCGTATTATCTGGGTGCTTGTCAGCCACAACGAACCATTGCTTGCATCTCTACCAGCGGACAGTGGCCTTATTTCCGTCATCCCTCTTATGCTCCTGATATTTGGGGAGAACGTACCATTGATTACATCCCGAGTCTTGAGACAATGGGTGAATATGAGAGTGCGAACAAATGGAGTAGTGAAGGGCTGAAGCAGCGTAACGACCATCCGCTGATGCCATTGAGTATGTTGGCCTGTCCGGCAGAAGGTCATTTTGCATATTCGCCGGAGAAGGCACAGTACATCGCTCTCTACATTCAGAAAGCCATGCACTATGGGCATGTGGATCCTACCAAGACAGGATGGCTGATGGAACGGTGGAAAAAGGATCAGTTACCCGGCTGTGAACCGGCTCCGATAGGGGAGTACAAAGGTGATCCAAAGGAAGCATTCTGGTTTTTTGATGAGGAGATGGTGAAAGCGACTGTTGCGTACGAAGCCCGTTTCAGAAATAGGAGACCTCAGCTTCTGGGTATTCTTCAGCAAGGAAAGATGGTGGAGCAGAGGAACGACCATTTGCAGCTTCATCCCCGTTTCATCACAGAGGAAGATGGGCGGTCTATCATGTTATCTCCGGTCTTTCTGGATACCGTTCCTGCGGTGAGTTCGCGTCTCACTGATTGGACAGGGCTACCAGTGGGAACTGCCATCGGACATGCGCAAGGGCCGATCGTATTTCAAAAGATCTGTGGTTCCTTTGAGATAGTGGATGATACGGTGCTGGTAGAAACATGGAATCGTGCGACGCCGACGTATGCGGACAAAGATGCCATGTCCTTTGCGATAAAGAACCCCGGTGATGAGACATACAAACCGGCAGTGCAGCAAGCGGAGATTGCGTTCTCACTCTATCGGAAAGAGGGAAAAGCCCAACAAATAGTCTTCCATCCGATCGCTGACTGTCACTTGTCGCGATTACCAGAATCCCTTGATCTGCAAGCGACTTCCGATGCCGGACTGCCAGTCTCGTTTTATGTGGTAGCAGGGCCTTGTGAAATACAAGGATCCAAACTCCTCTTTCAGAAGATTCCACCGCGAACAAAGTTCCCGATGAAAGTCACGGTTACGGCATGGCAATCAGGGAATAACTCAACTCAGACGGCACAGCCTGTCACCAGAACCTTCTTCATTCAAAAGTAACAGCAAAAAGAGAGAGAGTTTGAAACGATGGTTCGAACTCTCTCTCTTTTGGAGTAATCCTCAGCTTTTACTCTTTCAACTTTGACATCATGATGAAGAGGTTGTGCTTGTCTTCATCAATCGTATCCACTAATGCTTTCAGCTTTGCCTGTTTGTCTGGATATAACACTTGCTCACCATATCCGGCTTCTTCAAAGTAATCTTTCACATCCGAGGCAGGACAGTAGCTGACAACGTATTTGCTGTCAAGGGAGATTTCATCCACGTTTAGTGCTATACCACCGTCAATGTCATTGTAAAAACCACTTTCAAACTGTTTAAAGATATCGTAGTATGCCTTGTTGTATTTACGAGTAAAAAACGTAGGAGAACCTTCCGCTATTTGATCCATTTTCTTGTCATAGACAAAGGTCTTCGGATAGATATGTTCCGGCATAAAGATGTAACGGTCTGTTTCATAAAATCCTTTTAACCAAAGACATTTTTGCTTTTTCTCTGCATATTCCTTATTCTCATAAATGAGGTATTCGGGTTTTAGCGCATATTTACCCCAGTCCACAAAATAACGCATCTGCAATTCATTGTTCTTCAGCTCAAAGATGGTGTCGTTGTAGGCTTCGTTGAAGCAGACTACATCATGGTATTTCGTCAATCGAGGGATCCGGTCTGTATAACTGTCTGTCCGGGCGTAATTGGTATGTTCGAAAAGCTGGTAGCGCGGAAAACTCTTCTCGACTTCTCCTTTTCCGTTCAGGATAACCAACCGTTCTTTCACGTCGTACCATAAGTTTTGGACATCGGCGGCTATCCTGTTACTATCCAGAGGCATCAGCTTACCATCATATGTGGATTTGATATCCCGAACGAACTTACCATCGAAATCATATTCGTTGATCTTGCCACTTGTTTTAATGAATATCCTTTTCGTATTATCATCTACAACCATTGTATAGACCCAGTTAAATTCCCCCGGTCCTGCACCTTTACGTCCGATGGTTCGGATCAGGTTTCCCTGACGGTCGTATTGGATAATACCATCGACTTCCTGTACAAAGATGTAGTCTTTACATAAAAAGAGATGTTCCGCAGACCTTATGAATTTCTCCTGTTTCCCGTTACTGGCTTTCAGCAATACATATTCCACATCATCGGTTATGTCTGATAGAGAAAGAATGCCGGATGTGTCCCTGGTTGCAATGTCGCCTCCTTTGTAATGTTTCTCAAAATAGCTTTTCATATCAATCACTTTGGGAGTGGTAAATACGAATGACGTGTCTTTGGACTGTTCCGACTTTTTGTCTTGCTTGGATTGGCAAGAGACGGTTGTCATTGTTGCGGCAAATGCGACAATAGCAAATGCCAAAACAGAAATTCTTTTTGTTGTTTTCATAGTTGTTTTTATTTATTCTTTAAGTTTCGACATCATGATCAGCAGATTGTGCTTATTCTCATCAATAGTGCTTACGAGTGCTTTCAGCTTTGCCTGTTTGTCCGGATACTTCGGATCTGCATCGTATCCGGCTTCTTCAAAGTAATCTTTTATATCGGAGGCATAGTAATAGCTGACAATGTATTTACTATCATTGGAGATTGCATTTACTCGTTGGGCTATTCCACCGTCAATATCATTGAGGAATCCCTTTTCACTCGACTCCATAATCTTATAAAATAGTCTGTTTTTTAAGAACTTAGTTGAAAATGCGATTCGTATCTGATCCTTCTTTTTGTCATATACTACTGTATAGGAGATTCCAGCTACTGCTGAAGGAATAATTAAAAAACGATCAGACTCATAGTAGGAATGGCTGATTTTTCCCACCATATTTTCAATGTCATTCTTATAATAGTGCTCTGGCTTCATAGCATACTTACCCCAATCGAGATAATAACGCATCTGTAATTCATCGTTTTTCAACTCAAAGATCGTATCATTAAAAGCTTCACTGAAACATATTATATCATTGTATTTCGTGAGGTGGGGAGTGTACCCTGAACTTTTGCCATAATCTGTATGTTCAAAAAGTTGGTAACGGGGAAAACTTTTTTCCACTTCTCCTTTTCTATTCAGGATGACAAGACGTTCTTTTACATCATGCCATAAGTTTTTTACCTCTACGGCAATCCGGTTACTATCTATAGGCATTAGTTGATCAGTGTATGTGCTTTTTTGCGATCGAATAAAATTCCCATCGAAATCGTATTCGTTGATCTTACCGCTACAATTGATAATAACTTTTTTTGTTTTGTCATCTACAGCCATGTTATAGACCCCGTTATATTCTCCAGGACCTCCACCCATCCGTCCGATGGTACGGATCAGATTCCCCTCCCGATCGTACTGAATAATGTTATCCCACAGCTGAACAAAGATATAGTCTTTGCATATGAAGATATTTTTTGCCGCGCCTATAAAGATTTCCTGCTTTGCATTACTTGTTTTTAGCAGCACATATTCCACATCATCGGCGACATCAGAAAGTGATAGAAAGCCTGTCGTATCAACACATTCAAAAGGAATATGATAATTTTCCCCATTTTCCCGTGGTGTTCCAAACTTAAAATGCTTATCAATAACATCTCCTACGTTCAGTACTTTGGGAGTGGCAAATACAAACGTTGAGTCCTTGGGCTTTTCCGAAGAGGCATTCTTGCCTTGCTTGGATTGGCAGGAGACCGTTGCCACTGTTACGGCAAATGCGATGATCGCAAATGCCAAAGAGGAGATTCTTTTTGTTGTTTTCATAGATGTATAGATTTACTCTTTCAGTTTTGACATCATGATCAGCAGATTGTGCTTGTTTTCATCAATACTATCCACAAGTGCTTTCAGCTTTGCTTGTTTGTCCGGATACTTCGGGTCTGCGCCATATCCTACTTCCTCAAAGAAATCTTTTATATCGGAGGCATAGTAATAGCTGATAATGTATTTACTGTCAATAGATATTCCATCAATGTTTTGTATCATTCCACCATCGAGATCATTCTTAAAGCCACTTGGTGTATTATTTAATATCTTCACAAAAGGCATACATTGATCCTTCTCTGAAATGAGAGGGTATCCGGCATTAATATGGTCGTTCTTTTTGTCGTAAACAAGTGTAATACCAAATCTATTTGTTAGTATGAACACGTAACGATCAGTTTCATAAAATTTCTTTTGCCAAAGACATTCCCATTGTTTTGTGTCATATTTCTTTTGTTCATAGAAGTATTCCGGTTTCATTGCATATTTACCCCAATCCACGAAATAGCGCATCTGCAATTCGTTGTTCTTCAGCTCGAAGATTGTGTCGTTGTATGCTTCGTTGAAATAAACGGTATCATGGAATCTTGTCAAACGAGGAATTTTATCTGTTTCAGTATCTGTCACTACATTGTTTGTACGTTCAAAGAGTTGGTAACGGGGAAAACTTTTTTCCACTTCTCCTTTTTCATTCAGGATAACAAGACGTTCCTTTACGTCGTACCATATATTTGAGACTTCCACGGCAATCCGATTACTATCCAAGGGCATAACTTTATCGTCATAAGTAGTTTTTATAGCCCGAAGAAATTTACCCTCAAAGTCGTATTCATTGATCTTACCACTTGTATTGATAAAGATTCTTTTTGTTTTGTCATCTACAAACATTTGATAGACCCAATTATATTCTCCGGGGCCTAAGCCCTGTCGTCCAATGGTTCGAATCAGGTTCCCCTGCCGATCGTATTGGATAATGTTATTGGCCATATGTACAAAAATGTAGTCTTTGGAAATGAAAACATTGTAAAGACCACGCCCAATGAACACTTCTTGCTTGTCATTACTCGTTTTCAATAATACATATTCCACATCATCGGCTATATCGGAAAGAGAAAGTATACCGGTTGTGTCGACCATTTTCATATAAGACGCACCATGTTCAAAATGCTTGTTGATATAATCTCCTACGTTCAGCACTTTGGGAGTGGAAAATACAAACGCCGAGTCGTTGGACTGCTCTGACTTTTTGTCTTGCTTGGATTGGCAGGAGACCGTTGTCATTGTTACGGCAAATGCGATGATCGCAAATGCCAAAACAGAGATTCTTTTTGTTGTTTTCATTGTTGTATAGATTTACTCTTTCAGCTTTGATATCATGATAAAGAGATTGTGTTTATCTTCATCAATTGTATCCACAAGTGCTTTCAGCTTTGCTTGTTTGTCGGGATTTATGGGGTGTGCATCATATCCGACTTCCTCAAAGAAATCTTTCACATCAGTAGCATGATAGTAACTAAAGATATATTGACAATCAAGAGAAATCCCATCTATGTTTTGCACCATTCCACCGTCAATATCATTGTTAAAACCGTCAGCTGAGTTCTTAAAGATATCTTGATAAGGATTACATTGATTATAATTAGAAATAGGAGGATATCCGACATTGATCTGATCCATTTTCTTGTCATAAACCAAAGTTAAACCAAGTTTATTTGATACTATTAATAGATAACGGTTTGTTTCATGAAATCGGCCTGTCCAAAAACAATTCCCCATCTTATCCCCATATTTTTTCTTTTCAAAATAATATTCTGGTTTCATGGCACACTTCCCCCAATCTATAAAATAACGCATTTGGAGAGTATCTCCCTTGAGCTCAAAAATGGTATCATTATATTCTTCTTTAAAGCAGATCATGTCATGAAATTTTGAAAGACCATATATATTTCCTTCAGTTTCTGTATGATCCACATGTTCGAAAAGTTTGTAACGGGGAAAACTTTTCTCCACTTCTCCTTTTCTATTCAAGATTACAAGACGTTCCTCCACATCATGCCATAAGTTCTTCACCTCTACAGCAATCCGGTTACTATCAATAAGCATTAGTTGATTATCGTACGTATTTTTTTGCGATCGAATAAACTTCCCATCGAAATCGTATTCATTGATCTTTCCACTTGTATTGATAATAATTTTCTTTGTTTTGTCATCCACAGACATGTTATAGACCCAGTTATATTCTCCCGGGCCTCCACCTTTTCGTCCGATGGTACGGATTAGATTACCTTGTCGGTCGTACTGAATAATGTTATCATTCATCTGAACAAAGATGTAATCCTTACAAATAAAAATATCTTTAACATTCGTTCCTATGAATACTTCCTGTTTGTCATTCTTTGTTTTCAGCAATACATATTCCACATCTTCGGCGATATCAGAAAGAGAAAGAATCCCTGTTGTGTCGGTTATTTGGATGGATGAACGACCATACTCAAAGTGACTATCAAGGTAATCACCAATATTAATTACTTTGGGAGTGGTAAATACAAACGCCGAGTCGTTGGACAGTTCCAACTTCTTGTCTTTCTTGGATTGGCAGGAGACTGTTGCCATTGTTATGGCAAATGCGATGATCGCAAATGTCAAAGCGGAGATTCTTTTTGTTGTTTTCATTGTTGTATAGATTTATTCTTTCAGTTTTGACATCATGATGAAGAGATTGTGCTTATCTTCATCGATACTACCTACAAGTGCTTTCAGCTTTGCAAGTTTCTCGGGATCTTTAACATACTTACTATATCCACCCTCCTCAAAGAACTGTTTCACATCGGAAGCATAGTAGTGACTGAAGATATACTTACTGTCAAGAGAAATTCCATCAATGTTTTGCACCAATCCACCATCCACATCGTTAAAGAAGCCTCCTTCTGCTTCCTTAAATATTTTAGTGAAGAGCTTGCTATTCTCAGTGACATAAGGAGCTTTTTCTCTGATTTTGTTCTCTTTTTTATCATATACAAAGGTAGATGGGTATCTTAACCCAGGCATGATGATATAACGATCTGTTTCGTAAAATCCTTTTATTACTATACATTCCCATTGCATGTCTTCGTATTTCTCCGGTTCTATGAAGTACTTCGCTTTTGGTGCCCACTTGCCCCAATCAATGAAATAGCGCATGTGCAATTCATTGTTCTTCAGCTCGAAGACGGTGTCGTTGTAGGCTTCATTGAAACATACTACATCATGGAACTTTGTCAATCGGGGAATCCGATCTGTTTCACTGTCAGTACGTCCATAATCCGTATGCTCAAAGAGCTCGTAGCGAGGAAAACTTTTCTCCACTTCTCCTTTTTCATTCAGGATAACGAGGCGTTCTTTCACGTCGTACCATACGTTTTCGACATCTAAAGCAATCCGACCAGCATCCAGTGGCATCAACTTACCACTATAGGGGGTTTTAATATCCCGAACGAAACGTCCCTCAAAATCATATTCATTGATCTTACCACTTGTGGTGGTAATTAATATTCTTTTTGCCTCATCATCCACAACCATATTATTAACCCATACATATTCTCCCGGACCTCCACCCTTGCGTCCAATGGTACGGATCAGATTTCCTTCCCGATCGTACTGTATAATGTTACCGCACATATGAACAAAGATGTAATCTTTGCAAATGAACAAATTTACTAAACCTTGTCCAATGAATACTTCCTGCTTCCCATTACTGGCTTTCAGCAATACATATTCCACATCATCGGCTATCTCGGACAGACGAAGAATCATAGTTGTATCAATCTTATTCATCTGATTCTTTTTCTCAATAAAATCTCCTACGTTCAGCACTTTGGGAGTGGTAAATACAAATGTTGAGTCGTTAGACTGTTCCGACTTCTTGTCTTGCTTTGATTGACAGGAGACCGTTGTCATTGTTACGGCAAATGCGATGATCGCAAATGCCAAAACAGAGATTCTTTTTGTTGTTTTCATAGTTGTATAGATTTACTCTTTCAGTTTTGACATCATGATGAATAGGTTGTGCTTATCTTCATCAACCGTATCGACGAGTGCTTTTAGTTTTGCCTGTTTATCAGGATGCAAAGCATACTCTCCATATTCCGCTTCCTCATAATAGTCTTTCACATCAGAGGCATAGTAGGAACAGTAGATATACTTGCAATCAAGAGAAATACCATCAATGTTTTGCACTAATCCACCATCCACATCGTTAAAGAAGCCTCCTTCTGCTTCCTTAAATATTTCAGTAAAGAGCTTACTATTCTTAGTGACACAAGAAGCTCTTTCTTTGATCTTATCCTCTTTTTTATCATACACAAAGGTATATGGGTATCTTAACTCAGGCATGATGATGTAACGATCTGTTTCGTAAAATCCTTTTATTACCATACATTTCCATTGCATGTCTTCGTATTTCTCTGGTTCAATGAAGTACTTCGCTTTTGGTGCCCACTTGCCCCAATCAATGAAATAGCGCATGTGCAATTCATTGTTCTTCAGCTCGAAGATGGTGTCGTTATAGGCTTCGTTGAAACAGACTACATCGTGGAACTTTGTTATTCGTGGAATTAGTCCCATTTTCCCGTCTGTACGTCCATAATCTGCATGCTCAAAGAGCTGATAGCGAGGAAAACTTTTCTCCACCTCTCCTTTTTCATTCAGGATAACGAGGCGTTCTTTCACGTCGTACCATACGTTTTCGACATCTAAGGCTATCCGACCAGCATCCAGTGGGATCAACTTTCCACTATAGGGAGTTTTAATATCCCGAACGAACTTACCCTCAAAATCATATTCATTGATCTTACCACTTGTGTCGGTAATTAATATTCTTTTCTCCTTATCATCCACAACCATATTATAAACCCATACATATTCTCCCGGTCCTCGACCCTTTCGTCCAATGGTACGAATCAAATTACCTTGTCGGTCGTATTGAATAATGTTGTCGGTCATATGAACAAAGATGTAATCTTTGCAAATGAACAAATTCTTAAAACCTTGTCCTATGAATACTTCCTGCTTCCCGTTACTGGCTTTCAGCAATACATATTCCACATCATCGGCGATATCGGACAGACGAAGAATCATCGTTGTGTCAAGCTTTTTCAACTGTTCCTTTTTCTCAAAATAGCCTTTCATATCAATCACTTTGGGAGTGGAAAATACAAATGCCGAGTCGTTGGACTGTTCCGAAGAGGCGTTCTTGTCTTGCTTGGATTGGCACGAGACTGTTGTCATTGTTACGGCAAATGAGATGATAGCCAATGCCGAATAGGAAATTCTTTTTGTTGTTTTCATAATTGTAAAGATTTACTCTTTCAGTTTTGACATCATGATCAGCAGATTATGCTTATCTTCATCAATCGTATCCACTAATGCTTTCAGTTTTGCCTGTTTGTCGGGATACTTTGGGTTTGCGCCATATCCGACTTCCTCAAAGTACTCTTTCACATCGGAGGCATAGTAGGAAGAAAAGACATATTGGCAATCAAGAGAGATCCCATCTACATTTTGAACCATTCCACCATCAAGATCGTTGAAAAAGCCGGCTAATATTTCGTACTTAAATAGTTTTCTAAATTCTCTGGAATGAGAATATCTGGATGGATACCCCAAGCGTATCTGATTGTCCTTTTTGTCATAAACAACTGTAAAAGAAATAACTATTTCAGCCGGAATAATCAAATAACGATCTGTTTCATAATATATACACAATGCTTTGCTTACCATCTTTTCACGATTATAAACATCATCAGGCTTAATTGCATACTTTCCCCAATCCAGAGAATAACGCATCTGTAATTCATCGTTTTTCAACTCAAAGATCGTATCATTATAAGCTTCACTGAAACATATTATATCATGGAATTTTGTAAGGCGAGGACGAGATCCTGAACTTTGTCCATAATCGGTATGATCAAAGAGCAGGTAACGGGGGAAACTTTTTTCCACTTCCCCTTTCTTATTCAGGATAACAAGACGTTCTTTTACATCACGCCAGACATTTTTTACCTCTACGGCAATCCGGTTACTATCGATAGGCATTAGTTGATCTTCGTAGGTGTTCTTTTGCGATCGAATAAAATTCCCTTCGAAATCATATTCATTGATCTTACCACTGGTATTTATAATAATTCTTTTCGTTTTGTCATCCACAGTCATATTAAAAACCCAGTTATATTCCCCCGGACCTCCACCCTTTCGTCCGATGGTACGGATCAGATTACCCTCCCGATCATATTGAATAATGTTATCGCACATCTGAACAAAGATATAGTCTTTGCATATAAAGACATTGTTTAGTCCTTGCCCTATAAAGACTTCCTGCTTGCCATTACTTGTTTTTAGTAGCACATATTCCACATCATCGGCGACATCAGAAAGTGATAGAAAACCGGCAGTATCGAGTATATCCAAGGGGAAAATATAATCCCCGCTCTCAATTTTCTGTTGTGTACCAATCTTAAAATGCCTAACTATAGCATCTTCCATTTTCAGCACTTTAGGAGTGGAAAATACAAATGCCGAGTCGTTGGACTGCTCTGAAGCGGCATTCTTGTCTTGCTTGGATTGGCAAGAGATGATTTGTGTTGTTGCTATTAACACGAACATAGCCATCAGTGAGAATTGAATACTTTTACTCTTTTTCATGATACTTTGTGTTTAAGAGGTCTAAATTGCCTGGTAACGACAAAGTTATATAAATATTAATTCAAACGAAAGAGTTTTTTCAAGATTATTTCGTTTGAATATAAAGTATTAAAGTAAGAGTCAACCGGAGTCAGAGATAAGTAATAAGGAGTCTACTGAAATCAGAGTTAGAAGATAAAAGAGTCAACCCCTTATAAAACCGCAGGGAAGCATAACTACTTTCTTCAGGAGAACTAATGAAGTTGTCAGTTGACAGCTTGTCGGTTGTCAGTTGACAACCCATGGGTCCTCAATTGACAACCCATGGGTTGTCAATTGACAACTTCACTAGCAATTGAGGTGCATAACGCTAGACAGGCTGACGGAGGAGGAAATGCATAAGGTGCTTGCTGGGGGGCGCTTTGGGGATTGCGGGTCAAGCCCGCAATGACGGTAAGGGGGGGAGCCTTTTTTCGGTTGGCTTCTGAGTGAGGGGATTGCGGGTCAAGCCCGCAATGACGGTAAGGGGGGGCGCCTTTTTTACTGTTGG
>Ga0209125_1003076_pt1 | contig 11939 bp, 8 predicted proteins | sample BarGraIncub1131A_FD_184503 | JGI IMG/M metagenome (GOLD analysis project Ga0209125, IMG submission 184503) | Arctic peat soil microbial communities from Barrow, Alaska - Barrow Graham LP Incubations 11-31A (SPAdes) (version 2) | ecosystem: Environmental > Terrestrial > Soil > Wetlands > Peat... | reverse complement strand
TGGCTTGCGCCTACGCTTCGCATGGCGACACCAAGCATGTGATGCTGTTTCCGCAAGACCCGCATGAGTGCTTTGAGCATGCCGCGACGGCGCTCGACTTGGCCGACCGGCTGCAAACGCCGATCTTTGTCATGTCCGACCTGGACATTGGCATGAACCAGCGCCTGTGCAAGCCTTTTGTCTGGGACGATGCGCGTGAGTATGATCGCGGCAAGGTCATGACGGCCGAGGAACTCGAAGCTGGCAAAGATTTTGGTCGCTACAAAGATGTGGACGGTGACGGTATTCCCTGGCGCACGCTGCCCGGTACGCACCCCAGCAAGGGCGCCTACTTCACGCGCGGCACTTCCAAAGACGCTTACGCCCGCTACTCCGAGCGCGGACCCGATTACGTCTACAACATGGAGCGCTTGCTCAAGAAGTTCAAGACCGCTGCCGATCTGGTGCCGCAGCCCTTGCTGCGCAAGGCGCCGCAAGCGACACGTTTCGGTGTGATCTATTTCGGCTCCACCAGCCCGGCCATGCGCGAGGCGCTGGATGTGCTGGAAGAGCAGGGCGTGCATCTGGATGCCATGCGCTTGCTGGCATTTCCGTTCCCGGCCTCGGTGGATCGCTTTATTGCGGAGCATGACAAGGTGTTTGTTGTCGAGCAAAATCGTGATGCGCAAATGCGTTCGCTGCTGGTCAACGAGCTGGAGGTTGATCCCAAGCGCCTGGTCAAGGTGCTGCATTACGACGGCACGCCGATCACTGCGCGTTTCATCACCCAGGCCATCAGCAAGAACCTGAATGCGCTGGTTTCTTCCACTACACCCCTGCAAAAGGAGGCCGCATGACCTACATTGCCAAACCCCGGATGCATCATCCGGAACTGACCAAGAACAAGGTCGGTTACACCCGTCGTGACTACGAAGGTCCGGTTTCTACACTGTGTGCCGGTTGCGGCCACGACTCCATCTCGGCGGCCATCATTCAGGCTTGCTTTGAATTGGACATTGAGCCGCATCGTGTTGCCAAGCTGTCGGGCATTGGTTGCAGTTCCAAGACGCCCACTTATTTTCTGGGCGCCTCGCACGGCTTCAATACCGTGCACGGGCGCATGCCGTCCGTCTTGACCGGTGCCAATCTGGCCAATCGTGACCTGCTGTACCTGGGCGTGTCAGGTGATGGCGATTCGGCATCTATTGGTCTGGGGCAGTTTGCCAATGCCATGCGGCGTGGCGTGCGCATGGCTTACATTGTTGAAAACAATGGCGTTTATGGCCTGACCAAAGGGCAGTTTTCACCGACCGCCGACCGCGGCTCCAAGAGCAAGAAAGGTGTCATCAACCGTGACAGCCCCGTCGATCTGGTGGGCCTGGCCCTGCAACTGGGTGCAACTTATGTGGCGCGCAGTTTTTCAGGCGACAAGGAGCAACTGGTGCCTTTGATCAAGGGGGCGATCGAGCACGGTGGCGCGGCATTTATTGACGTCATCAGCCCTTGCGTGACCTTTAACAACCATGGTGGCAGTACCAAGAGCTACGACTATGTGCGTGCGCACAATGAAGCGGTCAGCCGCATTGATTTCATCCCGCAGCACAGCCCGATTACGACCATGTACGCGCCAGGCGAAGTGGTCGATGTCGAGCAACACGACGGCTCCATGCTGCGTCTGCGCAAGCTGCACACCGACTACGATCCAACCGACCGCTATGCAGCACTCAGCTACATCAACGCGCATCAGGAACGCGGCGAAGTGGTCACCGGTCTGCTTTACCTTGACCCGCTGGCCGTCGATCTGCATGTGTCACAAAACACCAGCGACACGCCCTTGAACAAGTTTGGTGCCAAGCAACTGTGCCCGGGGTCTCTGGCGCTCGACAAGATCAACGCCGCCCTGCGCTGATACTGGTCCGCACGTTTTCCTCCATTTTTTGAACAGGACGCAAATCATGACTGAACGCACTGTGTTTCAATCAATTCCACAACGCCATGTCGTGAGCCTTTTGCCGCAGGCCAGCGTGTGGGATGCGGCCTGCATCATGACCAAGGCCAACTGTGGCAGCATTTTGGTGATTGATGCGGCCGGGGTGCTGCAAGGTATCCTGACCGAACGTGATTTGATGACCCGCGTAGTGGCCAAGGCGCTTGACCCGAAGTCCACGCCAGCGTCGGATGTGATGACGCGCAACCCCATCAGCGTCGTTCCGGAAAAGAAAGTAGCCGAGGCCGTGGTGATCATGATCGAGCGCGGCTTTCGGCACTTGCCGATCATCAATGCTGCGGGCAAAATACTCGGCGTATTTTCGATTCGCGATGCGATGCCGCGCGAAGTCGGCAATGCCGTCAGCCTGGCTGAGTTCAACGACCAGGTGAACGACGCCCTCGGCTAGCGCGTCGCTTCTATTAATGGCGCGGTCACTGAACCAGGGCTGTGTCCGACGCCTCCAGCTCGACCCCAGCGATGTCTGCTTGGCCGGCCAACAGCTGCAAATACTGGCGCAAGGCGGTCACGTAAGTTTTTTGCCGCAGTGACATCGCGACCGCACCTCTGACGGCTTCAAACGCTTGCTCAAACCCAGGCTCGCGCGCCAGCACTTCAACCACATGCAGACCAAAGCGGCTGTGCACCAGTCGTGGCAGCACGCCTACCTCGGTGTGGCCGAACAACTCCTTGGCAAACTCGGGCGCGCAGTCCGCCGCGACGAGCCAACCCAAGTTGCCACCCTGCGCGCCGCTCGGGCAGTTCGACAGTGTGCTGGCTGCTTTGAAAAATCGTTCTTCAGCCCCGTTTCCATCATGGCATCGCACGTCAAGCAGCGTGGTCTCGGCGCGATTGCGCAGGGCCACCACATCAACGCCTTGCGTCACAGCGAACAGAATGTGTCTCACCTCGACGCGCTCACCGGTGCTGTAGAGGGCGGCGTGCGCGGCGTGGTGGCGTCGGCCGGCCTCCTCGGACGGCTCCGGGATCGCCAGCCTTTGCTCCAGTAGAGCTTCAATGGCACTGCTGGCGTCTTCGCTCAATACACCGTTGGTGGGTAAGGTGTCGCTGGCTGGCAGCAAGCCCTTGGCGATCGCGGCTTGGCGCAACAGCTCGGAGCAGGCGCGTTGGCGCAGCTCGTCGGCAGACAGTAGCTCGTCTGCCGCGTGCAATGCAAAACCGTTGATGTGAGCAATTTCTGCTTGAGTGGGTGTATTGACTTGCATGACTCAATCCTTAGACGCCTGCGCCGGGCTGGCGCGGTTGATTCTGACCCGCAGGCACATTCAAACGGCGGGCGCGTACCACCTGGTAGGGCCGCACCAGATACGCGATCGTGCCAAAGCCACTCCAGACGTGCACCAGCCGGGTAAACGGAAAGATCAGGAAAATGCTCATGCCCAGGAACAGGTGCAATTTAAAGATCACGCCGGCCCCAACCAAGAACTCAACGGCGCCCGGATGGAATGTGGCAATGTGCTGGGCCCATTCGCCAAAGGCCATCATCAAGCCGCCGTCCATGTGGTTGGCCGATACAGGAATGGTCACCAGCCCCAGTGCAAACTGGAGCCACAGCAGGACCAGCAGCACAATGTCGCTGGTCTTGGAGTTGATTCGAATACGCGGCTCGAACAGGCGGCGGTGCAACAGCAAGCTCACGCCAATAAAGCCCAGCAGGCCTGCGATGCCGCCCGTGACCATGGCCATCAATTGTTTGTCACCTGCACTCACGAAGCGCTCATAGACAAAGTGCGGCGTCAGCAGGCCCGCGAAGTGACCGAAGAAGAGAAACAAGATGCCGATATGAAACAGGTTGCTGCCCCAGCGCAACTGCCCGGCTTTGAGCAACTGCGACGAATCGCTCTTCCAGGTGTACTGATCGCGGTCAAAGCGAATCAAACTGCCCAGCAAAAAGACGGTAAGGCAGATGTAGGGATAGAGACCAAACAAGAAATTCTCGAACGCATTCATAGTGCTGCTCCTTCATGCACGGCCGCTTTCGAGCTGGCGTGCGTCGCATCATTTTTGACAAAGTGAATCGTTTGCGCCTGCCCCGGCTTGGCCTGCCCTTTGACCGAGCAGCCGTCAAAGACCACCGGTTCTTCCCAGCTGGCATCAAGCGGCTCCTCGGGCGCGACTTTGACGGCGTGCGCCTTCTCACCGGCCAATTCAAGCAGGGCACCCAGCACGCTGGCATAGGCACTCTGGCGTTGCTGCAGGGCATTGAAGATGGCATTGAAAATGTGTGCCATCTCGCTCAAGAAAGCGCAGGCCTCTTTGGGCGGCTGGGTCGACACAAACTCCAGCACCACCGGCAGGTAGTCAGGCATTTCATCAGGCCCCAGAAACAGACCCGCCTTTTCGTAGGTCTGCACCAGGTCAATCATCGCCGGGCCGCGCTCGCGCGAGTCGCCATGCACATGCTCAAACAGGTGCAGTGAGGTGGCGCGGCCCCGGTCAAACAGTTCAACAAACTCACTCTCAAGTTCCAATGCATCACTGTGTGCCAGGTGCTTGATGATGGTGTCGACCTCAGTCAGTCGATCTTTACCCAAGGCTTGCTCGGCGTGAACGGCGCTCTGCATGTCAGCCAGGTCGCTTTTGAGTTCGGCGTTGGGGTAAGACAGCAAGCGTGCCAGCACGCGCAGGGTGATGGAGGCGGTTTTGAGTGCCATGGTCAGACTCCTGCCTTGATGGGGATGGTGCGGCGCTTGGAGCCACCAAACAGGCTGGTTTCGCTGGCACCGTCCGAGCAGCCGTTGCCAAACGAGAAGCCGCAGCCGCCGCGCACGTCAAAGGTGTTCTCGGCATATTCACGGTGGGTGCTGGGGATCACAAAGCGATCCTCGTAATTGGCAATCGCCATCACGTGGTACATCTCTTCCACTTCCGCCTGGGTCATGTGGACTTGATCCAGCGCCGCCGTGTTGATGCGGCCATCGACATGCTTCTCGCGCTGATACGCCCGCATGGCGAGCATGCGCTCCAGTGCGCGCTCCACCGGCTGAGTGTCACCCGCAGTGAGCAGATTGGCCAGGTACTTGACCGGGATACGCAGTTGTTTCACGTCCGGAATTTCGCCGTTGGTGCCGATATGGCCTGCATTGGCCGCAGCACTGATCGGAGACAGCGGCGGCACATACCAGACCATCGGCAAGGTGCGGTACTCGGGGTGCAGCGGCAGGGCGACTTTCCAGTCAACGGCCATCTTGTACACCGGGCTTTTGCGTGCCGCGTCCATCCATTTGTCGGGAATGCCGTCAATGCGGGCTTGCTCAATGACCTTTGGGTCGTTCGGATTCAGAAAAATATCGAGCTGCGCCTGGTACAGATCACGGTCGTGCTCGACGCTGGCGGCTTCCTGAATGCGGTCGGCATCGTACAGCAGTACGCCCAGGTAACGAATACGACCGACGCAGGTTTCGGAGCACACGGTCGGCTGACCGGCTTCAATGCGCGGATAGCAGAAGATGCACTTCTCGGCTTTGCCTGATTTCCAGTTGTAGTAAATCTTCTTGTACGGGCAGCCGCTGACGCACATGCGCCAGCCACGGCATTTGTCCTGGTCAATCAGCACAATGCCGTCTTCCTCGCGCTTGTAGATCGAGCCGGAGGGGCAGCTCGCCACGCAGGCCGGATTCAGGCAATGCTCACACAGCCGCGGCAGGTACATCATGAAGGTGTTCTCAAACTGTCCGTAGATATCTTTCTGGATATCGTCGAAGTTCTTGTCCTTGCTGCGCTTGGAGAATTCGCCGCCCAGAATTTCTTCCCAGTTCGGACCCCATTCGATTTTCTCCATCCGCTGGCCGGTGATCAGGCTGCGCGGGCGCGCTGTCGGTACCGCTTTGGATTCAGGTGCCGATTGCAGGTGTTCGTAGTCAAAGGTAAAGGGCTCGTAGTAGTCATCAATTTCGGGCAGGTTTGGATTGGCGAAGATGCGCATCAGCAACTTCCACTTTGCTCCCTGGCGCGGCTCGATTTTTCCGTTCGCTTTACGAACCCAACCGCCGTTCCACTTGTCCTGGTTTTCCCACTCCTTGGGGTAGCCGATGCCGGGTTTGGTCTCGACGTTGTTGAACCAGGCGTACTCCATGCCGGGGCGGTTTGTCCAGACGTTCTTGCAGGTGACGGAACAGGTGTGGCAGCCGATGCACTTGTCCAGGTTCAGCACCATGCCAATTTGTGCGCGTATTTTCATGCTGCTGCTCCTTGTGTCTCGTCATCCAGCCAATCCACCTTGTTCATCTTGCGCACCACGACAAACTCATCGCGGTTGGTGCCGATGGTTCCGTAGTAGTTGAAGCCGTAACTGAATTGCGCATAGCCGCCGATCATGTGGGTCGGTTTCAGCACAATGCGGGTGACCGAGTTGTGAATACCGCCCCGGCCACCGGTAATCTCGGAGCCGGGGATGTTGATGATCTTTTCTTGTGCGTGGTACATCATCACCATGCCGGGTTTGACCCGCTGGCTGACCACCGCGCGCGCCGTCAGTGCGCCATTGATGTTGAACAACTCTATCCAGTCGTTGTCCTCAATGCCTGCGCTTTTGGCGTCGTCTTCGCTGAGCCAGACGATGGCGCCTCCGCGGCTGAGCGTGAGCATCATCAAGTTGTCACTGTAGGTGGAGTGAATCCCCCATTTCTGGTGCGGCGTGATGAAGTTCAGCGCAATCTCCGTGTTGCCGTTGGGCTTGATGCCCTGGATTCCGGCGGTGGTCTTGAGGTCAACCGGTGGGCGGTAGCTGGTGAAGCCTTCGCCAAACGCCTGCATCCAGGGGTGATCCATGTAGAACTGCTGGCGACCCGTCAAGGTGCGCCATGGAATGTACTCATGCACATTGGTGTAGTTGGCGGTGTAGGAAACGGTTTCCGACTCAATGCCGCTCCAGGTCGGCGAGCTGATGATCTTGCGCGGTTGCGCCTGAATGTCGCGGAATCGGATTTTTTCGTCTTCGCGGTGCAAGGCCAAATGGGTGTGGTCCCGCCCGGTTTGTTTGCTCAAAGCCTCCCAGGCCTTGACGGCCACGTGTCCATTGGTTTCCGGTGCGAGTTGCAGGATCACTTCACAGGCATCGATGTCAGTATCAATTTTCGGCATGCCGCAGGTCACCCCTTCGGCCGTTTCCAGACCGTTGAGTTCGCCGAGTTGTTTGACCTCGGTTTGTGTATTCCAGCCGATGCCTTTGCCGGCGTTACCCAGCTTGTTCATCAGTGGCCCCAAGGCCGTGAAACGCTTGTAGACATTGGGATAATCCCGCTCCACCACCGCCATGTTGGGCGCGGTCTTGCCCGGTATCAGGTCAATCTCGCCACGCTTCCAGTCCTGCACGCCAAACGGTTGTGCCAACTCGGCCGGGGAGTCGTGCATCAGCGGTGTCAGCACCATTTCCCGCTCGACACCCAGATGGCCGACACACACTTCGCTGAATTTTTTCGCAAAGCCTTTGTAGATTTCCCAGTCACTGCGTGACTGCCAGGCCGGGTCTACGGCTGTCGACAGCGGGTGGATGAAGGGGTGCATGTCACTGGTGTTGAGGTCGTTCTTCTCGTACCAGGTAGCGGTCGGCAGCACGATGTCGGAGTAGAGGCATGTGGTGCTCATGCGGAAGTCCAGCGTGACCACCAGGTCCAGCTTGCCTTCGGGCGCCTTGTCATGCCAGACCACTTCGGTCGGCCGGGCTTCGTCAGCGCCGAGGTCTTTGCCTTGCACGCCGTGGGTCGTGCCCAGCAGATGCTTCAAAAAGTACTCGTGCCCCTTGCCGCTGGAGCCCAAAATATTGGAGCGCCAGATAAACATATTGCGTGGCCAGTTGTCCGGATGGTCCGGGTCTTCGCAGCTCATCTGCAGCGAGCCGTCTTTCAAGCTCTTGACGGTGTAGTCTTTCGCGTCCATGCCCGCAGCAAAGGCGTCGCGTACCACCTGAAACGGATTGGTCTTGAGTTGTGGTGCCGACGGCAACCAACCCATGCGCTCGGCGCGCACGTTGTAGTCAATCATGCTGCCGCCAAATTTTGACTTATCAGCCAGCGGCGACAGGATTTCATCCACACCCAGTTTTTCATAGCGCCACTGATCGGTGTGCGTGTAAAAAAAGCTGGTGCCATTCATTTGCCGGGGCGGGCGCACCCAGTCCAGCGCAAACGCCAATGCCGTCCAGCCAGTCTGGGGCCTGAGCTTCTCCTGGCCCACGTAGTGCGCCCAGCCGCCACCGCTTTGACCAATGCAGCCGCACATCATCAACATGTTGATGACACCGCGGTAGTTCATGTCACAGTGGTACCAGTGGGTCATGGCGGCGCCAATGATCACCATCGACTTGCCCTGCGTCTTGTCGGCGTTCTCGGCAAACTGGCGCGCCACCGTGATGAGCTGCTCGCGCGGCGTGCCGGTGATGCGCTCCTGCCAGGCCGGTGTGTAAGGCGTGTCGTCGTCGAAATCCTTCGCCGCCAGCTCACCGGGCAAACCGCGTGCCACACCGTAGTTGGCCACTTGCAGGTCGAACACGGTAGCGACCAGGGCGTCGCGCTGGTCGCCTTCTTTGCCGAGCGAAATGCGTTGCACTGGCACCGTGCGCACCAGCACATTGTTGGCAGCCGCTCCGGTGGCGTTGTTCGGAAAGTGCTCGCTGACGATGCCGCCGAAGTAGGGGAAGCCGACCTTGGCGGTCTCGCTGCTCGGGTTCTCCCCTTCAAGCACCGAGAGCTTGAGCTTGACGTCGTTGCCATGGCGGGCTTCCTTGGCCTCAAGATTCCATTGGCCTTCATCAGCGCGGCCGTCGGCGCCCCAGCGGAAACCAATCGCGCCGTTGGGCAGCACGACTTTGCCGTTGTCGTCGAAGGCAACCGTTTTCCATTCGGGGTTGTTGGCGGCGCCGAGCTTGCCATTGAAGTCAGAGGCGCGCACATAACGATCCGGCACCATCACCGTGTCACCATTGGACAACTGATGCTCTTTGAGCATCACCAGCATCGGCATGTCGGTATAGCGGCGCACATAGTTGTCAAAGTACGCGCTGCGCGGCTTGCCTCCATCGGGGAAGTAAAACTCTTTCAGGATGACGTGGCCCATGGCCATCGCCACCGCCGCATCGGTCCCTTGCTTGGGCTTCATCCAGATGTCGGACAGCTTGGCCACTTCTGAGTAATCGGGCGTCACCGCCACCGTCTTGGCCCCTTTGTAGCGCACCTCGGTGAAGAAATGGGCGTCCGGCGTGCGCGTCTGCGGCACGTTGGAGCCCCAGGCAATGATGAACGTGGAGTTGTACCAGTCGGCCGATTCCGGCACGTCGGTTTGCTCACCCCAGACCTGGGGGCTGGCCGGTGGCAGATCGCAGTACCAGTCGTAAAAGCTGATCGGCACGCCACCGATGAGCGCCAGATAACGGCTACCCGCCGCATACGAAACCATCGACATGGCCGGAATCGGCGAAAAGCCAATGATGCGATCCGGACCGTGTTGCTTGATGGTGTAAACGTTGGCTGCCGCTACCATCTCATTGACTTCATCCCAACTGGAGCGCACAAAGCCGCCCAGGCCGCGCACGCTCTGGTACTCGCGGCGCTTGGCATCCGACTGGGCAATCGAGGCCCAGGCATCGACCGGATCATGGGACTGACGCGCTTCGCGCCACAATTTAAGCAAGCGGCCGCGCACCATCGGGTATTTGACCCGGTTGGCGCTGTACAAATACCAGCTGTAACTGGCGCCGCGCGCGCAACCCCGCGGTTCGTGGTTGGGCATGTCCCAGCGGGTGCGGGGGTAGTCGGTCTGCTGGGTTTCCCAGGTCACGATGCCGCCCTTGACGTAAATCTTCCAGGAACAGGAACCGGTGCAGTTCACACCATGGGTGGAGCGCACGATCTTGTCGTGCGCCCAGCGGTCGCGGTAGGCATCCTCCCAGGTGCGGTCTTCACCCGTGGTGACGCCGTGCTCGCCCGAGAAAGGTTCTTTGGGTTGTGAAAAGTAAGTCAGTCGATCCAGAAAGTGGCTCATGGAATACCTCGGTAAAATTTATATAAAAGCAGGCTCTAGCCCCCGTGCTACCTGCGTAAGAAGCTATTAAATAAATAGCATCTGAAACGTAGGGGTGCCGGAGCAAATGGCTTATGGGTTCTTGATTTCGGAGCCGGCACGCAGGTAAAACCACCAATTCAGCACCAGGCACAGGGCGTAAAAGATGGCAAAGCCGTACATGGCGGTTTGCGGCGTGCCGGCCTTGATCTGGGCCCCAATCACGACCGGTGCGATAAAGGCGCCGTAGGCGGCCACGGCCGAGGTCCAACCCAGCACCGGGCCGGCTTGTTGGCGATCAAAGATGACGCCGATGGTGCGAAAAGTGGAACCGTTGCCAATGCCGCTGGCGGCAAACAGCAGTACGAACAACCACATGAAGAGCGAGAAGTACTGTTCGGGTGTCGCTGAACCATAGGCTTGCATCATCACGTAGCCGACGCCCGCGGAGGCGCCCACCATCACCACCGAGATGATCTGCGTCACGATGGAACCCCCCACCTTGTCGGAAATCCAGCCGCCTACCGGTCGAATCAGCGCGCCGACAAAGGGGCCGATCCAGGCGTAGGTCAGGGCCGACGGTGCGTTCGGGTTTTTCAGCGTGTGTTGCATCACACCGGCAGCGTCGGGCACATGGCTGACGCCAAAGATCACGGTGATCGCCAGCGGCAGTGCCATCGAAAAGCCAATGAACGAACCAAAAGTTACCAGGTACAGCAAGGTCAACGACCAGGTGTGCTTGTTCTTGAAAATTTCAAACTGCTTGGCAATGTTGTCTTTCATCGTTCCAAACGCAGCCAGCTTCATCAGAAACAGGGTCCCGATGATGATCAAAGGCATGGCAATCCACATATTGAGCAAGCCAAGGCCGGCCGGTGCGGGCATATAGAGATACAAGCCAATCCCGGCCGGAATGAATGTCAAGGTGTAGATCCAGGTGATCTTGATGAACGCCATCAAGGTGCCGCCAATATTGGGGGAAACAGGAAGCAGGTTGTTCATGCCAAACCAGCACAGTGCTGACAACGGTACCAGTGACAAGACCCAGGCAAACCCGGCGTTTTGAATGTAGGTTGGGGTTCCGGCGACAATTTTTCCGAATATCCAGCCGCTGTCCTTTATCAGCGGCATCGGGTCTCCGCCCATGGCGCCAAACATGCCAACCGTCATCACCAAAGGAATAATGATCTGCATGGCGGTGACGCCGAAATTGCCCAAGCCGGCATTAAGACCGAGCGCGGTGCCTTGCAAGCGCTTGGGAAAGAAGGTTGTGATGTTCGACATGGAACTGGCAAAATTGCCACCGCCCACGCCCGACCACAAAGCCAGCATCTGGAACACCCAGAGAGGCCAATCCTTGTGTTGCAATGCGATGCCAGTGCCCAGGGCCGGTGCAAGCAGCATGGCAGTGGTCAGGAAAATGGTGTTGCGCCCGCCGGCAAGGCGGATATAGAAAGACGAGGGGATGCGCATGGTGGCGCCAGCCAGTCCGGAAATAGCGGTGAGCGAGAACAGTTCAGCCTGGGTAAAAGGAAAGCCCAGGTTGAGCATCTGCACAGTGATGATGCCCCACATGCCCCAGACGGCGAAACCGCACAGCAGGCTGGGCACGGAAATCCACAGGTTGCGGTAAGCGATTTTTTTACCTGTCGATTCCCAAAACCGTTCGTCCTCCGGACGCCAGTCGTCGATGTCAGCACTGCATTGTGTTTTCGTATTCATAGGGTTCTTTCGATAAATCTGAGTTCAGTTCTGCACACTGAGGGGCGCGGCGTTCTGGCCCATGACTTCGCTGCGGCGCACTTCGGTCCAGTACATCCAGATCAGAGAAATCCAGACCACGCCGTACATCAGCATGAAAGCGCTGGACCATCACAGCGTTGGAAAGATAGTTACACGCAGATATCAGAATCATGCCCTGATGATGTGCCATATAGGATAGGACGATGGCATGCTG
>Ga0209125_1003075_pt1 | contig 11941 bp, 10 predicted proteins | sample BarGraIncub1131A_FD_184503 | JGI IMG/M metagenome (GOLD analysis project Ga0209125, IMG submission 184503) | Arctic peat soil microbial communities from Barrow, Alaska - Barrow Graham LP Incubations 11-31A (SPAdes) (version 2) | ecosystem: Environmental > Terrestrial > Soil > Wetlands > Peat... | reverse complement strand
AGCTTTATATAGAGATTTCTATAAGAATGAATTTTTTATAAAGATTCTCAATGGATTACCTGAAACCAGATGGGTAAGAGGCTCTAATTTATGTCATATTGGAATAAAGGTAGATAAACGTACAAAAAGGGTTATTATAATATCTGCCATAGATAATTTATTAAAAGGTGCTGCTGGTCAGGCTGTGCAGAATATGAATATTATGTTTGGTTTAAAAGAAACCACTGGCCTCGAGATTATTGCAATGGCGCCATAATATTTTAAAAAAATAATATTATATTGGGGGTAGATCATGGAAAAAATGAACTTTGTAGTTAGAAAAGCTGTGGTAGAAGACGTTGAAGAAATAAGAATACTCGCAAGAGATTCTTTCAGAATGTACTCTGAAAATGCAGGTATTACAGAACTGGTTACTTCTCTTAACGAAAGCTATGAGGATGTAAAAATGGAGGTACAAACAAAAGAGGTTTTTGTTGCAATATTTAATGAGAAAGTTATTGGTAGTCTAAGAGTAGAAATCAAACCGGATAAGACTGCTTATCTAAGTAAATTTGGTATTTCTGTTTTATATCAAAATAATGGTATTGGTAAAATGTTAATGAGTGCAGTAGATGACTCAATGAAAATGTTAGGAGTCGATTCTATATATCTTCATACTGCATCTAGAATGTTTTCACTTGTTAAATTTTATTATGAGGGAGGCTATTATATAGAATCAACTACTAAAGATAGAGGATACATTAGAGCACTGTTGTGCAAGGAATATAAAACAGAACAAGTGGAAAATGCTTTATATACTGAGTACGAAAACCTTTCAGCAGTATTATAGAAATATCATGTTAATTTTCAACGATTTACAATTTGTAACATTGACATTGTTTTGAATAACATGTTTTAATGTACAGAAAGTGAAGACATTGGAGGGAATAATCATGAAAGAGTTTGAATTAAAATACGGGCGAGGCACAGTTAAGTTTTCCATTAATGAAGAAGATGTTATTGGTGTAATTGATGATAAGCCTTCTACATGTTCTAAATCAGAGCAAGAAGTAATAAAAGAAGCTTTAGAAAATCCTATATCAAGTCCGAAACTTAGTGAAATAGTACATGCAAATGAAAAAATTTGCATAGTTATACCGGATATTACAAGGCTCTGGCAGAAACCAGCTGTATACCTTCCATTTATTGTTGACGTGCTTTTAAAGGTAGGAGTAGCAGCAGAAGATATATTGTTTATTAGTGCTACTGGCTCCCATAGGGATCAAACGGAGGATGAATACAGACAATTACTGGGAGACACGCTTTACGGAAAATACAATATAATTAGTCATGATTGTAATGATAAAGATAATCTGATTTATATAGGTAAAACAAGCTTTGGTACAAAAGTAACTGTTAATAAGAAAGCCATGGAGTGCGACCATATCATAATTACTGGAGGAATAGTGTATCATTTTCTAGTTGGGTGGTCAGGTGGGAAAAAATCGATTTTACCTGGCATTTCATCCTATGAAACAATAATGGCAAACCATGGTCTTTCACTTAATGAAAAATTGGGGGATGGTACCCGATCTGAAGTTAAATGTGGAAATATAACCAATAATCCTATACATCTAGATATGGAAGAAGCTGCTGCCCTTGTAAACCCATGTTTTATGTTCAATGTAATTATGGATAGCCATGGAAATATATCTGAGGCAGTCGCAGGAAATTACATTAAAGCACATAAGCAAGGAAGAAAATATGTTGATGAATCTGCTAGCGTGAATATAAAGGAAAAAGCCGATTTAGTAATAGCAACAGCAGGTGGTTATCCTAAGGATATTAATTTTTATCAATCTTCAAAATTATTTATGAACTCAATAGAAGCTACAAAAGAAGGGGGCACTATCATTGCATTAACGCAGTGCAGTGAAGGACTTGGAGGAAATGATGAGGTTAGGGCTATGCTTGTAGACTATGATACTTTGCTTAAAAGAGAAGTTGCATTAAGAAAAGATTATAGCATATCAAAACATGTAAGCTATCTTGCCTGTGAGATTGCTCAAAAATTTAATCTTATTCTAGTTTCAAATTTAAACCCTAAATTCGTTAAAAATACTGGAATTAAATTAGTTCGGACAATAGATGAAGCTTTGGCTTTAGCCTACACAGAAAAAGGCGGAAACTTAAAAATTTACATAATGCCTCATGGAGCAAACACTTTACCGAAATATTTACCTGTTGAGTAAAAACTATATATAATGCTATACAATTTAAGATATGAATAAAAAACAATAAGAAATTAAATCTAGCAGACATATAAATGCTAGATTTTTTTATACGTTGTAACAAATATTATGAAGCTATAATTTGTTATGTTAATTGAAGAATATGGGAATAACATTGAGGAAAAGAAAAATTTGTGGTATATTGTAAATATATACATAAATTATTGTGAGGTTTTTAAGTAATTATAAAAAAATATAAGTTAAAGTTGAAAATATGAATATTTATAAATGATGAATATGTATAAATAAAACAATATTTTAAGGGGAGTTTAGAATGAAAAAAGTTATTTCTATGCTAATGATTATCTTATCATTAGTAGCTTTTGCAGGCTGTAAAAAAACTACAAGTAAAGTGGAGACAAAGGATACTAAGCAAACGCAACCGGCTAAACAAGAAACTAAAACTTCAGATGTAGTGGTAAAAGAACAACCAATAGTTAAAAATGAAGATGCAGTGGTTGAAAAAAATAAATTAAACGCAGAGAAAATTGTTACTAGTAACTTTGGGAAAACTGACCCGAAGTTTGATTTTAAATTAACAGCAACAAAGAAGTTTCTAAGTAATTATGATAAATTATATTCTTTTTTAGATTCTAGATATGTGGATAAATCATCTACACTAGTACTGGGATTTCGAAAAGCAAAAACTCAAAGTCAATTAAAATTTTCACAAGAAATCGAAGATTATGAAAAGAGATACCAATACATTAAGGAACTTAAGTACGAACTATATTTTAACGATGATAGTAATGAGCAAGTAACATTTAATGAGCTATATTTAACCCTCTGCGATGATAATAAGGATGGAAAAGTAGAGTTAAATGATAAATCAAAGAATATATTGAAAACTGTCTATTCTAAAGTAAATTTAGTGGATACACAAAAGAGAATAAATGAAGCATTAGCTAGTCAAAAAATTAATAAGAATAGAAATGTAAAATTAGAATTAGCAGATAAATATTGTAAAATGTACGTATCATGGTTTAAATATAAGGAGAACCCAGTAGAAATAAACATTGAAATACAACAATATGAAAATTATCCAAGTAATCAATAAAAAAAAATTAATTTAGTGAAAATGTTATAAAAAACTTCCAGTTATCGCTACTACCTTGGAGGTGGCAACGTAAACTGGAAGTTATTTTATTGAATTTTACAATTTGAATTTATTAACCATACTATGTAGTTTCTCTGCTAATATGGCTTGATTTTGAGAAGCTTTTGTTATTTCTTGGATTGCAAGAACAGATTCATTAACACTTGCTAATATTTCCTCTGAACTAGCAACTGATTCCTCGGCTGTTGCTGATACATTTTCAATTGCCTTTTTAATCTCTAATACAGTTTCATTTACTATATTCATTGAAGCTCCAATATCTGAGGATAGCGTATTAAATGCTATCGCATCCTCACCATATTGTTTGCCTGTAGCTACAAATAATGTATAATCAGGTTTAACTTTATTATCTATGAAGCTTAATACATCCTGAGTATTGCTAGAAAGATTCTGGAATGCTTGCTCAACTTTTTTAGTTACCTCTTGAATTTTTTGAACTGTATTCGATGAATCTTCAGCTAATTTTCTAACTTCATCAGCCACCACGGCAAAGCCCTTACCTTGTTCTCCTGCTCTTGCTGCTTCAATAGCTGCATTAAGTGCGAGAAGATTTGTCTGACTCGCTATATTTCCTATTTCATCTGCCATTAGCTTAACCTCACTAACAACCTTACCCTCTGCAATTGCTTTTAATATGCTTTCTTGCTTCTCCAAATATAAGCTATTTGTGGTACTAGCACTAGTTTCAGCACTTTTTCTAACTTGTTTTGCTTTTACTTCTATATCCTTTGCAATCATATTTCCTTTATTTGCCCTCAACGTAACAGTTGCTACATTATTTGCAATGCTTTCCGTGGTTGCAGTTACCTCTTCAGTTGTGGCACTTAACTGCTCCGCTCCTAAAGATACTTGTTTCACTGATTCATTAACAAGCTCCATTTTAGCAGATATTTCTTCTGTTGTAGCAGATAGGTCTTCACTAGTAGCGCTAATATCAGTAGCACTTTCTGCTATTTCACCGATTAAGGTTTTTAGATTTATTATGGCCTTGTTTAAGGCTTTTGCTAAAATTCCAACTTCATCTTTAGTATTCATATCAACAGTTTTTGATAAGTCATTTTCTCCAAGAGCCTCCGCTACGATTACAACCTTCTTTATCTGCCTTGAAATGGTGAGTGAAATTACTAAACCTAATACAATAGCAATAAATAATCCAATAGCAGTTATTCCTATAATTTGAACATATGCATTTTTATATAAAAATTGACTATTATCATAATCAGCTTTTGCCATATCAACAGTAAGTTTTGATTCCTTTTGTAAAACCGTTTCCATATCCGTTCTTAATCTAGAAACAGCAGGTAAAAGTTCCTTGGCGCTGTTATAATCTCCTTCATCAACTTTTTTAATTAAATCGTCACTTGAAAATCGATAGCGTGTCATTAATTTTTCAAACTCAGAAAATTGTTGCTTATCTAACTCAGTAGTTATAGTTGTCTTATAATCTACGATGAGTGCAGCATTAATGATTATAAGACCTTTAATATCATCTTTGTATGTTTGCAAATCCTTTTTATTTGAAGGATCAAGGATTAGCAATAAATCGCATCTTAGTTGAAGTAAATTTGAATCTAGGCTGCCAATGCAATTAACACCTTTCAAATCAATATTATAGATATTTTTAAGGTTTTTATCAATATTATTCATATTAAACAATCCGATAAACCCCACAATACCTATAAACAATGCAACTGAGATAAATGCTGACAATAATTTTTGAATTATTTTTAAGTTACTAATCCATTTCATTGATCTTCACTCCTTAAAAAATATTATTTCTATTTCTTACAATATATAGAATATCATAATAATACACTAATTTCTATTTTTGGACAAGATATTTCTATTTTATTATACATTATACATTACATTGAAAAATTGTATGGCGCTTGACTTAAATATATTTATGTGATAAACTATACTTGAAAATGTGATAAACGATTACACATAGCTTTAAGCAGATATTTTTAAATAGGCTGCTTATAGAAAAATTACAAATAATAGATATTCGTTGACGGTGAATAAAGAAAACCTATGCGTTTAGCTTTATAAGGTCAGCACAAAAAACATTTATGTTTTTGTGTTGACCTTTTTTTGTTTTGTTATAGAGTACTTATTTAATGTAATAGTTTTTGGAGGAGGGTGTAAATTATGATAGGACAAGCGGGTAGAGAAAAATGTGATGATGTTTTAGTACAGGTTAATATTGACACATCAGAGGGCATAAAGGTTGATATAGAAAGTAAAGTAAAACAATTATTTGGAAAACAGATAGAACAATCTGTTAAGGAAGTGCTTTATGAAATGGATGTTAAAAATGCATATGTCACTTTAAAAGATGAAGGAGCTTTAGACTTTGTAATAAGAGCTAGGGTTAAAACAGCTATTAAAAGAGCAAAGGGGGGAGTGAAATAATGAAGAAATTAAGAAGAACTATGATGTTTTGTCCTGCCAGTAATCCTAAAATGCTCTTTACAGCTCAAATATATAATCCGGATTGTATAATATTTGATTTGGAAGACGCGGTTGCTTATGCTGAAAAGGATTCTGCAAGAGATTTATTATGCGAAGCCTTAAAAGTCGTGGATTATGGAAACATTGAAGTTTTTGCTAGAATTAATGCTTTATATACACCATTTGGCGAAACTGATGTACGTGAACTTGTAAAAGCAGGTCTTAAAAATATTAGACTTCCTATGTGCGAATGTAGTGAGGATGTTCAAAAATTAGAAAGACTTATTGAAGAAGTTGAAAAAGAGAATGGTATAGAAATAGGGACAGTTAAAATTCAATGTGCTATTGAAACTCCAAAGGGCGTAGAAAATGCATATGAAATTGCAAAAGCTAGTGATAGAATCGTAGCAATATCTATTGGTGCAGAGGATTTTACAAGATCCTTGGGGACAGACAGAACAAAAGCTGGAAGGGAGTTATTTTATGCAAGGACAAGAGTAGTTATTGCAGCATCAGCAGCAGGAGTAGATTCTATAGATACTGTATGGGCAGATGTTTCAGATATGGAAGGATTTACAGCAGAAGTAAGAGACGCCAAAAATTTAGGATTCTCAGGTAAATCTTGTGTACATCCTTCACAAGTTAAAGAAGTGCACAGGATTTTTACACCTACAAAAGAAGAAATTGGAAAGGCTTTAGAAATTATCTGTGCTGCTAAAGAGGCTGAAAAAATGAATCTTGGAGTAATAACTGTTAATGGCAAGATGGTAGACTTTCCAGTAATTCAAAAGGCTGAGAGAATAGTAGCTCTCGCAAAAGGTGCAGGAGTATATAAGGAGGAGGAATAAAATAATGGAATTTATAGAGAATGCTGTAGGTAGAAAAATACCTAAATACATAGAAGGTGTAGGAGTACTAAAACCATATAGGGGACCTTTTGCAACAAAACCTGAGGGTAGAAAATATGCGCCGAGTAAAGCATATAATACACCTGGTGATAATAAAATACTAAACAATATTAGGGAGGCCATTGAAAAAACTGGTCTTAAAGACGGAATGACTATATCTTTTCATCATCATTTAAGAGAAGGAGACTATATACTAAATGCAGTAGTAGATCAGATAGCAAAAATGGGTATAAAAAACATTACAATTTGTGCTTCCTCCTTGAATAAAGTTCATGAACCACTAATTGAACATATAAAAAATGGTGTAATAACAGGACTTCAAACTAGTGGTCTTAGAGGCAAACTTGCTAAGGAAATATCTACTAAAAATATATTAGGAAGTCCTGTAATATTTAGAACACATGGCGGAAGAACAAGAGCTATAGAAGCTGGAGATGTAAAAATTGACGTAGCATTTTTAGGCGCTTCTGCTTGTGATAAAATGGGAAATATGAATGGAGTAGATGGAAAATCAGCCTTTGGAGCTATAGGATATGCTATGGTTGATGCTGAGTATGCAGACAAAGTAGTAGCAATAACAGATAATTTAGTAGAATATCCGCTATATCCTATAAGTATTTCTCAAACATTAGTGGATTATGTTGTTATAATGGATGAAATAGGTAATCCTTCATTAATTTCCTCCGGTGCTACTAGAGTTACTAAAAATCCACTAGAACTTAAAATTGCAGAAAATGCAGCAAGAGCAATAATAGACTCTGGATATATTAAAAATGGCTTCTCATTTCAAGCTGGGAGCGGTGGTTCAGCCTTGGCTGTAGTTAAATTTGTAAAAGAATATATGGAAGAAAATAATATCGTAGGTTCCTTCGCTTCAGGTGGAATAAGTTCATATATGGTAAATATGCTAGAATCAGGATTATTTAAAGCACTATTTGATACACAGACATTTGACTGCGAAGCGGGAAGTTCACTTAGAAGAAATCATAATCATATAGAAATGTCCGCATCAACATATGCAAATCCACATAATAAAGGGTGTGTTGCGCATCAGTTGGATATAATGATACTTTCAGCTACGGAAATAGATGTTAATTTTAATGTTAATGTGATGACAGGTTCAACGGGAATAATCATGGGAGCTCAAGGTGGACACCCAGATACAGCAGCTGGAGCAAAATTTACAGTTGTAGTGGCGCCACTCATGAGAAAAAGAATACCTATAGTAGTTGATGAAGTTACTACGGTTGTGACACCAGGAGAGACTGTTGATATAGTTGTAACAGAAAGAGGAATAGCAATAAACCCAAGAAGAACAGATATTATAGAAAAATTAAGTAAATCCAACCTTCCTATTATGACAATAGAGAAATTGAAAAATTTAGCTGAAAGCTTTACAGGTATTCCTGAAAAACCAGAATTTGATGAAGAAATTGTTGGAATAGTTGAATATAGGGATGGGACTATAATGGATGTTATAAGGAAAGTAAAACAAAAATAAGTGCTATTTCAAAAAAAAGATTATATTGACATAATATTATGGACGTGCTATTATTTACATTATAAGATGGTATCATTTACATGATGATATGTTATATGAAATCAATAAGCTTAAGATAAATATAAATTTATAGGTTATCTTAAGATGCAAAGGATTTCATTAAATAAATTAAAACATACAAAATTTAATATCTATGATGACAGGGATTAAAGATAACTATTTAAGTTAAGCTTTATAAGGTCAGTATAAAAAACTGTGAGGTTTTTTGTGCTGATCTTTTTATTTTGCTTAGACAAAGTCTCCAAATATTAGGAGCTTAATCCCTTCACTTAAATATATACCAAGTAATTAATTTCTAATAAAATCAGAGGGGGAAATTTCTGTGAAAAAGAACAATTTAACAAAAATTATTTTAGCTGGAACATTAGCAGTTACAACAATTTTATCAGGTTGCGGATCTTCTGCTGGAACTGCACAAGGCACTGGTTATCCCAAAAAAGCTATGGAATTTGTAGCACCAAGTGGAGCAGGCGGTGGTTGGGATTTAACTATCCGTACTGTAGCAAAAACACTAGGAGATACAAAACTTGTATCAGTACCAATGCCAATAACTAACAAAACAGGTGGCGGCGGTGGCGTAAACCTATCTTATATGCAAACAAAGAAGGGGTCAGATAATTTAATAACTGTTTATTCACCACCACTTTTACTTATTAACTTAAATGGTTCAACAAAATTTGGTTATAAAGATACTACACCTATTGCAGGACTTATTTCAGATTATGCAGCCTTTGCTGTAAATGCAAATTCAAAATATAAAAATATTAATGAAGTAATGGATGCACTAAAGAAAGATCCTAAGAGTGTTAAAATAGGCGGAAACTCTTCAGCAGGAAGTATGGATCATATTCAATTCTTAATAGTAGCAAAAGCTGCAGGAGTTAAAAACTTAAAGGATATAGATTTTATAAGTTTCCAAGATGGTGGAGCAGCAGCTCAAATATTAGGAGGGCATCTTGACCTTTTAACAACAGGAATTTCTGACGTAGCTCAATTAGCTGAAAGTGGAAAAATAAGAGTACTTGCACAAACTGCTGAAAAGAGAGTAGGAACAGGCGCTGTTGCAAAGGTACCAACATGTAAAGAAGAAGGAATTAATGCCACTTTTACAAACTGGAGAGGACTATTTGGAACACCAGGAATGCCAGATTATGCTCTTAAATATTGGCAGGATACTTTGAAGAAAATGGCAGAAAGTCCAGAATGGAAAGCAGCTTGTAAGCAAAATGGATGGGATGAAACTTACATGAATACAGAGGACTTTAATAAATTCCTAGATAAGACTAATGCAGATTATAAAGCAATATTACAAGAAATTGGAATGTTAAAATAGGAAAAATATATTTAAGGATAAATTTAATAAGGAATTATAATTCCTTATTAAATTTACAATTAGAAGGAGGAGATAATTTTGGAGAGTAAGGGTAAGGCTAATTTCGATGCACTAGTTGGAATAGTAGTTGCTGTATGTGGATTAATTTATCTTTTGGCATCATATCTTTTACCAAGATCAACAGTAGGCGCAGCACTTTCACCTTCATATTTTCCGTTTTTATTAGGTGGAGTATTGACGGTTTTAGGAGTTCTACTTTTTTTACAAAGTGATATGTCATCGTCAAAACAGGCAATAAAAGATTTAAAGAAAATGAGTGAAAAAGAAAAAGCTAATACAAAGCTTATTGCAATAACCTGTGTTGCATCTATTATGTATGGTGTTATTTTTAATACTTTGGGTTTTGTAATATCGACTTTCATATTTATTGAATTTATGTTGTATTTGACTAATAGGAAAGAAATGTTGAAAAATACAATAGTTAGCATATGTTTTAGTATTATTATTTATATTCTATTCTCAACATTTCTAGGAATTATTCTTCCACCAGTACCATTTTTAAATATTTAATCGGAGGTGAAATAATGGGTGATATATTAACAAATTTATTCAATGGTTTTCTGATAGCCAGTACACCATATCATATACTTATGGTTACAATAGGTGGAGTTCTAGGTACTATAGTTGGTATGCTTCCTGGACTTGGGCCTGCAACAGGGGTTGCAGTATTACTTCCACTTACTTTTTCAATGGGACCAACAGCTGCTTTAATTACAATGTGTGGAGTTTATTATGGAGCAATGTTCGGTGGTTCAAGAAGCTCAATTTTAATCAATACTCCAGGTGATGGAGCGGCACTAGCTGCAACTTTTGATGGTTATCCTATGGCTATGCAAGGTAGAGCAGAATCTGCTCTTGCAATTTCAGCCATAGCATCATTTATCGGAGGAACAGTTTCAGCAGTATTCATGGTTTTTGTTGCTAATCCTATTGCAGATTTTGCATTGAAATTTGGACCAGCTGAATATTTTCTTCTGATGATAGCAGCCCTTGCTATGACAGCATCGATGTCTGAAAAGAATATGTTAAAAGGATTTATTGCGACAATTATAGGATTAATTATAACAACTGTTGGTATAGATGCACAATCTGGCGTTCCAAGATTCACTTTTGGGATATTAGAACTCCAAACAGGAATAGATTTTCTAGTAGCTATAATTGGTATCTATGCGTTAGGTGAAGTTTTTAAAAGCTTTAGATCCCTTCAAGATGGAACTAAAAAACCACAAACAAAATTTAAGAAGATTTGGATTACAAAAGAAGAATGGAAAAAGAGTATGTGGCCTATAATAAGAAGTACCCCGCTTGGATTCTTTATTGGAGCACTTCCAGGTGCAGGTGGAACAATGGCCTCATTAATGGCATATAACAATGAGAGAAATTTTTCTAAACATCCAGAGGAATTTGGTAAAGGTGCTATAGAAGGTTTAGCAGCACCAGAAGCTGCAAATAATGCTGCTTCAGTTGGAGCACTTATACCAATGCTTACTCTTGGTATTCCAGGTTCAGGAACAACAGCAGTTATGATGGGAGCATTATTAATGCTTGGAATTCAACCAGGACCACTTTTATTTTCACAGCATCCTGATATAGCATGGGGTCTTATTGCAAGTATGTTTATAGGAAATGTTATTTTGGCAGTTATAAATATCCCACTTGCAGGTGTTCTTGTAAGGGTTCTAGCTATTCCTGCAAAGATACTTTATCCTTTAGTACTGGGACTCGCTTTTGTAGGTTGTTATGCTATAAGTAACAGTGTAATAGACTTTTATCTATTAACTATGTTCGGTATTTTAGGATATGTAATGAGTAAAGTTGATTTACCATCAGCACCGTTAGTACTTGGTTGCATAGTTGGTGGAACAATGGAACAATCCTATAGACAAGCCATTAAAATATCAAATGGAAGTATGAAGATATTTTTCAGCTCAGGAGTAGCAATCGCTTTAATAGTAATTACACTTGTTTCAATTTTATATCCAATAATTAAATCACATTATGCAAAGAAAAAAATAAGCATTGCACAGTAACATAGTATTTAACAATAAGCTAACTCGTTATTAGTAATGAGTTAGCTTATTGTTAAAAAGAGGTGAAAAATATGAAAATAAATATTACGGAAACCGTGCTCAGAGATGGGCAACAATCTCTTGTTGCAACGAGAATGCATTATGATGAGTTTGAAGGCATACTAGAAAAGATAGATAATGCAGGATACTATTCTATTGAGTGTTGGGG
>Ga0209125_1003072_pt1 | contig 11961 bp, 9 predicted proteins | sample BarGraIncub1131A_FD_184503 | JGI IMG/M metagenome (GOLD analysis project Ga0209125, IMG submission 184503) | Arctic peat soil microbial communities from Barrow, Alaska - Barrow Graham LP Incubations 11-31A (SPAdes) (version 2) | ecosystem: Environmental > Terrestrial > Soil > Wetlands > Peat... | reverse complement strand
CTTAATATGAATTTCTTTTCCATCTTTAATAATTGTACCTTCAATTTTCTTACCAAACGATTTTCCAAAAACACTCATAGCGAATTCTGTACGACCAGCGCCCATGAGTCCTGCAATACCGACAACTTCGCCCCTTCGTGTATTAATGTTAATATTTTTCAGAAACAGTTTTGATTCATCTTTCGAATCATATGCGCTCCAGTTCTTCACTTCAAAACAAATATCCCCGATTTTATGTGATCTTTTAGGGAACCTATCCACAAGCTCACGACCAACCATACCTTTAATAATTCTGGTTTCCGTGATCTCATCAACACCCTTAACAAGTGTTTCAATCGTTCTGCCGTCACGTAGTACGGTAATCACATCCGCAACTTTTGTAACTTCATTTATTTTATGGGAAATGATGATACTTGTAATACCATGTTCCTTAAGCTCCAGTAATAATTCAAGCAGATGCTTTGAATCTTCATCATTAAGAGCTGCGGTCGGTTCATCAAGAATCAGAATATTGACGTCTTTCGCAAGAGCCTTGATAATCTCCACCAGCTGCTGCTTTCCCATACCAATATCCCGGATTCTTGTATCAATATTTTCATGAAGTCCTACTTTTTTCATCATCTCTGCAGTTCTTGTACGTGTCTTATTCCAGCTGATGACAGGCCCGTAATCGGTCTGTTCATTACCGAGAAAAACATTTTCTGCGATGGAAAGTTGAGGAATCAGCGCCAATTCCTGATGTATAATGGCAATACCTTTTGCTTCACTTTCTTTTATATTCTTAAATGTACATATCTGACCGCCAATCACAATATCTCCCTCGTAGGTTCCATGAGGATAGACGCCGCTCAAGACATTCATTAATGTTGATTTCCCAGCCCCATTTTCACCTACAAGCGCATGTATTTGATGAGGCTTTACCAATAGATTAACATTATCAAGAGCCTTGACGCCAGGAAACGATTTCGATATGTTTCTCATTTCCAATGCATATTGTTCCATATTTGTCCCCATTCTTGCAACAGCTCCCAATATAATGAGCTGCAAGCATAAAATTTGTTAAGTGAAAAATTTTTATTGACTTCTTTTGCCTCAGTGCTGTATTCCATATTTGACGCACCAATCTAATTCAATATTAAAATGTCGGTTAGTACCATTCTACTAACCGACATTTTAGCAATTAAAGTATCACCAGAATTATTGAATGTCTTCTGGTTTCAGATATCCAGAATCTATTACTAATTCTTGATAATTATCTTTTGTAATGATAAAAGGCTCCAGTAGATAAGAAGGAACTATCTTAACATTATTGTCATAAGTTTTGGTATCATTGATTTCAGGTTCTTTACCGGAAAGAACTGCATCCACCATATTCGCTGCAACTGCAGCAAGTTCACGTGTATCTTTCAAAATTGTAGAGTATTGATCTCCTGAAACAATCAGTTTGATTGATGCTGCTTCTGCGTCCTGTCCTGTTACAACTGGTAAATCACTACCAGTCAGACCAAATGCTGTTAATGAAGATAGAATACCTCTGGATAAACCATCATATGGAGATAATACACCATGAAGGGTTTTTCCGTCGGTATAGTTAGCTGCAAGGATTGCATCCATACGAGATTGTGCAACTGCACCATCCCATCTAAGTGTTCCAACTGCTTCCTGGGTTACTTGCCCTGAAGGAATCACAACGGTACCGGCATCAATGAGTGGCTGTAAAATATCCATAGCTCCTTGGAAGAAATAGAAGGAGTTTGTATCATCTGGAGAGCCTGCGAACAGTTCAATATTGTAAGGGCCATCTCCTTTTAGCTTCTTCATACCTTCAACCAGCGACTCTGCCTGCTGTTGACCAACGCGTCTGTTATCAAATGTTGCATAGTAGGAAACTGCATCTGTATTAACCAGTAGCCGGTCATATGAAATGACCTTAACACCTTCAGTTGCTGCAGCATCCAATGTATCGGAAAGTGTAGAGCCATCAACAGCTGCGATAACAAGAACTTTTGCTCCTTTTGTTATCATGTTTTCAATTTGGGATTTTTGTGTCGGAATATCATCTTCCGCATATTGTAAATCAACCGTATATCCTTTCCCTTCAAGAATTTCTTTCATCGCTGCGCCATCTTTGATCCAGCGTTCACTGGATTGTGTTGGCATCGAAATTCCTATGTATTGACCGGAACCTGTTTGTTCTGCTGCTACTGTTGGTGCTGTTGTAGCAGCTACAGCTTCTGTTGCTGCTACTGCTGCTTTAGTTGGTTGTGCGTCTGTAGCTGGTTCTGTTGCTGCATCTTTTGTACCACATCCCGAAAGTAAAAACGTAGTCATTGTAAGAAGCATAATTAATGATAAACCTTTTCTGATTCCCCGTACGCTCTTTTTCATAAAATCCTCCTTGTATTTTGGTATTTTTGCTGATTTATGCTAAACTATAGTTTTCTATAGTCAACATCAAAACAATAGGTAAATATCAAAAACCATATTCTGCCATTTTCTTCGTTTGTGTTCGTTTAGGCTTTCGTTTGTGTTTGTATGATAGAATCATATCACTTGCATATGTAATTGTCAACAACGCTTTTCCATATATTACATTTTTATTGTACACTTTCACAACTGCATGAAATTCACAAAAGTAATGTTTTAGATTATCCTTCGTTCTCCCTATTCCTGATAGGTTCCTTCTACTACGTGACTCATACTTGTGTGAGTGATACCTTCATAAAAAGTTTGTCATTGTTTTTTGTATCAGAATCGTGTATTATATTCAATAAATCACTTTTTTTATGATGATTCCTAAAGCCTCTGAATACATGAAAAGATGGGATAATAATATGTTTGCAATTGAAAGAATACGAATCATTAAAAACCACCTGTTAAAAGAAGAAAAAGTATCCGTTGCCAAATTGAGCGAACTACTTGATGTGACCGAAGTGACAATCCGCCGTGATCTTGAGAAACTTGAAAAAGAAGGTTTTCTTAAACGTACACATGGTGGTGCTGTACTTAAGGATTATGTTGAGGAATCCATATGGAACGAGAATGAAGAGAATAAAGATATTCTGCTATATCAGGAAATCGCAGATACTGCTTTCCATCTGGTGAACGATGGTGATGCCATCATGCTCACAAGTGGTTCCGTGAACGCTTATATTGCAAAAGCTTTGTCCGCGCGAAGTAATCTGTCCATCGTCACAAATGACTTAGTGATTGCATCTGCTTTCTCTCATTCACCCGCAAATACCCTGATACTTCTCGGCGGTGACCTAGAGGAAAATGCCGTTTACGGACAGATGACCATCGATAATTTAAGAAACTTTTCTTTTGATCATGTTTTTATAGAAATCAATGGACTAAGCGAAACTGTTGGAATGACGGTTTCAAGTACAAAAAAGGCCTCTTTGATCCAGCAGGCGGTTAAGCTTGCTGATTCTGTCACTGTGGTTTGTCTCTCTAGATTCTTTGGCACCAAATCCCTCTACCATGTCGGAAACTTAAGTATTGCACATCGCGTTTTAACAGACTCCAACCTCGATGACAAGTATAAAAGCTATATATATAATCACAATATTCCATTATTCACTTCGATTGATGTTTATGAAAATTAATCCTTTCAGGAGGTTTACTTTGAATAGTCCAATACTTGAGCTTAAGAATATTACCCTTACCGTATCTAATTTCAAAATCAATGACATTAGCATCTCCCTGTATCCCAGCGAGGTGCATATGATTATGGGTGAAAATGGTTCCGGAAAAAGTATGCTGATGGAAATGATAAGTGGAATCCTGCAACCTGATTCCGGAGAAATTTACTTTGAAGGACAGCTGGTCAAACCAAAAAGTCTTTCGTTTTATTCCTCTAGCGAGCTTATTTATATCCAACAGCACACGATGCTTTTAGAAAATCTCAGTGTGGCTGAAAATCTATATTTTCACAATCTTCCTTATAAGGGTAAAATACTACGCACCATTGATTTCGACAAACTGAATAATCAGTTTCAGGAATTGGTTCACGAACTGGATCTACCCATTGAAATGTCAGATACGGTCCGAACACTCGGTTTGGCTCAGAGGCATATGATAGAATTCTGTAAAGCTTATATTTCAGATGCCAAAGTTGTTATTTTAGATGAGCCTTCTGCTGCTCTTACATCAAGCGAGCGGGAGCTACTATATCAGATTGTCAACCATATTAAGGCAAGAGGTGCCGGTATTTTCTATATCACTCACCGTATTGATGATACGATGCGAATCGGTGACCGAATCTCAATCATTAAGAATGGCTCCTTAGCTGGAACAAAAGTGATTAAGGAGACCACAGAGGAAGAGATTGTTCATTTGCTTGCCGGTGCTCGTTTGAAAGAGCGATATCCGAAAATGATAATCAAAAAAGGGAAAGTCCTACTTTCTGTTTCACACCTTGGATTTGAAGACAAACTGGATAACATCAATTTTCAGTTAAGAGAAGGTGAAATACTCGGTATTACCGGTCTTGCCGGTTCTGGTAGAACGCTTCTGGCAAACTGCCTGTTTGGTGTAGCCAAATATGAGGGACAGATTTACATTAATAATAAGTTATTACAGATCAGCAGTCCGCGTGTAGCAATCCGCAATAGCATCGCACTTATGCCGGAAAATCGATTTGAAGATTCTATTTTCAAAGAACTGGATACGAATGAAAATATAGCCTTTCCTTCACTTCATCGATTTTCGCGAAACCATATCATCAATTCTGATTTAATGAAGCAGACTGTCCTCGATTATATAAACAAGATTAATATTCCAAAGTTTTATAGGAAAAGTATCCTTGCCTACAGTGAAGGCAGTCTTCAGAAAGCAATTTTTGCCAAGTGGATGATGAGTCGTGCTAAGATTTTTATTTTGGATGAACCGACACGTGGTATTGATCTTGCCAGTAAAATTGATATCTATAACTTTATTAACGATATGACAAAGAAGAAGGCCTGCATTATTTACATCTCCTCCGATATCGATGAGATTATGGGAATCTGCGATCGTGTTGCTGTCTTGTCCGATAAAACATTAATATGTGATCTCCAGACTAATATAACTACAGTAGAAGAAATAACCGCAATCCTCGTCCGTACTTCGATTTCCCGGCAGTTACTCCATACATAATTATGGCACTTATAAGATTTCTATGCCTTATCAGTTATAAGAACATCATTCCACCGCTTTATTGACAGTCAATCATTTGCAGGTTTAACGCATGCTTTAAATGAGATTTTTGTTACCGTAAAATATTGATTTGATGTAAAAAATTACACAATAAAAACCTGTCAACAAAAGTCAATCTCTTTTGCGCAGGTTTTTAATTATATTATTTCTTATTTTTCATCACGATAAAACAGACCACTTAGCATATACTCACACTTAAGATAAACGATTTTGTTGTTAGGCTGTCTACTATAAGTGTGAGCAGTTTTCTATTTATTTTTATTGTATTATTTGATAACAAGTGAATATTGGTAGATTTAATTTAATATCTTTCATGTCAGCATATTGAATTCTTTCTCTTCACTATAGGTATACATCACCATTTTATCAGTAAATGTGTCATCCCAATATTTCATAGTGTTGGACATTTTCTTTAATTCTAATGCTTCATTAAGATTTTTTATCATATCAAGCAGTTCCCATTCACTCATTTTTTTAATTTCTGATTTTACAGAAATCATAGTTTCAATCACATGTGCTAATGTATCCATCTGAATCTCTGAAGCAGATTGATCCTCAATGCAACTCTGCTGTTCCGCTGCATTCTCAGTATCTTTTTTCTCAGAACCGATACTTATTATATGATCGGGTTCTATCTCAAGCTCCTTAACCGTTTTTGATTCCACTATACTCCTGACAAGATTTTTACAACCTTCCGGATCCTTGAGGCACAAATATTTTAAGTCGTCCATGATAATTGACTTTCCGGTTTTATATCGCTCATAAATTATTTTCACTCTTTTATCTGAAAGAGGATCTATCTGCTCAGCGATATGTGGTTCTATTTCGGTTTGGTTTTTTTCATTTTCCTTTCTGATACTCATATTCAAGCCCTCCTTGCGCTAACATTGTAAATCCTTTTACAATATGAATTTCAATCACCATGTTACATTTTATTATTATAAGTAACTGTTCAGTACCTTCACAGTTACAGGGCATCTAGCGATGCCTATGCACACAAAATGGAAAATACCATCCATTTTGGCGCTGGAAACTCGAATCCACTACGTGATTCTCGGGAGTTCTGAATAGTTACCTATTATAATTACTATATCGGCTGTTTCACATGAAAATTTTATGTGTATTTTATGATAATCTAAAGAAATCTTATTTGCCAAACTAAATAAATCTTAATAAATTTAAATAAAGTGCACGAATAATCTTGTAACATCATCCGAACCAATGTCTTGTAAAATACTGCGAACCAATGTCCTACGAAATCCTGCGCGCCTAATGTCGGTTTTTGCAAAAGGGACGGATAGCCGATTATCTGCAATGTAAAAATCTCCATTCTTTTCAACCAATTTACTCTTCAGATAAGGGTATCTCTCCATTGCTTTATCAAGTGCGTTTGTATTTCTATTTCACGGTTACCTTACATCTTGCCACATCTCCACTAGTGATTTCAACGGACACATAGGCTACTCCTGCGCTTTTTCCGGTAATTACACCCTTTGAATTCACCGTACAGATTAAAGGATTGGTGGATGTCCAGATCTTGGTGGTTACCGTCGTTTTTTTAGAAACACTAGCGGTTAATGTGCTTTTTGATTTGGTTTTAATCGATATGGATTTGGAATTTAAAGTCACTTCCTGTTGCCCTAACAGACTACTGTCTGCATATGTTTTAGCAGTGTCATATTCAGGAATACCATAACCCATAATTCGGTCATCCTTTACGGAATATTGCTTTTGCTTTACCATATCTCCGGCATTGCCTTCCACCGTATATACAATATCATTACTACATTTTACTACTAATCCGGTATGGTTATATTTATATGACGTATCTAAAAAAATAACATCGCCTGGCTTGGGTTTATAATTTGAGTTTTTCCAACGCTTTTCACTAATAAACCATTTAAATTCAGCGGTACAGTTATCCGAATATCTCTTGATTGAAGCAGTTGGAACACCGGCCTGGTGTGCACACCAGGACACAAAAGATCCGCACCACGCTATTTTATTCCGCCCATTCCATTTGCCATATTTGGAATAATTTCCTGTTCCTTCTTTATAACCTACTTCTGCCAAGGCTACTGCTACTACTCTTGCTCCAGTATTGAAAGCAGGGATTCTATCACCAGTAAATTTACCCTGTGCATAGGCAGGAAGGGTTGTAGTAAAGATTAATATTATTACAAGCAAGGATATTGTAATTCGTTTTTTCATAAAGTTATTTAACCTCCCAAAGGTAAGCATATTTTATATATGAATCCATGTTAACATCAAACTACTTCAAAAGCCAGATATCATATTCACCGTCTTCGAATTCATACAGATATTTTACATGTTCCAAAATACTGATACCAATTGTTACTTGTGCATCTTCTTCGCTAGGTTCAATGCAAATTCTTCTGCATGCTTCAGATCCTCAATATTTGGCCTATTCTTATTCATTCCTCCAAAACACTTTAGAAAACTGTTAGTGTTAAAGCCTTTACAACTGAATTCACCTAATATGATGTATCCCTTTGACTGCAGCTTCTGTCTAAGGAGTGAATGATCTTTCTCAACCTTTTCTTCACCTTGAATTGCGCTTGTTGAAAAGATAAAGGCCGGCTTCTTATCAATCTTCGGAAGGGTATCAGCAAAATCAAGCAATGGTTTGTAGTGTCTTCCGCTGTCTATACCTGCTCCAAAACCAATAATGTCATACTCACTAAGCTCCTCAAGTGTGATTTCCTCTGGCGTCTTTACATTTGCACGCAGTACTTCAGCAAATTTATCTGCTATTTTAGCGGTATTGTTATGATGATAGGAATAGACAATGATAAGACACTTTGTTGCTGTGTTCCTATTTTCTTCCTGCATTGTTTTTACCTCCTTACCTTTCATTCAGAAACAGTTACATTCCTGATGGACGTAATTCTAACTTATAAAATTCTGCTTGATCCAGTTCTCTCATTTGAATAGAATTATAATGAACTATAATAAAATCAAATAACTTTTTTCCAATATATAAACCATATATTACTTATTATATTTTACCCTATCATTATGATAATTTGTAATTTATTAAATAATATTGCAATATGGTTTATATAACATAATAGTTACATAAATTATAGATAATTGATATCTATTCAGAACTCCCGAGAATCAAGTAGTGGATTCGAGTTTTCAGCGCTAAAATGGATGGTTTTATCCATTTTGTGTGTATAGGCATCGCTAGATGCCCTGCAACTGTGAAGGTACTGAACAGTTTATTAATTGAAATCTCTATAGATAGCTTGGTACCGACTGGCTGGCAAGACTTTTTAAAATTTCAACATCCGTCTCCCTGACTTTCCTACGAAGTTCTAGTACCAGATTAGAAGCCACTGACAATTCATCAATTCCCATCTTCAAAAACATCTCTGTTAATGTAATATCCGAAGCTAGTTCTCCACATATTCCCACCCAAATGCCATTTTTATGAGCATTCTCCGTTACCATCTGAATCATTCTAAGAATAGCTAAATGATGCGGATCGTAGAACTTATCGAGTTTTGAATTTTGGCGATCAATTGCAATTGTATACTGTGTTAAATCATTCGTTCCAATGCTGAAGAAGTCAACTTCTTTCGCCAATAGATCACTGATCATAACTGCCGCAGGCGTTTCAATCATTATTCCAAGTTCAATGTCCTGATTATACTTGATACCAATCTCATTCAATTCTTTTTTCACTTCTTTTATAATATCTTTTATCTCTTTGACTTCCTCTACAGAAATAATCATCGGAAACATAATTGAGATATTTCCATAAGAAGATGCTCTATATATTGCACTGAGCTGAGTCTTAAAAATATCTTTCTGCGTCAGACATATTCTGATTGCGCGGTAACCCATCGCAGGATTTTCTTCTTTCGGAAGGTTAAAGTAATCTATCTGTTTATCCGCACCAATGTCCATCGTACGAATGATTACCTTCTTACCGGCCATGCTTTCTGCTACATATTTATAGACATTGAACTGTTCTTCTTCTGTTGGAAAAGTATTTTTCTCCAAATATAAGAATTCGCTTCGGAATAGTCCAATACCACCTGCATCGTTTTTAAGTACTTCTCCAATATCACTTGAATTACCTATATTTGCATAGATATTGATTTTTTGTCCGTCCTTTGTGATATTTTCTTTTCCCTTAAAATCCAGAAGAAGGGCTTTTCTTTCCTCCTCCTGCTTTTTCTTATTTAACATCTCTTCTTTTACCTTAGCATCCGGATCAATATAGATTGTTCCCGTAAATCCATCTATGATTGCAGATTTTCCATCGTATTCTTCCTTCAACTCATCCCCGATGCAAATGATGGCAGGAATATTCATACTGCGTGCTAATATCACTGTATGCGAATTAATAGAACCTTTTCTTGTAATAAAGGAAAGGATTTTACTTTTATCTAACTGTATCGTTTCACTTGGTGCCAAATCCTCTGCTGCAATAATAACTGGTTCGTCAGTTTCAATTTTGTTATCTTCATTATTAAAGACTCGGATAATTCGCTCCGTAATATCCTTCACATCTGCTGCGCGTTCCTTCATATAATCATCATCCATATTAAGGAACATCTTAGTGAAGTTGTCTCCAGTAACACCTACTGCATATTCCGCATTCACCTTTTGCGTTTGTATGATATTCTTAATAGAGTCAATATAATCCTGATCTTCTAACATCATCTGATGAACCTGAAAAATCATTGCACTAGTTTCTCCAACTTCTGCCAGTGCTTTCTCATACAGTTCACCTAACTGTTCGATTGCTTTTTGTCTTGCAAGTTCAAATCTATCTGCTTCAGCAGTTGTATTTTCCACTTTAACTCGTTTTATTTTACCTGTTTCTTTTTTTAGGAACAGTATTTTACCAATTGCGACTCCATTGAATACACTTTTTCCTTTTAAAATTTCCATATGATATCTCCTATTTTATAAGTTGGTATTTAATATATTCTCCATTGAATCCCTTGCAGCTTCTTCATCTTCACCTTCACAGGTAATGGAAATTGAATCCGCGTTTTTCACACCTAAGCTCATAAGTGCAAATATTTTTTTCGCATCAATTGATTTTTCACCTTTCTGCATGATAATGGACGAACTAAATTTTGTAGCCTCTTTTACGATGATTCCTGCCGGTCTTGCATGAATTCCCAATTTATCTTTAATTACATATTCAAATTTTTTCATATCTTTATCCTCCATATTGTTTCTGTTTTAATTTATTTCACATTACTTCTTCTAGCATGATGTCATCTTTCCGCATGATACACTATACCCGAAGGAATTCCAAAATGAGTTTTCTATGGAATTCCTTTTGTTATTCCTATAATGGCTTGTCTGTTTTCTGTGAGACGATTCTATACTTCTCTTTTATCTGTCACATCACTTTTAATTTTCAGTAATACATCCTGTTCTTCCACGAATTCTGTTTTTACCTCATTTATCATTTCATATTCATCTGTATTCGTTATAATGATTGGAGTAATTACTGAATATCCTGCTTTTTTAATACCGCTGATATCAAATTCTACGAGAAGATCACCAACGTTTACCTGATCTCCTGTTTTCACATGCGTTGTATAATACTTTCCATTTAACTGAACTGTATCGAGACCTATATGAATAAGAATCTCTACTCCGCTATCTGAAGTTAAACCAATTGCATGTTTTGTGTCAAATACCATCGTTACGGTTCCTTTGACCGGTGATACGGCACGACCCATACCGGATGCCGTGAGATCCGGTTCAATTGCGATACCTTTTCCTAACATACCCGCAGAAAATACTCCATCTCCAACATCCTCTAACGTAACTACTTTACCTTTGATTGGCGCATATAGAATTGTTTCCACACTTTTACTTTCCTCTGAAATTATATCTTTTTTATTTGTGGCATTTAACACTTCTTTTTTATTTCCTATTACATTCTTAACTTCATTATTCTTATTTGCTATATTCTGAGTTTCATTATTCTTATCTGCTATATTCTGAGCATCCTTTTTCTTATCTGTTACATCCTTAGTTTCCTTTTTCTTATCTATTACATTCTCAGATTCTTCTTTCGTCACCGTGACCTTTTCTTCTGCAGTTTTTGGCATCAAACTGACCTTTTCTAAGTAATCTTCCAGTTTCGATTTAATCACTGTAACTTGCGGTCCATATATTACTTGGACACCATTACCTTTTTGAATTATTCCGGCAGCACCGCTTGCCTTTAAATCTTTTTCATTTACTAACTCTCCATTGTTCACTGTAATACGGAGTCTTGTGGCACAGCAGTCAATATCACTAATGTTGTCACGACCTCCTAATCCACTGATGATGTATGCTGATACTTCATCATCTTTATTATCAGGATTTGACTTATCTGCCTTTGCTGCATTCACATCAGCTCTTGTATATAATTTTACCTCTTGGTCGTCATCTTCACGTCCCGGAGTCTTGAAATTGAATTTTAAGATTAAGAATTTAAATAAGAAATAATAAACGATAAAGTATACGATTCCTACTAGTACAATATAAATCCAATTAGTTTTACTATTTCCCTGTAGAATTCCAAATAAGAACATATCAATGAACCCGCCGGAGAAAGTCATTCCTACTCCAACATTAAGCATATGCATCAACATATAGGCAAATCCTGCGAAGACACAATGAATTGCATACAATGCCGGTGCTACGAAGAGAAATGTAAATTCAAGCGGTTCTGTAATACCGGTTAACATAGACGTTAATGCGGCTGATAAT
>Ga0209125_1003070_pt1 | contig 11962 bp, 8 predicted proteins | sample BarGraIncub1131A_FD_184503 | JGI IMG/M metagenome (GOLD analysis project Ga0209125, IMG submission 184503) | Arctic peat soil microbial communities from Barrow, Alaska - Barrow Graham LP Incubations 11-31A (SPAdes) (version 2) | ecosystem: Environmental > Terrestrial > Soil > Wetlands > Peat... | reverse complement strand
TATCTACTCTTTTCCAACCGTCAATCTTGAAAAGTGCTTTTATCTTTGCAATCCGTGTCGCTGCGTCATCGGCTGAATTGAAGTACCCATCGCCCCAATCATCGCCTGTCGTGGCTGTGGTGTTTTGCAGAAACTTTGCAAGAAGTAAATCTCGGTACGAAGTGAATGTGTCCGCCCCTGTCGCCAAAACTGCTTTGGCTTTCGAGGTCTGATATGCTGAACTTGGTGCTGTACTCATATTCTTATTTATTAAATTATACTTATATACCATCTCCCTGCTGTCATACCCGAAGGAGCTGACGAAGGAATGGTGAGGCGGGTGTTGATGTTTTCGGGCATTATAACGGTTGAGCCAAATGTGGCTATGCCTGTTGCCACATTAATAGACAGTCTATTGCGATATTCTGATGATGTATATGTATAAATATTAAATAATGTATTACCAGTTTCTATTAAAGAATTTGGGTTTCCATCAAAATTTGCAAACATAATATTGGTGTAGTCATCGCTTCTCCCAATTACTTTAAGTCCAAGTGCATTACTTGGGCATTGGATAGTCAAAAATGCGGTGTTAAAATTCTGACTTGTACTTCCTGCTGCTGCCGCAAAGAAACTGTCTGCGTGAAATGCCGAAGCTCCAAGTCCGTGTGCTGTTGCGGTTAATCCTGCGTGAGTATTTAAGTTGCCCTGTACGGTTGAGGCTGCTCCTGCCACATCAAAATCAGTTGTGGCTGCTGTCGCTGCTGTGCCAAAAGTCCTACCCTCTAAAACCGTTCCTGTCGTTGTACCAAATGCCTTATTAAATCCCGTGTTTTTAGAAAATGCAGGTTCGTAAACTCCACTATGGGTGTGGTCTGCCGTTGCAAAATAGGTGCTGTCGTGGTCGTCTAATTTGTCGCTGTCTGCTGCCTTTGCAGTTGCTCCTAAAAAGTCTGTCGTTGCTGAATTTGCAGCACTTCCAAAAGTGCGATAAGCAAGTACATTAACCCCAATAACCAAACCTAAGGTCGTTGGTGTGACTGCTACTGCCGCTCCTATTGCATCATAAAGCGTATCTCCGTATGCCTTAACCCTTGCATTAGTATAAAACAGATTTCCACTCTCAGTTATGTGAGAAGTGAGTAAAGTTGTGTTTCTTAGTTTTAATCCTGTATAGTCTCCCCACATAGGAACTTGCCCTGCCGTTGGTGTTACTAATGAAACATCGGATAAAGCAGAAAATAAAGTTACACCACCGCCACCTGAAGGCTCCTCTCCTGCCCAACCTGTGTCAGCCATAGAAAAGTAATACTCGCCTGTGGTCATTCCTGTTGGTGCTGTTTTCGGTACCCTCATTCTAACGCAACTCAACTCTTGTGCAGTCCAATCAACTGTTGAAAGATTAGAGTTTTTTTCGCTCCATATTTTATACCAAGCACCTATTCCATCTTCATTTGCTAACCGATGATATAAGTCGCCCCAACCAGCAATATCAACACCGAATCGATAATTTGCCGCTGCATTCATATAAGGAAGTCTAACTGAAACAACATCCCCCGTGTGAGGGGCGTTTGTTACTGTGAGCCCTGCGTATATACCAGACTGCCATAATTGGGCAAAATCTGTAACTTCATAAGGGATTCTACTTAACGCCCCTGCCTGTGCCGCAGTAACCGAGTGAGGATTATTTGTAAGCGAAGTATGTGAGTAAGCCGTTCCCCAGTTTGTCCGCTCTGTGTCGGAAATATGCACTCCTGTACCACCTGTGATTTGGCTGTGCGTGTAGGCTGCATCCCAAGTCGTAGCGTCGGTTATGTCCGCCTTTACAAGCGTTACCGCTCCTGTCTTTCCTGCAACGGAAGTAACATCATCGCTATTATCTGATTTTTCAGGCACTCCAGAATCGTTGTAAATAAGCCAGTCGCCTAAACTAAAGGCTAAGCCAAACTGCGTTCCTGCTGTCGAAACGGTGTAGACATTGCCTTTCTTTGTCGTGTCTGGGTTGGTAAGAGTAGGTGAATTAGTTGAAGCATTCCAAACAGAAACATATTTCAAGAGCGTTGAAGGCAGGTATTGAAGTGCTACCTTTCCGCCCGAATCCAAAGGAGTGATGCCGTTTGCTGCACCTACTAACGAAGCGGCTAAATAGTAAGTAGCAGTTTGTCCATTGAGTTTATCGCTGTCTGCCGCCTTTGCAGTTGAAACTAAATAAGTGCTATTGTCGTACGAAATAACCCCAGCAGTTGATTTGACAAACCCTGTACCGTCTAAAACAGGCTGCAATCCGCTTGGCTCTTCACCTGCAAAACCCGCTTCAACTACCGATAAATGCCACTGATTAGCGGTCATTCCTACGGGTGCGGTCTTTGGGATTTGTAGGGTTCCCATTTTAGCAATTCCACTTATCCAAAAATCTGCTGTTTGTACCGAAGCTATTTGGTTTTGAATGTACCCAGAGCCGCCAGTTGCAGTTGCAAATGCTGAACCATCTCCTATATAATACCCTACCGAAGTCCACGGTGTGCCCGAAACATAGGTAGTTGTGTCAAGTGTCCAAGTATCTGCTGCCGTCTTTTTGAGTAATCCGCTTATGCCCGTTAATGCTTCAATAGCCACCAAATCAGCATAACTTGTTGTGGTCATTTTAATAGCAAGACCATCATAAACCGCTTTAGCATTGGGATATTGAGTTGCGGTAGAATCAACCGAAATAACACTTGTCTTATTCGCTATATTTTCAGGAGTGAAACCTAATGAAGTGGCAGTAGTTGTCTGTGTCGTAACAGGTGTAGCACTCTCCGTTGTGGCCGTAGTCGCATTGGTTATACCTCCAACCGCACTTGAACTGATCTGCTTAGCCTGTGCATTGAGGTATTTAAGCAAGTCCGTATCGGTATCTTCCCTTAATACCACCTCGAACTTCCTTACTGAATCTTCACTTTCTGTAACGGTTAGTGAATTTATAAGTATAGTTCCTTCTGGTACGCTTAAGTCTGTATCTACCAAAGGCATCATCATCCCCTCCTTGATAATTTCGGGAGTTCCTGCTGCTGCCTTGATAGCCATATAAACCTCATCAATCTTAGGTTCATAGATATACTGCTGCTCTTTACGCTTTTTTAACCACTTGCAACCCTCATCGTATAACCTTAATTCGGCTATGTCAATAAGTATATCGGGCATATTGATATTGAGCAATACGAAACTATCTTCTGCTTTAATCTTAAAATTGCTGTTAGGGAACCATTGTCCAATAGAGTTATCTTTCTGTCTAACACAAGTCAATTGCCATGAATCGGTTGCACTAAGATAGGTAGTCTTGGTAATATTAAACTGTCTTGCAGCACACGAACCCGAAGTCATTGAGATAATAGGTGTCTGTCCCGCACTCGGTAGGAATCGGAATATGTCGAATCCGATCTGTTTCAATTCGATTGTAAAGGTGTTATTCGGTACGGTCTTAACCAACTCGTAGGTGGCTGTTCCTGCCTCTCTTGTCCAAGTTACTGTTGCTAAATCGCCTAAGTGCCAGTCAGAAAGAGTAACTTCCAACTCCATTTCGATTGAAAATAGACCGTTTGCCTCTTGTGTAGTTAAGACTAATTCGGGCAAAGCAAACTCAAACCCATTGGTTATAGCTACTCCTGTTATTGTTGCAGCTAATGCCTGCCTATTGCCGTCTTTTACTATCCAAACCCGTAAAGCACCATCTAAAATTAACGAATCAGCACATACCGCAGTTACGCCTTGGTCGGCAAAAGTAACCTTGTACTCTCCATCGCTTGTCAGTGTAGCAAAATAAATACCCTCGAAAGACTTAGTCATAACCCTATCGGTCATAACCACATCGTCTGTATCGCCTAAAAATGTAGGTAATACTTTGTATGTGCTATCGGTCTTAATTATACCGTCATCAGTTAGTGCTATGTTATCGCCTACACTAATTACATCAAGTCGCTCTGTTCCAACGGGGTATTCGGTTATACTTGGAGGTATGTAAAATCCCATCTGTGCCCCAGTATATCCGCTTACAGCCTCTCGCATCTCGCCTGATGTAATTCCCTCAATTGTAGGATATATCTCTTTGGTATTATTCGTACCGTCAAAATAAACACTTTGCTCTCTTATACCGTACTTGACATAGGAAGTATCGGGAACGCCCGTCAATATTTCTATGTCGGCATTATTACAATTGATATATGCCAGTTCGGGGTCGGGTTCGTACGGATTTTCCCCCCACTTTGTATACGGGATCATTAGGTTAGGCAGGTATAACATCGGGTCATTCTGTATCAATATCCTATTGTCTAATATAACCTTAGTGTTATAATACCTTGCGGGCATATTTCGGGTTGAACCATACGCCCTCAACCTTGTGACTATACTATCCTCTTTGGTTATGGTCTTGCCAACCATATACAGACCATTGCCCTGCCCGTAAGAGAACCCGCCTGTATTTGCTCCGTACTCACCAATGGTTATGGTGTGCTTTGCTGTAACAGTATCGTAAAGATACACGAAACCCAATCCCCACATCGAATAGACCAAAGCAAGTGCATCCCTCACCTTAATTGGAGAGTCAATAGTTACATCTCGATCGGTATAGAGTGCATCGTAAATATCACCGCTCTCCACATCGGCAGCCTCTACTATCCAGTTCGCATATAAACGGCCTAAATTGGCATTTAATCGGTCTATGAGGGCAAATACATTGCCATAGAAAGAAAAGGTCGGTAATGAGCTGAAATGGCTTGTTGTGTCCGAAGTAGGTACGACATCAAGAAACTCCAAATATTTAATATCGGCCAAAGCGGAAACAAACTTTACTCCCTCATAGACAAAAGCCTCACCGTAAGTGTTGGCGGTAGCTTGTTTGCTTACTGGCGGTAATTCCTTCAAGGTATAGGTCAGTCCGTCATAATCCCACACAATGAAGTCACCTATCGCAAAAGCAATAAGGGCGGGAGATTTTATGGTAACCGTAAGCATCGGTATCTCCATAAAAGTTCCACTATATTGCAGACTGTAAGCGGTAGTCCTGACTGTGTCGGCAGTGCCTTTCTGAATTATATTTGTCATTATACGGTAAGTGTAAGTGCTGTATTGGTATTCGGGTCATTGGTCTTGAAGGTTATATCTAACTCCACAATATCCTTTCCTGCTCTGAAAAACTTTGAATCGGTTATGTCGGTTACTACCCTGCATTTTGCTCGGCCAGTCTTGGTAAATTCGGAATAGATGGTTATCTCCGAACCTACTATATAATCCAAGAAGTTCTTTATGTAAGTATCAGCACCATTGGCAGCACCTTTGTAGGCAAAACCTATTACAAACTCCAGTGCTTCGTATTTGGGTGTAGCAGGGATATACTCATAATCCCCGTCTTGGTCATAATACTTGCGGGTAGCAACATTTTTCTGTACGGGCTTAAGTATATAAGGATATTTGCTTGTTCTTAATCCGTATGTAGTAAAGATATCCTTTACCGCATCAGTACCTTTTTTGATTAAAACTCTTGGTATTGTCGCCATAGTATGAAATTTTACACAAAGATACGAAATTTTTGGGTATAAAAAAAGCCGCTTATTATAGCAGCCTTATTTATAAGCTAATACAGATAATACTTTTTATTTGACTTAGTTTAAATTCTAACTTTACTAATATCAATGTTACCAAATTCGTTTTTAGGTATAAGTTCGTTTCTATATCTAAATCGCTTTACTGGATACTTCGTAACCCAATTAATAGGCACCTTGTCGAATTTGCGTAATAGGTGTCCGCCATCCATAAAAGCAGTAAAGGTTTTATCGTTTTTCATTTCAAACTCCATTACTACTCCATCAGCTAATTTTTCTGGCCAGTCGTCATCCATTTTACTGTAATCGTACTCAATCCACTCACCCCAAGTTTTTTTCATAACTAAATTTAATTTAAAATTGGTCTTTTGAATATTATCATATATTGATAATATAGTTCATCGCTTTCTTTATAGCCTTTTACTTTATCTTCTCGGAACATTTGAACTATTTCAGCATCTTCCAATTCGTTTTCCCTCACCAAGTCTGACAAGATATAGTCTGGCGTAAATACTACATCATAATTTTGATAATAGAACTTTTCTTTTTCCATAATTTTTTGATTTTATTTAACAATGTTTCTGCTTTTTTTGTTTCTTTCATAAGTATTTCAAAATATATTCGTGAGCGTCTTTGCCTTACACCAAAATCATCTTTAATAACAACACACCCACGATTGTCAATTTTAATGACTTTATATTCCTTCCCTATTGTTAATGTGTTTTGTGGAGGTTGGCTTTTCCATCTCTCGCTAATATCAACGCCTTCTTTTACATAACGCTCTTCTTTTTTTATTTGCCATTGTTCCCAAAATGTATATTCATTTGCTATACATTTGACAATTTTTAAATCTATTGGTAATTTTTCCATTTTAGCTTTTATGAATTATTCAATAAAGTTGATTCGTAGTTTGTAATCCATTCTTGCCATTTAATATGTCGTTTATAATGACCACTACATTGTAGTTTATTTTGTCTTGTTATTCGGCTCAAATATTTCTTAATTGTCTTATAAACTTCCTTAGCACATTTTTCTTCTGAGTCGCTGTAAAAGTCCCATGAAGTTACTCCACTATTCCCATACTGAGTGGTGTAAAAAATAATATCGCATAATCGCCCGTGCCAGTAAGTATATTCATTTAGGGATTCGTTATATACATAATTATACTTTTCGCTCTTAAAATTATATTTATATACTGGATATGGCTTTTTACCCGCGTGTAAAAGTTGTGGAATTAACTTATTATAGTTTTCTATCTTTTTTAAGTGCCGATTAATGATTTCCATTTATCTTATTTGTTTCGACAAAGATAAGCAAACATTTCGAATTACCAAATTTAATTTAAACTGTTGAGTACACATTAAGTTTAGTTGCACCACCTCTACTCGTTAAAGCATTGAGTTTTTCCACAATGGCATCGGTATTATTTGCACTCCTGAATGTGTTTGAACTTATCGCAGCAAGGTGAGCCAATCCGTTACCCATAGTGTCGTTTATATTGCTTATTAACGGTGTAATCTTTTCAACTAACATTGTCCGTTTTGAACCGTCTGCCCTCATTGCATTTATGTACGAACCTAACAGGTTGGCAGTATTCTCGGTAACTGGTGCTTCTTTTATGGCAGTACCTAAATTGGATGTTGCCGTACCCTTTTCTGTCCATGTATCAAAACCATGTTCATTTGCCTTTGCTTTCCACAGCTCACCCCACTTTACCGCTGCATCCATATCGCCACCTATGGTATTGAAGAAGCCATTTACAATATTCATTTGCTCATTAGCAATATCTTCTGGCGTTTTATTTTTTGGATTATTGGTAGTATTAAGGAGGTCTGTTTGGAGTTTGTCGAATTTAGCGGCAAAAAATATCTCATACATCAATTTCTCACCAAGCCGTTCTATTGCGGCTGCTCCTGCTTCCTCAAATAGACTAAAGGCATCTGCTCCTGTCGTAATTGCACTAACGATAGAATCGGTTAAAGCATCTCCCAATGCACCAAAGGTATCCTTGAGGTCTTCCTTTATGATATTGACATTTTCGTCATAAAGGTCTTTTTGTTTTATCAGGTTCTCTATCTGTTTCCTCTGCTCGTCTGAAATTTGTGTGTTTACTTCAAGAAAGGCCTTTGCTGCTTCTGCGTTAAATTCTCCGTTTAGGTCTTTATTCCATAAATCAGGTGCAAGGTCGAAAAGGGATTTGTATTCATTTTTTGCACCAAAGGCGTTTGCAAAACCCCCTTTTTTCTTTGTTTCGACAGCCGATGCCTGTAAATCGGTATAGCCCTTTTTATATGCAGCCAGTTGTGTCTTGTATTCTTTTGTCAATGTCCTTGACGATCCTGCATTAACACCTAAGAACATAGCTAATCCTTGTCCTCGTTGCTCCTTTGTCTCTATTGGTGCATTTTTTGCCGCCAACGCATCATTATATTCTTTTAATGCCTCTGTTGCATTCTTTATTGCCTGTGAAGAGCGTTCAAGGGCTTTTATACCAAAGATACTTTCGTAATCTATATCTTTAATCTGTAAGAGTGTATTTTTATAATTGTTGAGCCAGTCTATCTGATTTTGCTTGTATTCTGCATCCTCTTCTTTCGCAATAGCAAAAGCCTCAATAGTTTGTGTTATTATTGATGTTGCAGCACCTATTATTGCACCGGCCCAACTACCACTTTTCGCCCCCTCGCCAGCAGAGGTAACAACATTAGCAATACTCTTGATTTGTTCGGCAGCTTCTTTCAGCTTCATATTTTTAGTAGCTTCTCCGATTCTTGTCATAGCATTAGAAACACCATCTAATATGCCACCAAGAGATGTCATTCCCGCTCCCACAAGTCTTATCCCCTCAACCCTTGCATCATCTACATTAGCATTCTTTTGTTTTATTTCCTCAGCCGTAAGTCCTTCAACGGATTCTTTTGCTAAGTCGGCAGCATCTTTCAGTGCTTTAAACCCATTCACAAAGCCCGAAAGCGGGTATTCTGTTTTTTTTCTGTCTTCTACATTAAGGTCGTGTAACGATTTTGTTACGCTCTTTATTGCTACAGGATCACCAATCATCTTTTTTGCATCCTCTGGCGTAATCCCCTCTGGTAACAAAGCCCCTTTTGCACCTGAAATATATGCTAATAGTTGTTTTGTAAGTGCAATTGTCTCTTTAAGCCGTTTATGCCCCATATTAGCAGCATCGGAGAAGATTTTTATAAGCAAAGGAGAACTTTTCATTGCCTCGTTCATCTCGTCATCAGCTAAAGTAGACAGTTCCTTTTTGTTCCTTTCTGCTGCAAGCTTTAGTGCCTTGCCTATCTCCACTCCGTTCTTGCCATTCATTTGCAAGACAAGCTGCATCACCTCTTCACCGTAATTTTGCTCTATCTCCCTTTTTTTGTCTGCATAGTCTTGATATTTGGATAATAGCTTCTTGTATAAATCATTCTGCTCAGCTGAATATCGGGTGTCTTCAAAGCCCAGCAAACTACCTATTGCGGCTTGATTGGTTGGGGTTAATGCCGTTCCACTACCTCCCGCTGCTACCTGTGCTGCAAGTAATTCATTAGCCCTTTGCTTAATGTCTGCAATATTCTTTTCGTGTTCAAGGGTTCGCTTAGCCTCTTCCTTTCCCCAACCGTCTTCCATTGCCGCTACCTTAGCCGCTGCAACCTTTTCTTCTAAATCAACCTCTAACTTGATTAGTTTGTCCTCTGCCTTTTCAATCTCTGTTGCGGCTTTTGCGGCAACCTTGTCACCCCCTTTAGAATCGGTAGGTGAGATTCCAATTACCTTAAATATGCCTGCTAAAGATTTAAGTTGTCCTCTTAATCCCGAAACATCTTCACCAGCTAACTTAGACCTGCTTGCAATAAGTTCTGTTAGGTTTCCGTATTCCTCTTTTATTCTCTTTATATATTCCTCTGGGTCTTCGCCTGTCTTTCGGCTAAATCCCAAAGCCTCTATTTTGTTTGATGTAATGTATTTTTCAACATCCTTTCCCCATTGTGCTGTAAATTTTCTAACATCCGCAAGTTTAGTAGTTGTTTTGTCAATCTGGCTGTTAAGCGATTCTAAGAGTCTATCCTTTGATTTACTCTCCGCAAAATCTGTCTCAGCAATGGCTTTCTGTGCCTCTAAGGTTTCTTTCTTTAAGACTAAAAGTCGTTCCTGCTCTTCTGCTGGTTTGGTCTGAAAGGTTGCCTCTTTTTCAATCCTATTTATTTCCCATAAGCTACTTTCCAATCCCAGTGCTTCTGTTTTAGCCACAGCGAGGCTATCAGAAAGGTCTTTTATAGCCTTATCGTCAACGCCCCCACCAAACAAACGCTTGTCGTTCTTCTCTTTTGTTATAGACTTATTTAAGTCCGCTATTTCTTTTTGTTTATTTTGGAGTGCTTTTTGTAAGGATTCCTTACTTGTCTGTTGTGTGAATGAAGCTATCAGTGCATCTTTCTGCTCTGTGGTCATCTTCCTTAAATCATCTTTAGAATATTGACCGAAAAACACATATCGCTTTATCAGTTCATCCCAAGCCTTCACCTGCTCATAAACAGATGATGTTTCCCCTCTTATGGTGTTGATCAACCCGCTGACATCTTTTGCCATTTTAGTCTTTGTATCATCCAAAGACTTCATTGTCTCATCAAGTTTCTTTTGTGCTTTCTCGGCAGAAGTGGAACTATCACGCAATGCCCACATAATACCGATAACAGTAGTAATACCCATTGCGAGTGCAACATAAGGATTTGCTGCCATCGCTGTGGTAAGGGCTATCATAGCTTTTCTAACTGCAAAGAAACTTGTAACAAGCAAACCGTTACTTGTCGCAAGAGTACCATTAGCTATAGCTGTAATAAGAAGTGCTGTTTGGTAAACCCCATAAGTTGCTGCCAGAGTAACTATAATCTTACCTATTGCCTCATAGTTGGTCATTAGCAACCTTACTGCGTCAACTCCCCATTTAAGCGTTTCGTTAGTCGCACTACCCTCCTGCGCAATCTGTCCAAACATAATTTGGTACGCATCAATCAAGTTAGAAACCTTACCCTTCAATGTCTCGGACTGTATCTCCTGCATCTTGTAGAACTTACCACCCTCCGATGTCATTTCAATAAAAGCCTTCTTGACCATATCAAATGGAACTTGTCTAGCAGAAATCTTATCAAACACATCTCCTGCGGTAATTCCAGCCTCACCCATAAGCTCAAATTGCTTCCTAAGTATCTCAAGGATAGGGACTCCCGCTTCGGTCAGTTGTCTTACTTCTTGCCCTCTTAAGAACGAAGCTGCTCTAATCTGACCATAGGCCAATACGAGCCTGTCCATACCAACACCAAGACCTGCGGACATATCTGCCAACATTTTAGTAGTGTCGTACAACTCGTTCATCGGAACGGAGAAAGCCGAAAGCTGTTTGGTGTAAGAAATCAAATCCTTGAACTGAAAAGGTGACTTGACGGCTAACTTCTGTATCTGTACAAAGATAGCATTAGCCCCTTCCAAGTCGCCCAATATAGCACGGAGAGATACCTTTTGCATCTCAAACTCTCCGCCTATCTGTACTAATTCTTTCAAGAGCCTACCTGCCGCAAATATGGATATGTACGAGGCGGCCATAGTTCGCAAGTTACCCATAAGCCTGTTTTGGGTGGTCAGGGCATTATTGGTGCGGCTTATGGAAGAGGTGGTCTTGTCGTGTATGGATTGTGCCCTTGCACTTTCAGTGTTGATCTTAGCCTGTGCCATTGCCTGTTGTTGCAGTGTCTTTAGGTTATCCCGCTCAACCTGCCCTTCTGCTTTTTTGGTGATAACGGTCTGCTTGGCCGCCTCATTGATTAATGCAGTCTTTTCCTTAGCGGCAGACAGCTCCTTGGTATCGACCTTAAGGTCTATCTTGGCCAACTTGCCGTATTTTGCTAAAGCTGTTGTCCAAGCCTTGTCAATACTTTCTGTATTAAGCCCTAAACTAAAAAACAAATTGCCTAAATCTGCCATAATATATTACTGTTTTATATATTCCCAAGTACCGCTCTTTATCTCTTGCGGTTTCTTTTGCTTCTCTTCCCAGACCTTTGCAGTCCGTTCATAATCCGCCTTTGTAATTTTCTTTTTACCTGTGCCGTCTCCAAAATCCAATATCACCGTGTCCATACAGAGTATCTGTAAATAAGCATAACTGTAAAGCCAGTTATAGGCATATTGCGGTATAGACCACCACAGGACATATTTGGGTTCAAAGAGCCAAGAGTGCTTCTCCGCTATTGTTCCTTCAATTCCGATAACTGTTCGGGGTGGAAATGACTTACTTCGTCCCTTGTCATCGTCTGCCGTGTGTCTCTCAATTCTTGCACTAACATCGTAATCGAGTAGGATTCTGTCAGCGGAATTTTTTTTTTACCTTCCAAGACAACATTGAG
>Ga0209125_1003068_pt1 | contig 11970 bp, 9 predicted proteins | sample BarGraIncub1131A_FD_184503 | JGI IMG/M metagenome (GOLD analysis project Ga0209125, IMG submission 184503) | Arctic peat soil microbial communities from Barrow, Alaska - Barrow Graham LP Incubations 11-31A (SPAdes) (version 2) | ecosystem: Environmental > Terrestrial > Soil > Wetlands > Peat... | reverse complement strand
GGAGCCATTTCCCAATAGAAAAAACCGAAAAAGAAAGATCCTATCGTAAATCGTTATCAATTCTTCGGGAAAATTATTCGCCTTAGACAAAAAAATCAAAAAAAACTGACTTTACAGACAGACTCTAAATAACCATGCCTTGCCAGCTTTTTGCAAAATTCCTGAATACCCGGATCATTGCGCTTTCCGTCAGTAAATCCACCTCCGTGAACATAAAATATTAACGGCCTATTCGTCTGATTATCAAATGCCGGAAAATAGACATCCAGATCGAGTGACTGATTATCCTTGAATGCGTAAGTATAAGTTTCAACTCTGACTGAATCGGTAATTTCATCTTTGTAACGTTCCTGAGCGAAACAATTCAGGCTGAAAAAAATAAAGGGGAGTAGGACTTTCAGTGAAAATGCAAACTGCTTCATGATCGGATTTTTTTTTTGGTTTTGTTTGAAAAACTGCTTAAATTTATATAAAAAAAACGAGTCATGTCAATCATTACAAGCGATTTCCCTGCCACAAAGCCACTAAGCATTCACCAGGTTATTAATAACCTGATTTCGATATCAGCTACATGATAATACTTTGTGAATAAGGTAATAAGGTTGTTATCTTGGGGTAAATGAATCTCTACTAAGGTTCAAAAGTACATGATAAGGTTTTAAACCTTATTTTTTTAACCAATCCTCAGTAGAAATTCTATACATAAGTCCATATAACCTTATTAACTTGTTGTCTTTCAATCTCTATACCTTCAGCTTTATCACAACCTTTTTTACATTTTCCGGACCATCTATCCGCATACAGGGACGGTGAATATCCTGTGGAAAAAATACGGCAAACATTCCGCTTTCAAGAGTCAGAGGGGCTGTCTTTCCTGAAAAGAATGCAATGTCTTTATCCGGATTGTATTCGGCTGTAAACTTTTGATTGTTTAAAGTTGCAAAGCCAATAGCCTCTCTTCCTGAAACAATATACTGAATATCAGCATATAACTGATGAGCTTCCGGTCTGCAATCCTGTGGCGCTTTGCTTTCATATTCACTTACCAATGCAAATACTTCCTTGCCATCAATCTCATAACGGCCAACTTCAAGCGAAGAAAAGTCAGTATTTTTAAGATATTCGAAACCCTTTTTTAGGTTTTCGCTCATAACAGAATACAAATCAGCATTTTCAAGTTTATCAAGAATCATGGTATTATATTTTAGGGGTAAACAACGATCTTTTTCAACGACAATTGATTGAAATTGGTCGGGCAAATATACTGCTTGGATTGTTAAGTTAAAACACAAAATGTAGGTAAGTTTGTATTAATTTCGCGAAGGTGCAAAAGCAAAATTGCACGTTTATACCTAAACCGAAAATTTTAACTTATGGAAAACAACTCAATTAACCGACGTACATTTATCAGAACCACCGGTATTGCCACTGCAGCCACTGCATTTGCCGGAAATATGGCACTCGGATCTTCACTTGTACCATCAGTAAAAAATGTCCTTCCGCGCTGGCGGGGTTTTAATCTGCTCGATTATTTTGGCGCAACTCCTCCGAAAGGAGAAGATCGTTCGAAAACCACCAAAGATGATCTGAAATGGATGGCCGACTGGGGATTTGATTTTGTCCGGTTGCCGATGGCCTATCCTCGTTATATCAACTTCGATTCTCAAAGGAATGTGACTCCTGCTGATGTATTGAATATCAATGAACAAGCGGTTGACCAAATTCAGGAATTGATTTTTCAGGCTCAGGAATACGGGCTGCATGTGAGCATCAATCTGCACCGTGCGCCGGGATATTGCGTCAATGCCGGTTTTAACGAACCGTATAACCTTTGGAAAGATCAGGAGGCATTGGATGCTTTTTGTTTTCATTGGGAAATGTGGGGCAAACGGTTCAAGAATGTTTCGTCGAAAAAAATCAGTTTCGATTTGGTAAACGAACCGAGCTGGCGCGAAGACATGAACGATCAGTTTGGCGCGCGTACCACGATTCCCGGGGCTGTTTACCGCAAAGTAGCTCTGGCCGCTTCAGAGGCAATCCGCAAATCGAATCCAAATCATTTAATTGTTGCCGATGGCAATGATGTTGGATCGTCTGTAATTCCTGAAATTACCGATTTGAACATCGCGCAAAGTTGCCGTGGATATTTTCCGCATTATGTGTCGCATTACCGGGCTCCATGGGTTTTCAAAAATCCGGATGATGCGCCAAAACCGGTTTGGCCGGGAGTAATTGATGGTAAAAAGTTTAGCCGGAAAAACCTTGAAGAACTTTACAGTCCATGGATTGAACTTGTAAAACAGGGCGTTGGCGTTCATTGCGGCGAATGTGGTTGCTGGCGCGAAACACCGCACGAAGTTTTCCTGGCTTGGTTTGGTGATGTTCTCGATATTTTGACTGAAAACCAGATTGGTTATGCTCTTTGGAATTTCAGGGGCGATTTTGGTGTGATGGACTCAGGCAGGAAAGATGTTGATTATCAGGATTGGTATGGTCATCAACTGGACCGAAAAATGCTGGAATTGCTGAAGAAACATTAAAAGAAAAACCGCTACAAGGCGGTTTTTTTTATGTCTAAAATCTAAAGTCTAACATCTGTTACAGTTTAAACATCTCTTCCCTGAATTACTTATTCTGTTCAGAGCAAACTGGTTACAGAGACTGACCACTGTTCACTTAAAAAATTTTAACGCTTTTCGAACGAATATACCACCCAGTTATTTTTTTCATTGAACCCGGTTTCCAGAAGGCCCAGAGATTCGGCTTTCTTCTTTACATCAGGCATATCGTGGGTGTAAAATCCACTCAGGTATAATTTTCCGCCTGATTGAAGTACTTTCTCGTAGGCCGGCAAATCGTTGATGATTACATTCTTGTGGATGTTGGCAAAAATAACTTCGTAAGTTTCTGAACCCAAAAGGCTTGCATCCCCAAGTTTGGCTTCCAGATTAAAAATAGTATTCAGACATGCATTTTCGACGGTACTTTCAAACGACCAGGTGTCGATGTCGATAGCGGTGATGCTTTTTGCGCCTTTGAGCGAAGCAAGCATTCCCAGAATTCCGGTTCCGCAGCCCATGTCGAGAACGGTTTTGCCTGCCAGATCCATGTCCAGAATTTGTTCGGCAACCAAGGTCGTTGTTTCGTGGTTTCCGGTACCAAATGCCATTTTGGGCTCAATTACCAGCTCGAATTCGGCTGATTCGAATTCAGTATGAAAAGGTGCACGAACCAGACAACGACCACCAATCAGCAATGGTTTGAAATAGTTCTTTTCCCATACTTCGTTCCAGTTCTGATCAGGAATCATTTCATTTTCAGTCTCAACCGAAAAAGGCAGGGCAGTGGTGATTTCATTCATTTCAGCAAAATTGAACGTTTCGCCCGGAACGTATCCCAAAACCTGATCATCCGTTTCGTCAAAGCTTTCGAAAGCAAGATCGGAAAGGACAGCAACCAATATTTCACGGTTTTCCTGATTGTCTGGATTTATTTTAAAGCTGATTTTTGTATAATTCATGTTAAAACAAGTTTAAAGTTAAAAGTCTGGAGACCGGAGACCGGAGACTGAAGCTGAAGATTGCGTTTGTTGGGCAAATGTAGCATAAAAAGAAAGACCACCCGTTGCCGGATGGCCTCTGTATTTTGATGTTCGGGATGCTCCCTTCGACACGCTACGCTGACTTCGGCGTGAGCTCAGTCGAACGCTCAGGGAGCGGTTCTCCCGACTTCGGTCTTCTGACTCCCGTCTCCCGTCTTCCGACTTCGGTCTCCCGTTTTCTTTTTTTAGTAAGCAGTAATTATTCCGAGGAAATCTTCAGCTTTCAGTGAAGCGCCACCGATTAAACCACCATCAATGTCGGCCTGAGAAAATAATTCAGGAGCATTTTTAGCGTTGCAGCTTCCACCATAAAGGATAGAAGTTTCTTCAGCAACAGCTTTTCCGAATTTTTCAGCAATTAAGCCACGGATGTAAGCCAGCATTTCCTGAGCCTGTGCGGTTGAAGCAGTAACGCCGGTTCCGATGGCCCAAATTGGTTCGTAAGCAATTGCAATTTTTGAAAAGTCTTCAGCGCTGAGTTTGAAAACAGTTTCTACCAACTGAGTTTTAACGTATGTATTTTGCTCATTTGCCTGACGAATTGCCAATGCCTCACCACAACAATAGATTGGAGTTAAGTCGTTTGCCAATGCAAGAGCTACTTTTTTGTTCAGTGTTTCGCTTGTTTCGCCATAGTATTCGCGGCGTTCTGAATGTCCTAAAATCACATATTGGGCACCGGTTGATTTAATCATGGCAGCCGAAACTTCGCCTGTAAAAGCACCTTTGGCTTCAGCAGCACAGTTCTGGGCAGCAACTCCAACAATCTTGCTGTCAACAGCCGCAACTACGCTGGTAATATGGGTGAAAGGAGTTCCAAGAACAACTACCACATTTTTTGCATCTGCTTTGGCAACTAATTCGTTTACAGCTTTGGCAAGTTCAACACCTTCCTGAACGGTTGTGTTACATTTCCAGTTTCCGGCAACAATCTTTTTTCTCATTATCAATTGGTTTTAATGGTTTTTTTTGAAAATTTTCCCAAAAATAGTAAAAGGCTTTTGAACATCCTAACAAGCCCGACTAGCATCAACTTTTATTAACTTTAGCTTAAAGCGGGAAGGAAGTCTGAAGACCGAAGACCGAAGACGTGAGTTGGAAGTCGGGAGTCTGAAGACCAAAGACCGAAGTCGGGAGATCGGAGGCGGGAATCGGGAAAAAGGTGGAAATCAATAGTTATTTGGCTATAGGAAATTGAAAGAAGAAAATCTGTGTTTATCTGAGTTATCTGTGGTGAAGAAAAAAGCGCAGCACTAAGCAGGTGGAAGTGTTATTCGGTTTGATTTTCATCCTTTGTTCCTGACTCGCGTTGCCAGCCCAATTGCCTTTCAATGGCCGAAATCATCATTCCTGCGATATCTTTTCCGGTAGCTTTTTCAATACCTTCCAGTCCGGGCGAAGAATTTACTTCGAGTACCAGTGGTCCTTTGTTCGATCGGATAATGTCAACACCGGCAATTTGCAAACCAAGCACTTTGGCTGCTTTTACTGCGAGCTTTTTTTCCTCGGCGGTGATTTTTATTACCGAGGCGGTTCCTCCCTGGTGTAAATTCGCCCTGAATTCGCCTTTTGCAGCTTCGCGCTGAATGGATGCAACTACTTTTCCGTCGATCACAAAACAACGGATATCCCGGCCTTCAGCTTCCTTGATAAATTCCTGAACCAAGATGTTGGCATTTAGGCTTTTAAAAGCATTGATCACACTCTCTGCCGCTTTTGAATTTTCGGCCAGAACAACTCCTTTCCCTTGTGTTCCTTCAAGCAATTTGATGATCAGCGGCGCTCCGTTTACCATGTTGATCAAATCGTTGGTGTCGAGTGGCGATTTCGCAAAACCGGTGATGGGAATTTGGATTCCGTTCTGTGAAAACAACTGCGATGAAAAAAGCTTGTCGCGCGACCGGCTGATTGATTCCCATGAGTTGGCGCAGAAAATGCCAAGTGCCTCGAATTGTCTGATCAATGCAAGGCTGTAGAAAGTAAGGTTAGGTTTTATTCGTGGAATGATGGCATCGAGGTTGTTTAAACTTTTTCCTCCGCGATACCGAACTTCGGGATTGATGGAGTCGAGCTTCATATAGCATTGCTGGACATTCAGAAAAATCATTTCGTGGCCACGTTCTTCGCCAGCTTCAATGATCCGTTTGTTGCTGTAAAGTTCAGTATTACTGGCAAGTACACCAATTCGCAATCCGCTGCGGACATCCTTGAAATGCCGGTACAATTCGCTGACTTTTTCAACTGAATAATCGCCCTGAAGGAAACTATTGGCGGGATCGACAAAAACACGGTTTTCCATCGCTTCGCGCCCAAGCAACATCCGGAACCCCATCGAGTCGCGGTTGGCGAGGGTCAATTCGATGTTCCACTGGTAGTTGCCAATTTTCATCGTCGATTGGATCACGTACCGCTTTTCGGAAATTCCGCTTGAGCTTTTAATATTGCGGTGGGCAATTACTTTGGCTTTGCAACGAAGCGTAATTCGTCGTGTATCCTGAATGGGATGTACTTCGAAACTGACCCATTTTTCACCTTTTCGGTTGAATCTGTGAATGTTACTTGCATGGATAGCTGATGTTTTTGCTCCCGAATCGACCCGCACTTTGATAGCCGGAATATTTAGCCCGGGAAACGAGCACCACTCCTCGCCACCAATTATTATATGTTCTCCTAATTCCATTTATTTTATTTAAACTTTTTCACCAATTCTCCGATAATGCTATAAACAACCGGACAGACCTCACAGTTCTTATGAGTAAGGTTTAAAATCTGGTACATGCGCTTGCGGTCGGTATGCGGATATTCACGGCAGGCTTTTGGCCGGTCTTCATACACCATGCAATAATTGTCGGACATCAGGAACGGACAAGGGGTTTGCTTAAACACGTAATCTTTGTCTTCGTCGATGTACAAATACTGCTGAATCAATTCAACTGGTTTCAATTTCAGGCGTTTGGCCAGCCGTTCAATGTCCTTCTCAGTGATCATCGGGCTAATACTCGAACAGCAGTTTGTGCAGGTCAGGCAATCAAACTGATCAAAAGCTTCGTCATGAAGTTCATGAAACACGTCATCCAGATTCTTAGGCTTTTTGGCCTTCAGTTTCTTGAAAAGTGCAGTGAATTCCTGCTTCCGGTTAGCTGTCAGCTCTTTTAATTTTTCAGGCTTGATATATTGGATTTGATCCATTTTACGAATTCGATTCTGTCAGAATTTAGATAACAATTTTTCAGGCGCAAATGTAAATGGAAAAATAGATTAAAGTTTGAATAATTCACAAAATGACAATCCTTTTAAAAACATGATTTGACTAGTTTTTAATGGCTTTTCTTGCAGCAAAATCAATCGGAATCAATACTTTAAAGCTAATGTTACGATCCATGTTGTAAATGCCTGTACGGCCTGTTGCATAGTTGATTCCGGAATACTTTAATCGGCTGAGATGACTCTGATATGCTACATCAGCTAGATTATTGGCTGAAACATACATTGAAAACCTGGTTTTTTGCCTGAATACAAAATCTGATCCGAGTCCCATGTTCAGCAATGTGTAGCCTGGAGTAGCTGTTTCTGTTCCGTAGGCTGCATAAAAATGGTTTTGTGCCCAGGTCTTTTCAATTCCGAATTTCAAGTAGGAATTCGCCAAAAAATGATTCAGTTTATCAAATTCAATTTTTACGTCCGAAACCCAAACCGGAGCCGGAATAAATGGTAGATAATGTGAATCAGCAGGTTGATTGGCAAGTGTAGCGTTCACATACGAAAATGTATTTTCCAAGTGCAGCCAATCCAATGGATGAGGATGAATATCAATCTGAAATTCGCCGCCATAAAAATGCGCATTCTCTTCTGTGAACTTAAATACAGGAAGGTTTCCATAGTCAGGATTAGCAGCTTCAGGAGTATTTAACTTGTTGCTGAAAATAAAATGATCGACGGTGTTGGCAAACAAATTCAGCTCGGTTGAAACATGGGTTGTGTTCATTCCAATTGAGTAGTCAAGCTGAAGACTTGTCTCAGGTTTCAAATCCGGATTGCCAATTTCGTAACGCTGAGTTCCTTCGTGCACGCCGTTTGAACCCAGTTCGGCAATATTAGGAGCCCTAAATCCACGCGAAATATTCAGCTTGGTAAAAATGGTTTCACTGATTTGATAAGTCGCTCCAAGACTTCCGGAGATCCCTGTAAACGTTTGGTTAAAAGCATCAAAACGTTTGCTTGCATTCGGGTCGGATGCTGGAACGACCGCTCCGTTTGGGTTCAGATAAAGTGCTTTGCTTGTTTCGGCTCTTTTGTCAAAACGAATTCCTCCGCTGATATCAAGTTTTCCAATCTTTTTGCTGACAATGGCAAATACCCCAAAGTCAAATAATTGATAGGCTGGCACCAGAAATTCAGTTCCTTTGTTTTGTGAGTTCTGCCACATTCCATTTATTCCGGAGGTGAATTTCCAGTTATTTATTTCAGGCAATGTATATTTGATGTCGTAATTCAACGTATTCAGCAAAAAGAAAAGTCCATACTTATCGGGTTCCACAAATTCTTTTCTTCGGTTTTGCTGAAATCCAATGGTAGCTTCGAGGTTACTTTGCCCGATGTATAAGTTATTGTTCCAGACGGCTTTGTAGTGATCGATTGTTTGGAACGGAGCATTTGGCTGATAAGACCTGAAATCTGAAGAAGTAGCAATCGCACTATTGGTTGCACCATTTGGACCAAAGATTGTTTTTAGAAATTTCCCGGTCAGACTATCACGTTCGCCTTCAATAATTCCCGGTTTCAGCGAGTACAAACTCAGGTTCAGGTGTGAGAATCCCCAACTACGGTTTATTCCGAGCATTGTGCTGGCGGCATTTTCACGAAAGCCCGAATTATATACCCAGCCGTCGTATTTATTCTGATAAGAATGAGCCATTTTATTGCTGTACCTCACGTCCCAGATCAGTCCGTTTTTATTTCCGGCCAGATTGGCTGAATAATCAATTAGACCATTGTTTGTCTGGTAGTTGCTGCTGATGTTCCCGCGAATTGTACTTTCGGGCAGGGTAGGCGCTGAAATCATGTTGATGACACCGGCCATCGCATCCGAGCCATAAGCAAGGCTGGCCGGCCCTTTCAGAATTTCAATACGATCAATGCTGTTTGCGTCTATTTCAATGCCATGCTCGTCGCCCCATTGCTGGCCTTCCTGCCTTACACCGTCGTTAACAACCACCACGCGGTTGTAACCCATACCGCGAATTACTGGTTTCGAAATACCTGCTCCGGTGGTTATCTGTGATATTCCCGGTACCTTCGAAAGTGCATCGATGATGTTGGTGGACGAATTTTGGATCAGTTGAGTGCGGGGAACAATTGCAATTGGCGAAGGAGTCCGGTTATTTTCAATTCCTCCGGATTGTCCGGTTACCACTACTTCACTTATTTCGGTGGCAGATTCTTCCATCGCAAAATCCTGTTTGACAGTTATTGCAAGATCAATTAGTTTCGATTGCATTTTGTAGCCCATGAAACTAATCTGAACCAGCAGTTTGGTTGATGGAAGTTTATCGATAAAGTAGGTGCCATCTGATTGTGTTACTATGCCTGTTTGCAGATTTGGAAAGTAAATACTTACACCGGGAAGCGCTTCACCCGATACTTTATCTGTTATTTTTCCACTAAGGTGGGCATCGGATAAAACTGAATTTGGTGCTCCAAAAACCGAGGAAAAAAGGAGAATGAAGCATCCTGTGCATAACATAATTAGTAGTCTCATATTCCTGTTTTTGTGATACATAAATGATTTATGTCAGAATATTTACCTGAAATAGAAGTAAATACTGCACAAATCAGTATCAGTTAATAGTAATTAAATGGTGATATTTTGCCCTTTCAGAATAAAAAGGGAATTTGGAAATCAGGCGACAGGAGGCGCTCTTAGTGAAAAGTAATTAATGACTTTACCAAAACATATTCGCGGTGCAGGTGAGTTAACTATCGGAATATTTCGCAGCGCGACGAATGTTATTGTCTCTGTTGATGGTACAAAATTGTAGAACTCGAAATCGCAAACCGGACAGGAATCATCATGCTGATTGAAACAAGTATTGGCTGAATATTCTTGATGAACATGCTCACCGTGGTGCACATGAATTGTCTTACTAACCAAAGGATAGGCCAATAGCAGCAAGTGAACAAAAATCAGCTTTACCAGATTATTTCGATGTTTAATTTTCACAGTTTCAAAAACAGATAGATCAATTAAATGTTCAGGCTTGATAAATGGGCGGTGTTCCTTTGCGTTTCCAGTTAATTTGGGCTAAAAATAATCCTGAAATTACGATGGCTATTCCAATCATCTGATGGAAATTCAGTTGGTCGCCTAAAATAAGGTAAGCAAAAACAGCCACGAATATCGGTATAACGTTAATGAAAGTATTGGATTTATTGATCCCCATGTTTCTGATACTATAGGTGAACAGGATAAAAGCGAAGGTCGAGGCAAAGATGGCCAGTTTAATGATTGCGCCAAAAGCTTCAGCATTAAACTGAACATGAGTAAAGTCGTGCGATTCAAAAACTAACCAGAAAGGCAGGAAAAAAAACGCGCCGATCAGGTTCTGGTAGGTGATGATGGTGAAAGTATTGTAGCGATGAGACATTCCTTTCAGAACACTTGCGTACCCAATGGCTCCGAAAACAGCAAAAAATTCGAGCGAAACCCCCAATGGAGAAGCGGTAAATTTGAACGAAGTGTCGAGCACCACCAGGCTGACTCCGAAAAATGTAATGATCAATCCAAATAAATTGGTTCGGGCGAGCTTTTCCTTGTAAAAATACCATGCTGCAAAGGGCGAGAATAACGGAATGGTTGCAACAATAACCGATGCAACGGTTGACGAAACATATTTCAAGCCATAACTTTCGCCCATGAAATACAGAAACGGTTCGAAAAATGCAAGTAGCAAAAAGAACTTCAGGTCGCCAGGTTGTATTTTTTGAAGTTTTCGGGAAAGAATTGTAAAAACAAGCATTAAGCCTGTGGATATGAGCAACCTGAAAAAGATAGTAGTTAGCGGGCCATAAGCTTCGTAAACAATTTTAATCCAAACAAATGAAAAGCTCCAGAATATCATCGACAAAATAGCTGCACCAATCGGAAGCCATGCTTTATTCTTCATTGACTTGTTTTAATGAAGCGCAAAAATAGGGATAATCGGGATGATAAAAAAGATGAAAAAAGTCAGGGCTTCATTTCAAGCGAAACCCTGACTATTAATCTGAGTTAGGGATAAAAAAGTTGAAGAAATGTTTTATACCGATTGAAGAAATATAACAGTCCAATCATCGCACACTCAATTGGCCTTAACATTTCTATTCATCGGCATTATACCAGAATGGTTTTGGACTGATATAGAATTGCAATTGGTATTATTTACTCCGTTAGGAGTTCAATATCAATAATCATGTCAGACAGACGAATGTTCATTGACCCTGCTTGGTTTATGTTGTAAGAGTGTGTCCAAAAACTTTGTGTATTCTCTGTGGTACTCTGTGGAATTAATTGTATCACAGAGCTACGTTATAAGAATGAAGAGGTGTCACATTTTCATTGGACCAATATCTTGACTCACCCCGTCGCATCTGCGATGCTCTGCCCCTCTCTTCGTGAAGAGAGGGGGGAAGGCCGCCTGCGGACTTCGGGGTGAGTAATTATTAAAATACAACATTTAATTATTTCAATTACTTACACGGAGCAGTCACAGCGTTTCGCAGAGAGAAAAGATACTGTTTTTTTATGGGTTTGATTGGCTGATGTTGTTGTATAAATAAGAATTGAAGATTTTCGCATACTCTAAAAAAATTGGTTTCACATCTTTTGATTGAAGGATGACTGCTACGGAAGTTAGGTGCCCATCTTGGGAAATGCTGAACGCTGCAAAAGAAGTTAGGAGTCCATCTTCGAAAACAGTTTGCGTGTCTGCGAATTCAGCGGGTGCAATTTAGAAAACAGTTTGCGTGTCTGCGGATTCAGCGGGGGCAAATTCCAGTTTGCCAGTCATAGGATGACTTCAAGTCATCGTATGACTTGATTGTCCTGAAAATAAAATGACCTAAAAGATAGAAAAAAGCAACAAATAGTTTTGATTTATAAACATAACCGCCTACTTTTAGCACAATGTAAAAACCAAATACTTAGACAAGTTGTATAGCGGATTGGAAATCGTGGAAGTATTGAAAAGTACTATACATTAACGGGTATTTACTAGTTGAACTAAACCGCTGGTGCGGTAATTGAGCATTTGTGGTAATTTTAGGATGTTAATTTTAAAATTTACCATCATGAAAAAAAAGAATCAGTTTTAGTAGAGAAGCTTATCAAAGAG
>Ga0209125_1003066_pt1 | contig 11972 bp, 5 predicted proteins | sample BarGraIncub1131A_FD_184503 | JGI IMG/M metagenome (GOLD analysis project Ga0209125, IMG submission 184503) | Arctic peat soil microbial communities from Barrow, Alaska - Barrow Graham LP Incubations 11-31A (SPAdes) (version 2) | ecosystem: Environmental > Terrestrial > Soil > Wetlands > Peat... | reverse complement strand
CATTCATCGACGGCAACGTGGCGGCCTTCAACGGAACCAAGGGGGACCCGCGCAGTTTTGACCTTCTGGACGGGCTTTTGCGGGAACAGGTCTATCGCATTTCCCATTGGCGCGTCGCCACCGAGGAGATCAACTACCGGAGGTTCTTCGACATCAATTCCCTGGGCGCCCTCAGGGTGGAGGACCCGGTGGTCCTGGAAAAGACGCACCAGCTGGTCTTCAAGCTGGTGGAAACCGGGAAGATCACCGGTTTGCGCATCGACCACGCCGACGGACTGCTGGATCCTGAGGATTACATCCGCAGGCTGCAGGCGGGCTGTTTCATCCGGTTGTTCGGCGGCCCGCCGGAGACGCAGCAACCCGAGGAGAACGCCGAGGAGTGGGCGGCGGCAGCCATAAGTGGAAAACACGGCCGGGTCCTGGACGCGGACCCTTCCTACAAGCCGTTCTTCATCCTGGGAGAAAAAATACTCCTCAAGGCCGAGAAGACGCCGGAGAGCTGGCAGGTTTTCAGCACTACCGGGTACGATTACGCCAACCAGGTAAACGGGCTGTTCGTGGACACCTCCCAGGCCAGGGTTTTTGAAACCCTCTATGCGCGCTTCCTGCGCCACCGCATAGACTTCCCGGAAGTGGTCTACGAGAAGAAGAAACTCGTCATGCAGGTTTCCATGTCGAGCGAGATCAACATGCTGGGGCACTACCTGAACCGGATCTCCGAACAGAGCCGGCATACCCGGGATTTCACCCTGAACAGCCTCACCAAGGCGATCGTTGAGATGATCGCCTATTTCCCGGTATACCGGACCTACATCAACAGCTTCGAGGTCTCGGAGAGCGACCGCCAGTACATCGAGGCGACCGCAAGCCGGGCCAAGCGCCAGAACCCGGCCACCAGCGCTTCGGTGTTCGACTTCATACGGGACGTGCTGCTGCTCAGTTTCCCCGACAGCATGAACGAGGAGCAGAAACCCGCCTGGCTTGATTTCGTGATGCGCTTTCAGCAGATCACCGGACCGATCATGGCCAAGGGGGTCGAGGACACCGCCTTCTATCTGTACAACCGGCTGGTGTCCCTCAACGAGGTGGGCGGCAGCCCGGACCGGTTCGGCATCACCCTGGAGGCCTTCCATGGCCAGAATATCGAACGGTGCAAGAGCCGCCCGCTCGCCATGCTGGCCACCTCGACCCACGACACCAAGCGGAGCGAGGATGTCCGGGCCAGGATCAACGTGCTCTCGGAAATCCCCGAGTCCTGGCGCAAGGGGCTTTTCCGCTGGAGCCGCCAGAACCGGAAGTTCAAGATGGATGTCGACGGCAGGCCCGCGCCGAGCCGCAACGAGGAGTACCTGCTGTACCAGACCCTGGTGGGAACCTGGCCCTGGTGCAATCCCGAGGACGAGGAGTTCGCCCGGTTTCGTGGCCGGATCAAGGAGTACATGCTGAAGGCGATGCGGGAAGCCAAGGTGCATACCAGCTGGATCAGCCCCAACCCGCAGCGGGAAGACGCGGTGATGTATTTCATCGACTCGATCCTGAAAGATCCGGGAAAGAACAAATTCGTTCATGACTTCCATCAGTTCCAGGAATTGACCGCCGCCTGCGGCATGTTCAACTCCCTTTCCCAGACTCTCCTCAAGATCGCCTCGCCCGGCTTCCCCGATTTCTACCAGGGAAACGAGCTCTGGGATTTCAGCCTGGTCGACCCCGACAACCGCCGTCCCGTCGATTACGGTCTGAGAAGAAATCTGCTGGACGAACTGCTGGGCAAGGAATCGGCTCAAGGGATCCTGGAAACCGCTCGGGAGGTGGTCGCCACCCGTGGTGACGGCCGCGTGAAGCTGTTCCTGACCTGCAAGGCGCTCAACTTCCGCCGTGAAAACCGCGAACTGTTCGAATCCGGAAGGTACCTCCCCCTCGCGGTGGAGGGCGCCTGTGCGGAGCATGTCTGCGCCTTTGAACGCTCGATCAACGAAGGCTCGGTCCTGGTGGTGGTGCCGCGTTTTTGCTGCAGTCTGATAGGGGAGAGCGGTGGCCTGCCGCTCGGCCCGCGGGTATGGGAGGACACCCGCATAATCCAACCGTTCGATTGCGCCGCGAGCCGTTATCGAAACGTTTTCACGGGAGAAATCCTCAAGCTCGATCAAAAGGAAGGACGCTTGAGCCTCGCCCTTCAGGAGATACTCTCGGTATTTCCGGTGGCCTTGCTGCAGCGGCTCGACAGCGGCGGCGGGACAGCCTGAACCCGGGACGGTTCCGGAAACGGGCGGCGACCAGGCGCCGCGACTAATCCAAAGCGCTTATTCCAAGGGAGTTTCGATGCTTAATAAACGTGGATGCGGGATCCTGCTGCACCCGACCTCGCTGCCGGGTCCCGGCGGGATCGGGACGCTGGGGAACGACGCCCGACGCTTTATCGATCTTTTGCAGGAGATGGGGATGTCCTACTGGCAACTGCTCCCGTTGACGCCACCCGCCTGCGGCAATTCCCCCTATTCGGCCTTCACAGCCTTCGGGGGGAACCCGCTGCTGATCGATCTGGAATTGCTTGCCCAGGAGGAAGGTCTTTCCCCTCCCTCCTGGAGCGCCCCTTACCCCGAATACCGTGTCGATTTTCCGGCCGTCGCCGGGGCCAAAATGGAGCTACTGTATCAGGCCGGCTCGGCCTTTCTGGCCCAGGGGGAGACGCCGCGCGTGCGGGAGTTCCGGCAGTTCTGCGACACGACCCCCTGGCTGGACGATTTCGCCCTCTTCATGGCGCTTAAAGGGGAGTTCCACGGGAGTAGCTGGTTCCATTGGCCCGAGGAGGCGGCGCGCATCACCCCGAAGACGCGCCAGGCATACGCGGAAAAACTCGCTCAGGAAATCTCGCTACAGAAATACCTGCAGTGGCAGTTTTCGCGGCAATGGAAGGACCTGCGCGGCTATGCCAACGAGCGGGGGATCGCGGTGATCGGGGATATCCCCATCTTCCTGGCCCACGACTCCGCCGAGGTCTGGAGTCACCGCGAGTTTTTCCTCCTGGATGGGCAGGGGAATCCGACCGTCGTGGCCGGCGTACCCCCCGACTATTTCAGCGCCACCGGCCAGCTCTGGGGCAATCCGCACTACGACTGGGATGTCATGGCGCGGGACGGTTACCGCTGGTGGATCGAACGTTTCCGGGCGCTGTTCGAGCTTTTCGACATCGTCCGAGTCGACCATTTCCGCGGCTTCGAGGCCGCCTGGCAGGTGCCGGCAAAGGACGGTACCGCGGAGAGCGGACTCTGGATCGAAGGGCCGGGAGAGAGGCTTTTCGACGCCCTCCAGGCCGCCCTCGGTTCGCTTCCGGTCATCGCGGAGGATCTGGGGGTGATCACCCCAGACGTGGAGGCGCTGCGCGACCGCTACAACTTCCCCGGCATGAAGATCCTGCAGTTTGCCTTTGACACGGGACCCTCCAACCCGGACCTTCCGCATAACCACGTGAAGCATGGTGTCGTCTATACCGGCACCCACGATAACGACACCACCCGTGGGTGGTATGATGCCGTTTCGGACGCGGTCCGACTGGAGATGAACAGCTATCTGGGCGGCTCCGGAGCTGACTGCGTCGGTGACCTAACCCGCGCCGCGCTGATGTCGGTCGCCGACACGGCAATCTTGCCGTTTCAGGACCTCCTGGGTCTGGGAAGCGAGGCGCGCATGAATTTACCAGGCACCGCATTCGGCAATTGGGAGTGGCGCTTTTCCTGGGACATGCTTCCAAAGGATCTGGCCCTTTCGATCAAAAGCCAGGTGAAGCGCTACGACAGGACAGCGCGGGGAGAATAAAACCATGCACCATGAAGACTCGATTCTTGAGGATAATCCCTGCTGGTACCGGGACGCGATCATTTACCAGGTGCACATCAAGGCTTTCGCCGACTCGAACGCGGACGGAACCGGCGATTTCCGCGGCCTGATCGACAAGCTCGACTACCTGCAGCAACTCGGTATCACCGCGGTCTGGCTGCTTCCCTTCTACCCCTCTCCGCAGCGCGACGACGGCTACGACATCGCCGACTACTACAGCGTGAACCCGAGCTACAACACCCTGCGCGAGTTCAGGCAGCTGCTGCGCGCCGCCCATAGTCGCGGCATCCGGGTGATTACCGAACTGGTGCTCAACCACACCTCGGACCAGCACCCCTGGTTCCAGCGCGCCCGCCGCTCCAAGCCGGGTTCCGTGTACCGGGACTTCTATGTCTGGAGCGACACCACCGAAAAGTTCCGGGAAGCGCGCATCATCTTTCAGGATTTCGAAACCTCCAACTGGACCTGGGACCCGCTGGCCGACGCCTACTACTGGCACCGTTTCTACTACCATCAGCCGGACCTCAATTACGACAACCCGAAGGTGCAGTCGGAGATGCTCCGGGTCATCGACTTCTGGATGCGCATGGGGGTCGACGGCGTCCGGCTCGACGCGGTCCCCTACCTGTTCGAGCGGGAGGGGACCAACTGCGAGAATCTTCCCGAGACCCACGCCTTCCTCAAGAAGCTGCGCGCCCACCTGGACAGCTCCTTCAAGAACCGGCTGCTCCTTTCCGAGGCGAACCAGTGGCCCGAGGACGCCGCCGCCTATTTCGGCGACGGCGACGAGAGCAACATGGGCTTTCACTTCCCGCTCATGCCGCGCCTCTTCATGGCCATCGAGATGGAGGACCGCTTCCCCATCATCGACATCATGGACCAGACACCGGCCATCCCCGACGGCTGCCAGTGGGCCATATTCCTACGTAATCACGACGAGTTGACCCTGGAGATGGTGACGGACGAGGAGCGGGACTACATGTACCGAATTTTCGCCTCGGACCCGCGGGCCCGGATCAATCTCGGCATCCGGCGCCGCCTGGCCCCCCTGATGGAGAACAACCGCCGTAAGATCGAACTGATGAACGTGCTCCTTTTCTCGCTACCGGGAACCCCCATCATCTACTACGGCGATGAAATCGGCATGGGGGACAACTACTACCTGGGCGACCGCAACGGAGTCCGTACCCCGATGCAGTGGAATCCGGACCGAAACGCCGGCTTCTCCAAGGCGAGCCCCCAGAAGCTCTTTCTGCCGGTCATAATCGAGCCGGAATACCACTATGAATCGATCAACGTGGAGAACCAGGAGCGCAACCCCTCCTCCCTGCTCTGGTGGATGCGGCGCACCATCGCCATGCGCAAGCGCTTCAAGGCGTTTGGCTGCGGCACCCTGGAAATGCTCTCCTCGGACAACCCGAAAGTGCTGACCTTTATCCGCGCCTATGAGGACGAAAAGCTCCTGGTTGTCATCAACCTGTCGCGCTTCTCCCAGACGGTCACCGTCGACCTTTCACGCCACGCCGGTTTGATCCCCGAGGAGGTCTTCAGCCGCAACCGCTTCCCGATGATCCAGGAGACGCGCTACCACTTCACCACGGGACCCTACGACTATTTCTGGTTCGCACTGCGCAGCACCGAGGCGCGCTCCGAACCGAGCGAGGAACTCCAGCGGCTGAAGCTTAGGGAGGGGCAACCCTGGTGGGACGTACTGAAGGGGAAGACCGGGGAACGCCTGTGCAACGTGGTCATGCCCCACTATCTGCAGCGCGTCTTTTGGTTTCGCGGCAAGGGGCGGGTGATCACCCAGATCAGCGTGATCGACAGCTGCCAGCTGAGGCAGGATGATCGCCTGGTGGTGCTGGCCTTCATCAAGGTCGCCTACACCGAATGGAATCCCGAGACCTATCTGATTCCCTTGGCTTGGCTTTCCAACGAGCAGCTGCAGTCCCAGACCGATCGGCACCCGCTGGCGTCCATCTCCGCTCTGGCTCTGGGAGACGCGGAAGGCGTTCTCTGCGACGCGGTCTACTTCGAGGAATTCCGAGAGCAGCTTCTGGAACTGGTGAGCAGTCGCGCGAAAATACCGGGCGCCAACGGTTCCCACTTGGTCGGCCTGCGTGGAAGCGGCGTGACGAAGACCACTCCCCCGAGGACGGAACTGTTTCCCAGCAGGGTGGCGGAGGTCGCGCAGAACAACAGCAGCATTTTTTATGGCGACCAGCTGTTGTTCAAGATGTACCGGAAACTGGAGGAGGGGATCAATCCGGAGCCGGAAACCCTCCTCTATCTGGGGGTGAAAAAAAAGTACCGCAACGCGCCCGCCTATGCCGGAAGGATCGAATATCACGCGGTCAGCGGCAAGTCGTATGATCTCGGCGTGCTGCAAACCTACATCCCGAGCCACGGCGACGCCTGGCGCAACACCTTGACCAGCCTAACCCAATTCGTGGAACAGCTGCTGGCGCATAAGCACGAGCTGCCTAAACTGCCGGCCCTCCTCCCGACTCTTCTGGAGGTGGTCGACGGCGGCATACCGGACCAGTTCCGGGACCTGGTGCGCGGCCTGCACCTGGAGATGGCGCTCCTGCTCGGCAGGCGCACCGCGGAACTGCACCGCGCGCTCGCCTCCAGTTCGGCGGAGAGCGACTGGCGCATGACGGAGTTTTCCACCCTGTACCAGCGCTCCCTCTTCCAGTCGATGCGGGGGCAGATACGGAAAAATTTCCTGATACTGGCCGCGAACCTTCAGCTCTTCCCCGATGGCCCGCAGCGAGACAGGGCGGCGCAAGTCCTTGGCGCTGAAAAGGAGATCATCGCCTGTCTGCAGAAAATTACCGGTCGGCGCCTGTCGGCCATGCGCTGCAGGATTCATGGTGATTTCCACCTGGGGCAGGCGCTTTTCACCGGCAAGGACTTCGTCTTCATCGATTTCGAGGGGGATCCGGATCAATCCATGAGCGAGCGACGACTGAAACGCTCTCCCCTGACCGATGTGGCCGGCATGATCCACTCCTTCCACTACGCGGCCATGACCACCCTGGTCAACCATGCCGCCAGTCACCCCGACGACCTCCCCCTGCTGGAACCATGGCTGGAGGCGTGGTACGTCTACGTCAGCGGCTCGTACCTGAAGGCGTACCTGCATGGAATGAAGGATTCCCCGCTGGTTCCGTCGGACCGGGAGGAACTCAGCATCATGCTGCGTTGTTTCCTGATACAAAAAGTGGTTCACGAGCTAGGTCACGAGCTGAACAACCGCCCTGAAAGGGTCGATATCCCCTTGCGAGGGCTGGAGCTACTGCTACGGGAATGCCGTTGTTCATGACACTGCAACAGTTATCCGGCATGCGGCCCGGATTGCCGGTTTCGGCGCGGATAGCTCCGGCGCGCCCAACCGACGCAGCGGACAGGCGTGATTCCTGGAAAAGCACACGCATGCTCCAATTGGAGGAGGCTCGATGAAACAGATTAAGTCATTTCGATCACTGAACCTTTCCCTCCGGTTCGTAGTTCCGCTGGTCATCGCCCTGGGACTGCTGGCCTTGGCTGTGGTGCCGCTGGTGGACAAACTTACCCTGCGCTGGTTTGTCCGGGATATAGATATCCGCTCCCGCCTGATTGCCAATACCATGAATGAGCCTCTGGCGGAACTTATCGAGCAGGGGAGCCAGGACAAGATCAATGGCCTGCTTCTCCGGACCATCCAGGACGAACGCCTGCTGGCTCTCGGTTTCTGCGACGGCAAGGGACGCTTGCTCTACCGCACCCCGACTTTTCCGAAATCCCTCAGCTGTTCCTCGGCCTCGGCGCAGGACAAGGAAGCCAGCCCGCTGCTGCAACTCCCCCAGGGGGCGGTTCACGTCGCCGTTCATCCCATGGAACTGGAAGGGGTGCCAAGCGGATCGCTCATACTGGTCCACGACATGAGTTTCGTGCAGCGCCGCAGCGCCGACACCCGCAACTACGTCATCATGCTCTTCGTACTGCTGGGAGTCGTCACCTCGGTCATCACGGTATTCGTCGCCCATCTGAGCCTGCGCGGCTGGATGGCCGGAGCGCGCTCGATGTTGCGCGGCGAGGGGATACTGAAGCGGTTTTCCCGGCCCGAGGTACCCTCGGAACTTCAGCCGCTGGTGGGCGACCTGCAGACCCTTCTGCGGGTGCTCGACTCCGAGCGGCGCTTAGCCGATGACGCCACCGTCACCTGGAGCCCCAAGACCCTCAAGAATCTGCTGCAAAAGCAGTTGGTAGGGGAGCGGATCATCGTGGTCTCCAATCGCGAGCCGTACATCCACAGCAAGGAGGATGGCGAGATCAAGGTGCACCGTCCCGCCAGCGGCCTGGTGACCGCGGTGGAGCCGGTCATGCGGGCCTGCTCCGGCACCTGGATCGCCCATGGCAGCGGGACGGCGGACCGGGAGGTAGTGGACGGACAGGACCGGGTCCAGGTCCCCCCGGAGCACCCCGAATACACCCTCAGGCGTATCTGGCTCACCAAGGAGGAAGAAAACGGCTATTACTACGGCTTTGCCAACGAGGGGCTCTGGCCCCTGTGCCATATCGCCCACGTGCGCCCCATTTTCCGTTCCTCCGATTGGCTTAAGTACGTGGAAATCAACCAGCGCTTCGCCGATGCGGTGGTCAAGGAGGCGGACAGCGACGACCCGGTCGTGCTGGTGCAGGATTACCATTTCGCGCTGCTGCCGGCGATGATCCGCAAGGCGCTTCCCAAGGCGATCATCATCACCTTCTGGCATATACCCTGGCCCAATCCGGAATCCTTCGGCATCTGCCCCTGGCGCTGGGAGCTGTTGAAGGGGATGCTCGGGAGCACCATCCTCGGTTTTCACACGCCCTACCACTGCAAGAATTTCCTGGATACGGCGGACCGCTACCTGGAGACTAGGATCGAGCACGAATCGTCCACCATCTTTCGCCGGGGCAAACTGACCCTGGTGGAAAGCTATCCGATCTCGATCCAGTGGCCTCCCCCCTGGCAGGATACCCAGCCGACCGTGGAGCTTTGCCGGGCCGAAATACGCCAGGCGCTGGGACTCCCGGCGGACCAGCTGCTTGGGATCGGCGTGGATCGCCAGGACTACACCAAGGGGATCCTGGAGCGATTCCTGGCGGTGGAGAGTATGCTGGAGTCGCATCCGGAGCTCAAGGGACGCTTCACCTTCATCCAGATCGCCGCTCCGACCCGCTCGGACCTTGAGGAATACCAGTCGTTCGGGACCCAGGTCCTAAACCTCGCCACCCGCATCAACCAGCGCTTCGCGAGCGGAACCTGGCAACCGATCTGCCTCAGGGCCGAGCACCACGAGCCTGAGGTGGTGAACCATTACTACCGCGCCGCCGATGTCTGCGTGGTGACGAGCCTGCATGACGGCATGAACCTGGTGGCAAAGGAGTTCGTGGCTTCCCGGGACGATGAACAGGGGGTACTGGTCTTGAGCCAGTTCACCGGCGCGGCGCACGAGCTGCACGAGGCACTCATCGTCAACCCGTACCACATCGAACAGACCGCGGAAGCGATACATCGGGCACTCACCATGCCCGATTTCGAGCAGCGGGAGCGGATGCGCAGCATGCGTGCCCTGGTGCGCGATTTCAACGTCTACCGCTGGGCCGGGCGGATGCTGATCGACGCCGCCCGCATCCGGCAGAGGGAAAAGCTGGCAGTGCGCATAGGCAACGACGGATGACCAGGGAGACTCCGATGATCCACCTGTTAAGCGCTGCCGGCCGAGCCGCGCTGGGCGATTTCATCGACCAGGGGACGCTTTTGGCCTTCGATCTGGACGGCACGCTGGCGCCCATCGTGGTCGATCCCGCCGGGATCATGATCCCGGAAGAAATCCGCGAGCGGTTGATATGCCTGAACCGGATGGCGCCTGTCGCGATCATCACCGGACGCGCCCGCGCCGATGCCCAAAGGCACCTCGGGTTCCAGCCTCGTTTCCTGGTGGGTAACCATGGCGCGGAAGGTTTGCCCGGCCGCGAGCGACAGGAAGAGGAATTTTACCGCAAGTGCGGTGAGTGGCGGGACCAGCTGGAACTGCTTATGCCAAAAGCCTCCAAATACGGCATCGTCATGGAGAATAAGGGGGCCACCTTGTCGCTGCATTATCGCCGCTGCTTCGATCCGGACGCGGCGAAGAGTGCGATACTGCGGGCGATCAGACGGCTGCAACCCGCTCCCCGGCGGGTTTCCGGAAAGTTTGTCGAGAACATCGTGCCGCCTGACGCGCCCCACAAGGGGGACGCGCTGCTGCAAATCATGCGTCAGACCGGATGTTCCAGGGCGGTTTTCATCGGGGACGATGCCACCGATGAGGACGTGTTCCGTCTGGCGGACGACCGCATCCTCGGCGTCCGGATCGGGTGCGAGTCAGCAAGCCTCGCGGGTTACTGCCTGTCCGATCAGGAGGAGATGCTCGAATTGCTGAATGAAATGGTCAGTTTGAAGACTCTGCAGGGAAAGGTTACTTTGTGAAACGACGCCTACATACACTCCCGTAGCATCCCAGTCCTCATTATTTACCTTTAAACCGGCGTCAAAATCCGCTAAATTGAAGTTCGTTAGCGGCGCGGCGCTAACTTTTTGTCCATTGACTGCTGGAGTGCCACACTATGCTTATCACGCTGGTCCTGATCTTTGTCGTCGCCTACGCGGCCATCGCCCTGGAACATCCGATCAAGATCGATAAATCCGCCTCCGCCCTTTTGGGGGCGGGCCTGCTCTGGACCGTCTACGCACTTTTGAACGGGGATCATCAGCTGGTGGGGCTGCAACTGAACGAATCGTTGGCCTCCACGGCCCAGATCGTCTTCTTCCTGATGGGGGCGATGACCATCGTCGAGGTGGTGGACGCCCATAACGGCTTCGAGGTGATCACCTCCCGGATCAACACCAGCAAGCTCTCCTCGCTCATGTGGCTGGTCGGGTTGGTCACCTTCTTCCTGAGCGCCGTGCTGGACAACCTCACCACCACCATCGTGATGATCTCGCTTATGAAGAAGATCCTGGACCGGGAGGAGGACCGGCTCTTCTTCGCCGGAATGATCGTGATCGCCGCCAATGCCGGCGGCGCCTGGTCCCCCATCGGCGACGTCACCACCACCATGCTCTGGATAGGCGGGCAGATCACCACCCTGGCGATCATGAAGGGTGTCCTGATCCCGTCGCTTTTCAACCTGATGGTGCCGCTTACGGTGGTCGGCTTCCTCCTGAAGGGACGCCAGGTTGTGGCCCCGGAGCGGATCGAGGAAAACGGCCTGCTGCAGACCACCCCCTTCGAGCGCAACCTGATGTTTTTCCTGGTGATCGGTATCCTGATCTGCGTCCCGATATTCAAGACCGTCACCCATCTCCCCCCGTTCATGGGGATGCTGTTCGGCCTCGGCATCGTCTGGCTGGTGGGGGATCTGCTGCACCGAAAGAAGGATGATATCGACAAAGAGCAGCTGAGCCTGGCGCACGCCCTGATGAAGATCGACCTGAGCTCCATAGTCTTCTTCATCGGCATCCTGCTGGCGGTGGCGACCCTGGAGCATGCCCATATCCTCGGCGCGCTCGCCGGGTGGCTGGACCGGACCATCGGCCGCCAGGAAGTGATCGTCACCATCATCGGTCTGGTGAGCTCCATCATCGACAACGTGCCGCTGGTGGCGGCGTCCATGGGAATGTACAGCCTGGCCCAGTACCCGGCCGACAGCTTCCTCTGGGAGTTCCTGGCCTACTGCGCCGGCACCGGCGGCTCCATCCTGATCATCGGCTCGGCGGCGGGTGTCGCAGCCATGGGGCTGGAGAAGATCCATTTCTTCTGGTACGTGAAAAGGATCAGCGGCCTGGCCCTGATCGGCTATTTCAGCGGAATCATCGCCTATCTGGTCCAGTACAGGCTGCTGCACTGACAGGAAGAGCTCGAATGATGCCGATGGCGGCATCATCCCGGGCATAAGCTTCCCGCGGCAAAGCTATCAACGAGGCAAGAGGACAGTCCGAGCGCAACAATTCCCGCTACTAAGGTAACAGCCGGTAAATACGATGTTTTTACGAAACTGTTTCGTAATAAAATTCCAACAATAACCAATTTGGTGGTTCGTTCTTAGGGGTCGTGGACAATTCC
>Ga0209125_1003065_pt1 | contig 11973 bp, 16 predicted proteins | sample BarGraIncub1131A_FD_184503 | JGI IMG/M metagenome (GOLD analysis project Ga0209125, IMG submission 184503) | Arctic peat soil microbial communities from Barrow, Alaska - Barrow Graham LP Incubations 11-31A (SPAdes) (version 2) | ecosystem: Environmental > Terrestrial > Soil > Wetlands > Peat... | reverse complement strand
ATTGATGAATGACCTAAAATACTGCGGTTTCTTGTTTGAGTCGCTGGTTTATCACGACTTGAAAATGTATGCACGAGCCAACGATGCCGACGTTTTTCATTACCGCGATTCTACGGGTTTGGAAATAGATTCCATTGTTCAACAAAGTGGTGGTGCCTGGGCTGCATTTGAAGTAAAACTTGGTGTTGGGATGCACGATGAAGCGGCAAGAAACTTATTAAAACTTAATAGTGTAATCGATACGAAAAAATCTTCAAAACCAGCCTCTTTAAACATTATTACAGGTACTGGAATGAGTTACACGCGACCTGACGGAATCAATGTGATTTCGCTGGCTTCGCTTGGAAAATAGAACTCTATTTCCTGACAAAATCAGATTCAACACGATCATTTGGTTTTTATTTTCTGGTACGTCAAGTCTGTAAGCATTTGAGTCAGGTCCTCACCGGGACGAAAAAGAATCTTGGCTTTTGTTATTTTTGATGAATTAAAAGCATTTTCGCTCAGTGCGCCTTCACTGGAAATCCCGATTTGAAAAGATCCGAATTCACCGAGACGGACAATTTTTCCATCACTCAGGGCTCTGCTCATGATGCGAATGCAGCCATCGAGCACGGCCATGATGTCCCCTTTGTTAATACTGCTGCTATCGGAAATTTCTCTACAAAGCGTTTTGAAATCGGTTACTCCGGAAGACTTGGTTTTTGCAAAATACTTCAAGTCATTTTTACCAGTGATGTCATACTTTTGTTGTAAGACAGAATACATTATGGACATAATTTTAAATTTTTAGGTGTGACGGGTTTAGAAAATTTAGAAAATGATTATCAGAGCGATCAATGCTCCAGCACCGATGAGTTCAAATCTGTGTTTTGTGTTTTGCCTTTTCAGTTCGTTGTCTTTTTGCCTGATGCCATAAAACAGTAGTTCGTTGTGTCTGGTAAGGTCAAAACATACATGCTCATACGTGGAGATAATACTATCCTGAGTCGCAGATTTTGTTTCAAGCATCTGGTTCTGTAGGCTTGATGCTTCCAATGCCACAAATTTCAGATTGGCATTTCGAATGCTTTTTATTGGAATTTCGGCAAGGGTATCGCCGGGAGATACTTTTAGACTGATGTTTTCAGTGCAGCCTGTATAGTTTTTAAAGACAAGGAGTTGACTGTCGGCAGGCAGTGCTTTGATTTCTTGGATTTTTTGGATGTAGTGCTTTTGTTGCAAAAGAAGGTTTGTTATGATTGCTTCGTTCTTGCTTTTCAGACTGGAGAGAGTTGCTTGCAGCGAATCGGATTCGTGTTTCCAGAACTTGCCGTCTTGGTCTGTTTCCAGGGATTCGATTTTTGGTGTCGGGTAAAAATGAGCGATCACCGACAAGAGGATAAGGATTACGACGATCAGATAGAGGATATGATTTTTCATGGTTGTTGAATGAGTGATTGGTATGCGGATGCCACCCCTGTTAGGATGACATCCGCAGGATTTTGAAACTAGGTTTAAAGGAAGTGTTTTTGAAGGGCGATGATTTTCCGGATGGCTTTCACATGGATATCGGTGATGCTTTGCATCCCTTTTTCCGAGAGCAGGAAGCGGCAATCTTTCCGATTGTCCATGAAAAGGTTTTCGGTCAGCACGGCAGGGCAGACGGTATCTCGGAGTATCGCAAAATTGCTGTCCCAGTCGGGATCGCCGTCAGCGTGGTCGCCCCGCATTCTGAAAAGGCCGGTGAGTTGTTTTTCGGCTTCTTTCCACAATAGGGTGGCATAAAAATCGCTGACAGTCTGCCCTTTGCAGGTGTGCGTTTCCCAGCCACTGGCTCTACCATTGGTGGAGGCGTTGACATGAATGGATACCAGCAGACAGTTTTCGGCGCCAGATACCGCAGCGATGCAGTTCACCCTGCGGCAACGCTCCCAAAGCGGAACATCGAAGCTTTCCGGGACGATTCGCTGTACATTAACACCCAATTTCCGGAGCGCAGCTTCTATACGGGAGGCGATTTCACGGGTCCATTTCCATTCGGAAAGGTGCGAACCATCCTCCCAATCCGGAGACCGCTTTCCTGGAGTGTTGATGCCATGGCCGTTGTCAATCAATACGCGCATCATAGCGTCCCTTTTTTAAGAAATTGCTTACTTGCGGTAGTTTCGACAACGCCTCAATACTAAGCAAATAGTAGAGGAAGGCGATGGGTTTACTTCCCGGAAACAACTCCCGGAGGTTCTTGCATATATTGACCGAATAGAAATAGGCCAAGGCGTAGGCAATGGTGGAGACCGCCTGCAACGATTCGCCTCGGGCACCTAAATGATCGCCGATAAAGAATACGGTTGCAAGGACAAGCAAGAAAACGGAGGCTTCGCGGACACAGGCAAAAGCTTTCCTAAAGCTGAACGTCTCCTTGTTCGCTACGATGCCGGCGACAAGGCCAAAGATGAAATTGAGTGCAATAAGCAGCAGAATGGCTGTTAGCACATGGTGAACTGGCTCAAAATAGGCCAGGATAGCGGCCAGACTCACCGCTAGGAGACTTTTTAGACTTTCCATTTTGTTGGATTTTAGAGGATTTAGTTGGAATTTTGGTTAGGCAAAGGCCGGGTTCGATGCCCGGCCTTTGGAAAAATTAGAAAGCTCCGAAAGTTGATAAGAGCCTTCGTAGATTATGCGCCGGGCTCTGTGGGTACAGTGGGCTCAGTGGTGTCTGGGATAACAGTGTTCGCAGCCACTTTTTGGTACTCCAAGACGTTGTACAGTTCCTTCAGGTCTACACCGGGGCGGAAACGAATTTTGGCTCCCGTGATGTTGGCAGAGACAAAATCTTTTTCAAGCAAAGCGCCTTCACTTGTGAGGCTTAACTGAAAGCTTCCGAAATCGCCGAGGCGCACAATCTTCCCGTCTTCCAGGGCTTCCTTCATGACATAGATGCAGCCTTCCAGCGCGGCCATGACATCGGCCTTGGTAGCCGTACATCGGTCGGAGATTTTTGCACAGAGTCTTTTGAAGCTCATTTGACCTGCCGATTGAGCCCTGGCGTAAAATTTGTAGGAGCCATTTCCGCTCATGTCATGCTTCTGTTGAAAAACGCAATAATTTACAGACATACTTTTTTTGTTTTAAGTGAATAATAAAGGTGTTTGATTTGCATTCGATTCCGGCCGGGTTTCGTTTGGCGTTTCAAAAGTACAATGGGTTGAAAGGAGGTTGCCGCTTTTGGTAGTTTTTTACCCTTTTTGGTAGTTTTTGTCCGCTTTTGTAACGTATTGATTAGAAGCGGATTAAAATTAAAAAAAACGACCCTAAAAACACCTAGTTGTTTTATGTAAAACACCTTGCTGTTTTGAGTAAAACACCAAGGTGTTTTGGTTCAATCAACTAGATGCTTCTAATCCGTGTTATATTTAGGAATACATACTATAATCATAATATATGTTAAATATGTTCTAAAAAGTTGCATATATTAATAATTAGTTATTTAATTTGCATAGTAATTTAAATATATTAATTATGCAAAACGACCAAGAACCTAAGAAAAGCGAAACACGAGCAAAAACTAAGACCGAAGTAGCCACAGGTTACAACCCTGATTCCAACCAATCAACAGCCGTTAGGATATTGAGAAGGTGGATCTCCCAGGATCCGAATCTTTTAGAAGCCTTAACGAAATTAGGCTACAACAAATATTGCCATTTACTCACACCGATACAGGTTCTTACTATACACGATCATTTGGGTAAACCATAAGAAAGTTCAGATAGGAATGCCATCGCATTTCTAACCGAAGAGGTAGTACCTAATCCGAAAGGGCCTTATGGTGAAAGTAAGGTGCTGTTTGTTTTGTAATTGATCGGTTAATTTCTGAGAATAGTAGACCGGGGGTTTACCATATAGCAGATGATGAGCCACTTTCAACCAATGAATTGATTGAGGTCATTTGCGGGACCATGGGACGCAAGGCTAGAATATGGTATCTGCCTCAAAAGCTGACGAATGGCGTAGCATGGATAGGTGGTTTATTAGGATTAAGGAGAACGGTCAAAGCGTTTCAAAAATAGTATTGTCAAAATGATCTCAAAAAAATGGAGCTGGTTCGATAGAAAGAAATAGTTCCATTTTTAGCAAAAGTAATCTTATGAAAAGATTTGTCATTAACACATTTTTTTGGGTGTGGGCTTTAATACTAAGTTCATTCCATTCATATGGACAATCGTTGCCGGTTGGCTCACCGGTCAGGGAGGATGCTGTACGACGCGAACAGTTGTTGGGCATTTTCGATGAAAGTGTTTCCTTGGCAATCAGACCTGTAAGTACGACGGCCATGTTGGACAGCATGCACGCTAAGGTTAATACTTTCCAGCTGCAACCCATGCCGTTGATTTGGAAGCAACAGTTCAACTCGGATCATCCAGAAGGGTTGGATGACGGTGCGATGATACCAGCTCGTGGGTATCAGACGATGGTGAGTGGGGGCTTCTTTGCGCGCTATGGTGCCTTTTCGATTCAACTGATGCCCGAACTGATCTATGCGGAAAACAGCGATTTTCAGGGTTTCCCGGATGAGTTATCGGATGACTATTGGAAAGAATATTACTGGGGTATATCGAATAATATTGATATGCCGGAGCAATTTGGTAGGGGTGCCAAAACATTCGTTGATTGGGGTCAAAGTAGTATTCGGTTTACCATAAATCCTATATCTATTGGCATTTCTAATGAAAATTTATGGTGGGGACCTGGCATCAAAAATGCATTGATGATGACAAACAATGCCCCAGGTTTTAAACACATCACACTCAATACAGTGCGACCGATCAAGACATTCTTAGGTTCCTTCGAAGGGCAACTGGTTGGTGGGCGGTTGGAGGCATCGGGCTATCCGAATTTTGATACTATTCAATTAGCGCAACATGGCGTGACGTATGCTCCAAAAACGAAAGACTGGCGGTATTTGAACGGTTTGGTGGTGACGTACCAACCGAAATGGTTGCCAGGATTGTTTTTGGGAGCAACAAGAAGCTTTATTTCGTATTCTACAGGGCTTGGTAGAAGCGTGTCTGATTATCTGCCGGTAATCATGCCGATACTCAAAAAAATAATTAATGGTACAGAGGATGCCATACCCAGAGATCAACTGGCATCCGTATTTTTACGGTGGATGGCACCGGAATCACACTCGGAATTTTATTTTGAATATGGACGTGAAGATCATAATTATGATGTGACGGATTTACTGCTAGAGCCCGATTATTCTAGCGCCTATATTGTTGGATTTAGAAAACTAACTCCAATTAAAAGAAACAAGAAAGAGTACCTTGACTGTCAAGTGGAAATCACTCAATTAGGGAAAAATTTATCGACCTCCTATAGAGCGAACGGTGCATCTGTATGGTACAGGCATACATTGGTTAGAGATGGGTACACGAATAAGGGGCAATATATTGGTGCAGGTATTGGTACCAGCAGCAATATGCAATCCGCCAGCTTGGCATGGGTAAAAGGCTTAAAAAGAGTAGGGCTGGATTTCAAGCGGGTGGCACACGATGAAGATTTTTGGGCCTACGTAAGTAAGGATTACCGGACGCACTGGGTGGACGTTGGTGCTGCCCTTTTTGGCGATTGGGATTACAAAAAGTTCTTGTTTAATGCAAGGCTGGAAACCGTTGGTTCCATCAATTACCAACACCTGTATGCACCGGTACCAAGTGATCCAGCCTATTGGTGGGACGATGGGAAGGTACGATACAACATTCATGCGGAGTTGGGGATGACGTATTTATTTTAAATAGTATGAGAAAAATCAATAGCATCGCTGTTTGGAGCTTATGTTTGCTAGCCTCTTTGTTTTCGGGCTGCAACGATTATGTGTATACGGCTGTGACCGTTACCATGGTGAACCAATCCAGCGAACCCGTTTACTTGTGGATGGAATATTGTGAAGAAAGGGATGCTTCCACCTTAGTGCCCGGGAATTCGTCGAGAACCTTTCATCAGGCGTTCACCTTTACGGATGATCATCCGCAAACGCACCTGACCATGGTTGCCACAAAAGGAGATGTTTATAGCGGTGAAGCGACCATGTTGGTCAACGCAGATACAACACATTTTACGGTAGTTTACAACACGGAGTCCGGAGTCACCATCACGCAGAAAGAATAAGTTAAGGTATGATGTATGTTGTCGCTTTCTTGATTTTGATGGTGGCCGAGCTTGGCTACTTCAAATTGGCTGATCGGTTGAATATCATTGATAAGCCCAATTTAAGGAGTTCACATTCGGTGATCACACTGAGGGGCGGAGGCATTGTGTTTTATTTTGGAATGTTGCTTTATTTCTTGTTGTTCAAGTTTCAGCATCCTTGGTTTTTGGCTGGTTTGACGTTGATTACCATCATTAGTTTTGCAGATGACTTGAAACCGAGGCCGTCCTGGTTGAGGTTGTGTTTTCACGTGGTGGCTATGGGCTTGATGTTCTATCAATGGGGTTTGTTTGAATTTCCTTGGTATTTTACCATCCTCTCGTTGGTGTTTTGTACCGGTTTGTTGAATGCGTTTAATTTCATGGACGGCATCAATGGGATAACGGGTGGTTACAGTTTGGTGGTGATTGCTGCGTTGTGGTACATCAACACTTTTGTGACACCTTTTGTGGATTCCGATTTCTTGGCATTGATAGCTATCGCTTTATTGGTGTTCAACTTCTTCAATTTCAGGAAGAAAGCCAAGTGTTTTGCTGGAGATGCGGGTGCCTTTTCCATAGCGTTTATCCTTGTTTTTCTGTTGGGCTTGCTCATCATTAAGACGGGTGATTTCAGCTATATTCTGCTTTTGGCACTTTATGGGGTGGACAGCATCTTGACGATTGTTCATCGGTTGATGTTGAAGGAGAACATTTTTGAGGCTCACCGCAAGCATCTGTATCAGATCATGGCCAATGAACTGAAGATGCCGCATGTGGTGGTTTCGGCTATCTATATGACTGTACAAGCATTGATTTCTGCTGGTTTGATTATTATCTCTTCGCATTATTGGTATGCCTTGGCGGTATTGGTGGTGTTTTCGGTAGGCTATGTGGTGTTCATGAAGAGGTACTTTCATTTACACAGCAAATGAGGAGGCGTTTAAAAATGCTTAAGCTGTTTGATGATTTAACTATGGTTGGACCATTCTTGTAATTGGATACTCTATTTTGAAAAATTGTATAATTTATTTGTGGAATCTCAAATTGGTTAGTATATTTGCATAATGTTAATCAAATGTATTTATAATAATAATTTTGTGAAATGAAACAGACTATTTGGATTTCATACGACTTGGGACTTAAAGGGGATTACCCAGGATTATATCGATGGCTTGATCTTCATAAAGCGAAAGAATGTGGAAACAGCATAGCTTATCTTAGCTTTAGTTATGTTTCAGATTTAATGGAGGATTTACGAAAAGACCTTAAGGAGAATGTTGAACTTAAAAGCGGAGACAGAATTTATTTGATCGCAAGTCATAAAGATGAAGGAAAGATGCTTCCTCAAGGCCGTTTTCTGTTTGGAAATCGAAAGGCATCACCATGGGAAGGGGCAGCTCCTGTTGAAGACAATTCTGCAGATATTTAGAATATGAATAATATTCTGATTGATACGGGTTTCGTTCGAATATCTTACTTTGGGTAATGTTATCATTCCTTATCCGTCACTTTATGAGACAATAAATACCAGATTTGTAAAGAACACTCCAGCGATGAGAAGTTTTAAAATACTTTTAGAAAAATCGAACTTCCAGTTGATGGATGATATTGACTACAAGGAATTTGCATTAGAATCAACTTTCAGCTTTGCCTACAACTCAAATAGATCATTAAGTTTGGTGGACATGGTTATCCGGCAAATGCTGGCTGATGAACGACTTAATATTAGTCATTTGATTAGTTTTAATCAGGGTGACTTTCAAGATATTTGTACAAGGCGAAATATTCAGATTTTATCGGATTAGGCTAATCCGAAAGGACCTTATAGTGAAAGTAAGGTTCTGGCACAAAATTCGGATAAATCGGTGTTTATTCTTCGACCCTGTATGATTCACGGACCAGGTAATAAGGGGAACTTGAATTTGCTTTACAAGGTAGTAAGTAAGAGTCTGATTGAGGTCATTTGCGAAACCATGGGTCGCAAGGCTCAAATTTGGTATCTGCCTCAAAAGCTGATGAATGGGCGATAGAACACATGCCAGTCTCTGCAAAGGAGGGATTAAGGCGAACGATCAAGTCGTTTCAGAAATAACAGGCAGGGTTTAAAAAATGACCACAAGCACTAGCAACATTCCTGCACCGACGAGTTTGTCGTAGGCTTATAATTATGTATGATAATGTCTTTTATATTGTTGGTAATGGATTTGATTTGCATCATGAAGTCAAATCGTCGTTTTATGAATTTCGGGATTATTTAAAGAAACATGATTACAAGCTTTTTGATCAGTATGAGAGATATTGTAATTATAACAAGCTTTGGAGTAATTTCGAAACCAGTTTGGCTTTTATTTGCCGAGATATGGCATTGGCTTTGGGAGAGCCCTTCATTCCTCCGACCAACCAAGGAGCTGATGACTTACAGATTGCGGATATTCTGATGGCTGGTGACTTTGCAGGAGGTGAACTTTACGAGATGTTGAATAATCTTAAGCGAAATCTTCATCTTTGGATCTCAAATGTTCATGCCTCAAGATATTATTCTGTTCATAAAATCCGGATGGATTATGAAGCTCGTTTAGAATATGGCATACCAAGGGAAAATATAAAATACATTCATGGTTCCTGTATTGAGCCTAAGACTCATTTGATTGTGGGGCACGGTGAAGATAATCAAGAAGTTTTTGATGATTGGGTTGCATCCAAGAAAAAAGAATATAGAAAAGTTTACACAAATAAAAAAGGAAAAAGATTCCATCGGACTGACATTTCTCATCAATTGCTTTTCAGTAGTAGAAGCTTGTTGCCTGAATATGAAATGCTGTCGGATTCTGTTGATGATTACTATAATAAAGCAAAGAAAGATACGGATAGAATAATTTGTGAGAATGGTGATTATTTTTCTTCTTTGACCGATATAAAATATATTTATGTCTTGGGCCATTCTTTATCAAAAGTGGATTTGCCTTACTTCCGTAAAATTCACGAACAGAATAGTGCTGTTTGGCATGTAAGTTACCTTGATTTGAATGATAAGAAGAGATTCATGAAGATACTCAACGATATTGGGATACCTTTGGATCAGATGAAAATGATTCAAATAAAGGATATGCTTCAGACTGGTTGATTGGAAATATTTGCTTGACGCTTGGTGTGTCAATCAGGGTTAATAATTTCGAACGAAACCGCCTTAATTTATCAAAAAGTTGTATATTTGCCATTGTATTTAATAAGATATATTATGGAAATTGTTAATAATACATTTAATAAGGAGAAGTCCATAAATGCTTTGCTATATTTTGCGAGCAGAGTGGAGCGATCGGATTTTCATAAGATCTTCAAATTGCTTTACTTCTCAGATCGCTTACACCTTGCAAAGTATGGAACTCCAATAACAGGTGATTTATACATAGCAATGGATGATGGCCCAGTGCCTTCAAATATTTATGACATCTTAAAGATGGTTCGTGGTGATTCTTATTATAAAGATAGTGAGGGTTTCAGCGAGTTGATGGCTGTAGATAACTGGATGTATATTACACCAAAAAAGGATGCTGACTTACGGAAGCTTTCTAAAAACAATCTTTATGTGATGAACGAGTGTCTTGAGAATTACGGAGATTTATCGTTTGATGAAATTAGGGAGAAATCTCACGATACTGCTTGGAGGAGTACAGCTAAAAATTATGTCATATCGCTGGATGATATGTCGATGGAGGCCGGTGTTCATCAAGATGAACTTGATTATGTTCATGAAAACTGTAAGATGCAATCTTTTTTGAACAAATAGGGGGATGAGTTGTCAAGGGCAGTTTGAAGAAGGTATATCAATTGTTCCGGGTATGGTTTTTTATAAATCAGTTTATTCTCAATCGGCAACATCTACTAGATTGCCAAGTCAAGCTAACATTCCAAAAAAATCCCTTTCTTGATCATGATTCTTTTGCCAACTGTGCTCAGCCTTGGATGATTTCTTCTCAAAAATTGAAAGGCGAACAATTTCAATATGTTAGTTCGATTCTTGAAGACGATTTGGACAACATTATTGAAACCGTAAAATACAGTGGGGCCTTGACGGAAGAAGAAATGGATCTTTACTTTTTGTAATGTTTCTGTGTATTTAATTAATTGGAAATGTGGACAGCATCTTGACAATCTTGACCATTGTACACCGGTTGATGTTGCATGAAAACATTTTCGTGGCACACCGCAAGCACTTGTTTCAAATCATGGCCAACGAACTCAAAATTCCTCAATTGGTGGTTTCGGCCATTTACATGCTGCTACAGGGGTTGGTTTCGATGGGATTGTTTATGACGACGCATCATTACGAATATGCGCTGTTGGTCATTTTGATTTTTTCGGGGGTGTATGTTGGTTTCATGAAGAGGTTCTTTCGTTTGCATGGTAAATGAGACATCGACATGGTGTAAATTACAACTTGAAAATTTGCATAAGTGCAAAAAAGGAGGTATTTTTAATTCATATATGATAGCATACACATACGAATAAAAAATAGAAACAATGGGAACAATATCAAAAACAAAAAAATCGTCTGTGAAAACGCATTCTGTTTCAAAAAATAAACGAGCAGTGTTGAGTAATAATGTAACGACTATATCAGAAGAAGACAATATACGTTCAGGTATTAAGAAGTATGGTCGTGATGCTTTTAATGTGGCGCAATCCAAGGGCGTTGCTGTAACAGTTTTGGAAGGAATAAATATTTGTAAAATTTCACCAGATGGGGTAAAAACCGTTTTGACACAAATAAGTAAATCCGGTGTAAAGGCAACTCGCCGATCTTTTAAAATTGAATAACTGTGAGTAAAAGGATTACATTCGTTTTCAACTATTGAATGACAACTGTGAAAGAATTTCTTTTGAGACTGTCATGTCACATCCATCGAAATTGGATTTTATAAAAAAAGCAAAAGCTAATGGGTACAAAGTTTATTTGTATTTTGTATCATTAGAAAATCCAATAATGAACGTGGAACGTGTCAATGCAAGAGTTCAGTTGGGTGGACATGATGTTCCTGAAGATAAAATTATTAGTCGATACGAACGTACAATGGACTTACTGTTGGACGCAATAAGATTAGTGGATCGTGCTTATTTTTTTGACAACAGTTCGGAAAGTATGCGGTTTTTTGCTAAATATCAAGACAAAGAAGTTTTGTATGAAGATGAGTTTATTCCTGTGTGGTTCAATGATTACGTTGAAAATAAGTAGTTTCTACAAAAGATAATGTTTACTGTGGCGAAGCGACCATTTTGGCCAACGAACTCAAAATTCCTCAATTGGTGGTTTCGGCCATATACATGCTGCTATAGGGGTTGGTTTCGATGGGATTGTTTATGACGACGCATCATTACGAATATGGGTTGTTGGTTGTTTTGATTTTTTCGGGGGTGTATGTTGGTTTCATGAAGAGGTTCTTTCGTTTGCATGGCAGATCCAGTTAGATTTCATGTTCAACAAACTCAAAGCACGGCAGCAACCTTACGTATTTTTTCAAGTCGTGCGGCAAATGATTTGTCCTTTTTGGCTGTCTGCATAGTGTAGCGTGTTTGCATTTTTATCCACAATTCGGCATCAATGCCCAATGCGGCTTCAACGAGCATTGCAAAAGGTGCATTGAATGCTCTCTTTGCATTGACTATTTCATTGAGCAGCGTATATTGCACGCCTATCTGTGTGGCAAATTTACGTTGTGAAATGCCTCGGTACTCCAATTCTTCTTTTAGCACTTCACCCGGATGTGTAGGATATGCCGGCTCGATGTTGTTTGCAATCAT
>Ga0209125_1003063_pt1 | contig 11982 bp, 14 predicted proteins | sample BarGraIncub1131A_FD_184503 | JGI IMG/M metagenome (GOLD analysis project Ga0209125, IMG submission 184503) | Arctic peat soil microbial communities from Barrow, Alaska - Barrow Graham LP Incubations 11-31A (SPAdes) (version 2) | ecosystem: Environmental > Terrestrial > Soil > Wetlands > Peat... | reverse complement strand
CATCTTCAAGCTGGACGACCGGGCCATCCAGGGGATCATGAGGGAAGTGAGCAACGACACCCTGACCCTCGCCATGAAGACCTCCACCGACGAGGTGAAGGACAAGATATTCCGCAACATCTCCAGCCGCGCCGCCGAGATGATCAAGGAGGACCTGGAGGTGATGGGGCCGGTGCGCCTCTCCGACGTGGAGAAGGCGCAGTCCGAGATCATCAAGATCGTCAGGAAGATGGAAGAGGAGGGGAAGGTGGTGATCGCCGGCCGGGGAGCGGAAGATGTCCTCGTCTAGGATCATCAGGAAGGGCGGGGAGCCCCAGCGCTGCTACACCCTGGAACCCCTGGGGGGAGAGCTCCCCAAGCCCGAGCAATGCGACTTCCGGGCGGTCCGCCTGGGCGTGGAGGAATCGGTTCCGGCCGAGGAGGACGCGGAGCCATGCGAGCCCACCCCCTGCATCCCGGAGGAGGAAGCGCTCAGAAGGATCCAGCAGGCGCACGGGGACGGCGTCAAGGAGGGGAGGCAGCAGGCGGAGGCGTCCCTCGCCACGGTGAGCGAGGCCCTGGCCCAGGCGCTCCTGGCGACCGGCAGCCTGCGCGCCCGGCTTTTGAGCGAAAGCGAGGAGGATCTGCTGAAACTCTCTGCCCTGATAGCGCGCAAGATCATGCTCCGGGAGGTCTCCTGCGACCCGGGGGTCCTGGCGGGGATGGTACAGGGGGCGGTGGAGCTTGCCTCCAGCGGGGGCGAGGTCGTGGTCAGGCTCAACCCCGAGGATTACGCCGCGGTGGCGCAGCGGCCCGAGTTCGCCGCGCTCTCCGGCGAAGGGCGGCGCATCACGCTCAAGGGGGATCCGGCGGTTGTCCCCGCCGGCTGCATGGTGGAGACCGTCCGGGGGAACATAGACGCCGGGCTGGACGCCCAACTCGAGGAAATCTCCAGAAGGCTTACCGAGGAGAAAAGCGCGCGGCGGGGGGAGCATGGCAAAGATTGACCTGTCCCGGTACATGTCGGTTGTCGAAGCGGCGCAGCCGGTCCGGTTCCACGGCAAGGTCACCCAGGTGGTCGGCCTGGTGATCGAGGGGTACTGCCCGGAAACCGCGGTGGGAAGCGTCTGTGAGGTGCATTCCGACGGCTTCGCCCCGATTCCCGCCGAGGTGGTGGGATTCCGTGACAACAAGACTCTGCTGATGCCCCTGGGTGAGCTGCGCGGGGTGGGCCTCGGGAGCATGATCTCCATCCGGCGCCAGAAGGCGTCCCTGGGAGTCGGGCCCGCGATGCTGGGCCGGGTGATCGACGGCCTGGGTGCCCCGATCGACGACAAGGGGCCCATCGCGGTGCTGGACGAATACCCGATCTACGCCCTCCCCATCAACCCGATGCTCCGGCGTCCCATCAGGAAGCCGCTCAACTTAGGGATCCGGGCCATCAACGGTCTCCTGACCTGCGGCGAGGGGCAGCGGGTCGGGATCATGGCCGGCTCCGGAGTCGGCAAGTCGACTCTCCTGGGGATGATCGCCCGCTACACCGAGGCGGACGTCAACGTGATCGCGCTGATCGGCGAGCGCGGCCGGGAACTGCGCGAGTTTCTCGAGAAGGACCTGCAAGCGGAGGGGCTCAAGAAGTCGGTGGTGGTGGTCGCCACCTCGGACCAGCCTCCGCTCGTTAGGATGCGCGGCGCCTATATAGCGACCACCATCGCCGAGTATTTCCAGGCCCAGGGGCGCAAGGTGCTCCTGATGATGGACTCGGCGACCCGCTTCGCCATGGCGATGCGGGAGGTAGGGCTCGCCATCGGGGAGCCGCCCACCACCAAGGGGTACACCCCGTCGGTCTTCGCCGCGCTGCCGAGGCTTCTGGAGCGGACCGGCAACTTCCAGGGAGGGAGCATCACCGGCCTCTACACGGTGCTGGTCGAGGGGGACGACTTCAACGAGCCGATCTCCGACGCGATGCGCAGCATCCTGGACGGACACATCATCCTCTCCCGGGAACTCGCGGCCCGCAACATCTACCCCCCCATAGACCTCATGAACAGCGCGAGCCGGGTCATGTCGGATGTCACCTCCGCGGAACACCGCAAGGTGGCGGGGCAGTTCAAAGAAATCCTGGCCGCCTACCGGCAGGCCGAGGACATGATCAACATCGGCGCCTACAAGGCGGGGAGCAACCCGAAGATAGACTACGCCATCGTGAAGATGGATCAGATGATCTCCTACATGAAGCAGGATGTTTGTGACGGGGTGAGCGTGGAGGAGTCCATAGCGGAGCTGTTGCGCATCTTTGAGGGTTACGGCGCGTGAGTTGCGCCAGAAGGAGAGCGGCATGGCAGGACACGAGTTCAGGCTTGAGCAGGTACTGAAGTTTCGCAAAGAGGTCGAGAAGATGCATCAGCTGGAACTCGCCGCGGCCAGGCAGCAGCAGGACGGCGCGCGGGAACGGCTGAAGAGCGAGAAGGGCGCCATGGAGGCGCTGGAGCGCGAGTTCTCCCTGCGCCAGCTGGCCGGCATCGACGCCAAGGACCTGCAGCTCTACGGCGACTTCACCATGAGGAAGACCCAGGAGATCCAGTCCATCCGGGATTCCCTCCCCGGCCTGGAAAAGGCGGTGCAGGAGAGGCGCGACGCCCTGCTGGTGGCGGCGAAGGAAAAGAAGGCGCTGGAGGTCTTCAAGGAGAAGAAGATGCGGGACCTGAGGCTGGAACAGATGAACCGGGAACGGGCTTTTCTGGATGAGTTGGCGATCCAGGGCAGGGGAGGCCAGCGGTGAGGAAGCCGCTCTTGGCGCTGGTCCTGGCGGCCGGGGTGCTCTACCTCTTCACCCCCGGCGCCTTGAACCGGCTGGCCGGAGCTGCGGAGGGTGGGCGGGGCGCCTCCGCGCGGCAGCTGGGCAACGACGCCGCCTACCTGGAACTGAAGCGGCAGCAGTTAGCCGAGAAGGAGGCCGCCCTCAGCGCGAAGGAGGAGGCGCTCAGGAAACTCTCCGCCTCGGTGGACGCCAGGGTGGTCGAGCTCAACACGGCCAAGAAGGCGCTCGAGGGGGCGCTGGTCCTCAAGAAGAAACAGGACCAGGACCGTTACAAGAAGATGATCAAGATCTACAAGGGGTTGAAGGCGGAACAGGCGGGAACCCTCCTGAACAAGCTTGACTCCAGGATGGTGATAGAGATGCTGAACCAGATGGACCAGAAGACCGCAGTGAAGCTGATCCCCTTCATCACCCAGCCGAGGGTGCTGGAGTGGACCCGCCTGAACCTGGAAGGGAAGTGAACGGCGGCAGGCAGAGAGGCAACCGGCAGCAAACGACCCACGCCGGGAAGCGCCGGACCGAGAATTCGAAAAATGGACCTGTTCATAGAGCTGAAGTCGAAAAACAGGGAGGTGAAAAAGCATGGAAATGATTCAAAACGCAATGATGTTTCAAGACGCAGCTCCGGTTGGGCTGCCCCAACCCGTCAGGGGGGCGGGGTCGGCGCCGCGGACCTCCGACGGCGGCGGCAGCTTCGCCGAGGTGCTGCAGGGTAAACAGCCGTCCCGGGATGACGCTGCAGCAAAGGCCGACCCTCGGGAGAACGATGCCGGGCAGTCGTCATCACCTAGCCCGGGAGCCCCAAACCGGCTCGGGAAATCGCCTGACTCACCGGCGTCGGCGGCCCATGTGGAAAAGCCGTCGCAACCGGCGGCCTCGGACCAGGCGACCAGCGCCCAAGCCGGGCAGGCAGAGCCGAAGAAGGGGCCTTTGGGGGGCGCTCTTCGTTTTCACCGCTGGCAGGAAGCTCAACTCCCGGTTGCTGATTCAGAAACTTCGAAGCTGTCAACGGGAAAGAACGCCGGAGCAGTCGAGGCGCCGGTTGTCCCGGAAAACGCAAAAGGAGGACCGGATCTGGGAACAATGCTCGCCGATCTTCAGGGGAAGAGCCTGGCGGAGCAAACGCAGGAAAACGCTGAATCGACTGCAACCTTAACCGCAACGACGCAGCAAGCCATGGCTGCTGTTTTACTGGCGGCAGCAGAGACTGCCGGGACTTCCAGGGTCCCGACAGATGCAGCGCTCACGAACCTGGAGCTAAAGGATGCAGCGGCGGTTATTCCGGCCCCTACCCAGGGTCCGATGGGGGAGGCAATGGCTGTGGCGCAAAGCGACGCACCGGCCCTGAAAGGTGCCGGGTTCATCCCCGTCACGGGTAACGCAGCCGATCCGGAATACCTGGAATCGGAAGCTGCTGGTTTGGAAAAAGCGCAATCGCTTGCATCGCTATCTAAGGAAAAGAGAGAACTCTTTACAAAGGGACAAAGGATCGAGCAGGGGAATATCCCTGCCGCAGCCACGCCAGTTCAGGACACGACGTCTACGCTCGGAGAACCGGTGCCGCAGGCGGAAAAGACCTGGAACCAGGAGGGCGCCCAAGCCCCGCAGACCAAACCGAATCCGGTTTCGTCAGGGGCAAATAACGAGCAGATCGTCGTGCTAAAGAAGGGGCCGGATCTCGCTTCGCTGGACGGGTCCCGTACTGCTTCACCGGTAGCGGTCCCCGATGCTCTGCAGAACGCAAAGCCCCAAGGTCCCGCGCTACCCGTGCTCAACGCGGATGCGGGCACCGAGCAGCAGGCAGCCCAGCTGGAGGCCGCGTCGGCAGTCGCGACCGCGTCGGCCGATCCGGTCGCGCAGGGGAGAGCGGATGGCAAGGTGTCGCGCGCCGCGGAAGGAACAGCCGGATCGTACGCCGCGGCTCGGGGGGTGACGGAACAAAAAGATACCGGCTCCCAAGCGACGGTTGAGGATTTGGGTATCAAAACTGCACCAGTGGTCGGTACTGGGAAGTCCGTGCCGTCCCATGGATCCGCGGGCCAAGGCGGATTCAGCGACGCAGATAAAAAAGGGCACCCTGAGCAGAAAGCCCAGGCCAATGAAGGCGCCCAAGTCCAGACCCAGGGGATCGGGTTAACCGCCCCGGCAGCAGCTGAAGCGCAGCAGGCCGAGACGAAACCGGCGAGTCTCAAGAACGCCTTGCATGAAAGCATCCTGTCCCAGGTAAAGCAGGGGGTGGTGACCCATGACGGCAAGGGGAACGGCCAGATGAGCATCAGGCTCAATCCGGGGGAACTGGGGGAACTGAAGATCCAGGTCCGGATGGAGGACAACCGGCTTCGGGTCGAGGTCCAGGCCGACAACCGGATGGTGAAGGATCTCCTGATGAGCAATCTGGACAGCCTGAAGGATTCCCTCACCAGCAAGAATTTCACCATGGAAGGTTTCGACGTATCAACCGGCGGGGGAGGTTTCAACAGCCCTCTGTCCGAGGAGAAAGGGAGCCCGCAGCAGCAGGCGTTCCTCCGCTCCGCCAGGGCGGGGGCCTACCCCGACCAGGGTGAAGAGGGGAAAGTCAACTATCTGACGGGGGAGGTCAACAACCTGCTCGACGTAAGGTTCTAACCCAAGGGAGGTAACAGCAGATGATCACCAATGTATCGGGAACAGCGGCAACAGGCACCGCCGCGGCCGACGCGGCAATGAAGCAGTCAGCCGGCATGAACAAGGACGATTTTCTCAAGTTGTTCGTCACCCAGCTGCAGAACCAGGACCCCCTGGCTCCCCAGGACGGCACGCAGTTCATCGGGCAGTTGGCCCAGCTGACCCAGGTAGAACAGGCCTACAACACGAACACCAACCTGCAGAGCATGCTGAACCAGGGTGGCAACAGCATGACCATGGCCGCTGTTTCCCTGATCGGAAAGCAGGTCGAGGCGTCGGGCTCCCAGCTGAGCCTGCAGTCGGGAAGTCCATCCACTGTCAACTTCAGCCTGGCTCAGTCCGCGGAGCAGGTGACCGTGTCGGTGCAGGATGCCAGCGGCGCGGTCGTGAAGACCATTACGGGCGGAGCGCAGGGCGCGGGGAGCGGTTCCCTGGCCTGGGACGGCACCAATAACGCAGGGACGGCACTCGCATCGGGGACTTACTCATTTAGCGTCAGCGCCAAGGATGCCAGCGGCAACAGTGTGACCAGTACCCCGTTCATCAAGGGGAAGGTGGATGGAGTGGATATGTCCGGAGCGACCCCGGTACTTTCCATCGGCAACCTCAAGCTCAATCTCACCGATGTCAGCTCGGTAAGGGAGGGGGTGTAAGGTGATCGACAACAGCATCCTGTTCCCTCAGCCGATTCAGGCGCCGGTCCGGCCCAATACGGCGGCCCCCCTGGGGGCGAAGCAGACAGGTGCCGGCACACCCTTCGCCAAGGTCCTGGAGGAGAAACTCACCGGTCAGCCGGTACGCCTTTCCCAGCACGCCCTGGAGAGGCTCAAGTCGCGGGGGATCACCCTTAGCGATGCGGACCTGAAAAAGCTCGCGGGCGCGGTGGACAGCGTGGCGCAGAAAGGAGGCAAAGATTCCCTCATCATGATGGGCGACGCGGCCCTGGTGGTGAGCATCAAAAACCGGACGGTCGTGACGGCGCTGGATCGGCAGGGGATGCAGGGGAACGTTTTCACCAACATCGATTCGGCTGTCGTATTGTAAAAGCTGAAACCACGAAAAACACGAAAAACACGAAACGTAGAACGTAGAACGTAGAACGTAGAACTCGGAACTTGGAACTTGGAACTTGGAACTTGGAACTTTCACCAAGGGCTGGACCTCCAGAAGGAAAGCCCGGGGACACCGACCGACAGAGGTGTCCCGCAAACAAAACGGATTAGGAGGCAACAAAATGAGTCTTACCTCAGCGATGTTTACCGGCGTAAGTGGTCTCTTGAACAACGGCGAAGCGATGAACGTTATCGGCAATAACATCTCCAACGTGAATACGGTCGGTTTCAAGAACGCGCGAACCCTCTTCTCGGATATGCTTTCGGCGAACACGGGGAACAACTCCCAGGTGGGCAAGGGAGTGCAGATGCAGGCGGTGCAAAACCTTTTCACCCAGGGCTCTACCCAGAGTTCGGAGAACACCACCGACCTCGCCATTCAGGGGAACAGCTTTTTCGCCCTGAAAACGCCGACCGCGACTGCCCCGGTCGCGACCCAGAATACTGCTCTGTTGAGCCGGGCCGGCGCCTTCAGGGTGGATAACAACCTCACCCTGGTGAACCCGGACGGCTACCAGGTGCTGGATACCGCGGGCAATCCGATTAAGTTTCTGAACACCGGGGCCGTGGCGCCCGCCGCCGGAATTACCACCGATTTCAGCAAGATAACCAAGATCGAGCCTAACGGGCTCATCACCTACCTGGCCACCGACGGCATCACCCAGAACTACTACAACGGGAGCGGCGTAGCCGGCCTGCCGGTTAGTGTCGCCAACGCGGCGACCGTGCAGAGGATCGCCGTGGTAACCGCCTCCGATCCCAGCACCCTGACCAAGATGGGCGGCTCGCTCTATCGGGCCAACGGGAATTCAGGCGTTCCCGCGGCTGCCTTTACCCTGGCCGGGAACCAGCCCAACGGCACCAGCGAGCAGATCCTCTCCAACAACCTGGAGGCGAGCAACGTGGACATGGCGAGCGAGTTCGTGAAGATGATCGTCACCCAGAGGGCCTATTCCGCCAACTCCAAGACCATAACCACGACGGACCAGATGACCCAGGAGATACTCGGTCTGGTCCGCTAGCCCACCAGTCTGATTTTAGCGTGAAGGATAAGCCCTGGGTGCACCTGCCTGGGGCTTATCCTTTTTGCGCCATGATCTAGAGCACCGGTATCCAGCTGCTCGGCGCCCCCGAGATCGACTGCTCCGGTACATAATATTGACAGGAAAGAACCAACCACCCCGTTGATCATCCCTCGCGCGTCAAGATATTGACTGGCCGCCGAATCAACCGGGCTCCGGCAAGCAGGCAGCAAGTGCCCTCTCCAGGCGCAACCAGCCGAATCATAGGCGTTTTGCCGGCTCCATCCCCAGCCGCTCCCCACCCCGTCCGCATTGTCCCGGAATTATCGTCATTTCTGGCACCCCGGTTGCAAGGTAGTTCATTCCGTATCAAGCAGTCAAGCCGCCCAAAGGAGAACCCGGTATGGCCGAACAGGAAAAAGCGCAGGTTGCCTCTTCTAATGACAAGAAAAAGCTTTTCATCATCATCGGCGCCGCTGTCGCGGCCCTGATCCTGGTTGGCGTGGCGATGTTCTTCCTCGGGGGAAGCAAGGCCGAGAAGAAGTCGGCGCACGGCGAGGCGAAGGTGGAGGCCAAGGCTGAAACCAAGGGCGAGGGCGAGGCGAAGGGCGAGGGAAAAGGCGAGGGAAAGGCGGGAGCCGGCACCATCTATCCGCTGGAACCGTTCATCGTCAACATCTATGACGGCCAGGAGATCCGCTACCTGAAGCTCAAGGTCGAGTTCGAAATGGCGAACATCGAGGTGAAGGGCGAGCTGGACGGCAAGGTGGCGCCGCTTCGTGACGCCATCCTGATCCTGCTCACCACCAAGACCATGCAGGAGATCCAGGACCTGCAGGGCAAGAACCAGCTGCGGGAGCAGATCCTTGGCGCGGTCAACAAGATTATTCCCCCCGGAAAGGTAACCAAGGTCTACTTCACCGATTTCGTGGTGCAGTAAAGGTGCCATCGATGGAGAAACTTCTCACCAAGGAAGAGATCGACGCATTGGTGGCAGCCGTTTTCGAGGGGACGCTTATCCCGGAGACGGAACTGGCCAAGGGCCGGGCGCACGCCGAGCAGTTCGACCTGCTCGACATCGAGGCGCACCGGGTCATCCCGAACCTGGATATCGTCTATGACGGGTTTATCCGTTTCAACAGGGTGACCTTGTCGAACCGGCTGGGCCGGATGGTGGACATCAAGAAGGAGGAGGCGCGCCCTTTCAAGTTCGGCGACTTCCTGAGCGTGCTGCCGTCGCCGGTCTGCCTCGCCATCTACAAGATGGAGCCGCTGAAGGGGGCGGCGCTGATCGTCTTTGACTCTACCCTCGTCTTCACCATCGTGGACAGCATCCTGGGAGGCTCCGGCGTGGCGTCGGGGCAGGGGATGAACAGGCTCTTCACCTCCATCGAGATGCGGCTGGTGGAGAAGATCGTCAAGGACGTGCTGTCTGATCTGGAGAAGGCCTGGGCTCCGCTTTGCCCGGTGAACATGAACCTGCTCAGGATGGAGATGAACCCGCGCCTGGTCAACATCGTCCCGCCGGAGTACCAGGTGGTCACCATGGCGATGAAGATACAGATCGAGGAAACCGTCGGCACCATGATCCTCGCCATCCCCTTCATGACCATCGAGCCGATCCGGGACAAGCTGAAGCGAGGGGTGCAGATGGACATGATGGCCGTGGACCCGCATTGGTCCTACCGGCTGTCGGAGGAGCTGTTGCAGGCCCCGCTGGACCTCTCGGTCGAGATGGGGGGGGCGACCATATCGCTCGCGGAACTCCTCGAGCTTACGCCGGGGGATACCATCATGCTGGATGCGAGCGGAAAGAACGAGCTGGTCGTCAAGGTCGGCGGTACTAAAAAGTTTATGGGGATAGCAGGGGTCAGCGGGGGGAACAAGGCGGTGCAGATCAGCCGTCCCCTGCGTGAAGGGGGTGAAGATTGAACGAAAGGCTCGTTTTAGAGGATCAAAAGGACGATCCGCCCATGAAGAATCTCGATTTCATCATGGACATACCGCTGCAGCTGACGGTTGAGCTCGGCAGGACCAAGATGCTGGTGCGGGACGTGCTTCAGCTGAACCAGGGATCGGTGGTGGAGCTCACCAAGCTCGCCGGCGAGCCGCTGGACGTATTCGTCAACTCAAAGCTGGTGGCGCGCGGCGAGGCGGTGGTGGTGAATGACAAGTTCGGGATCAGGCTTTTGGACATCGTAAGCCCGAATGAGAGGGTGGACAAGGTGCTATGAAAAACTTAGCGATGCTATTATCAGCCTGCCTGCTGTTCCCGGCCAGGGCCGGCGCCGCGGTTGGGGGAGGTCCGGAGCTGGCCGGTAGCCTGGCGCAGATGGTAGGCTCCCTGCTCCTCGTGATCGGGATCATCCTGATACTCTACTACCTGGCGGGACGCTTCCTGAAGGTGCAGCAGGGTGGGGGGTTCCGTTACATCCGCGTGGTCGAGACCCGGCATCTGGCGCCGAAAAAATCGCTCATGCTGGTTGAAGTGGGGGGTGAATACCTCCTTTTGAGCAGCAGCGGAGAGGGTGTGAATTTCATCAAGCAGGTGGAGATGCTTGAGGAGATCGAGGTGGTGGACGAGCGCGGCTATGCGACCCTGATTCCAGTCGGGCTCAGGAAAAAGTTGCAGGAGATGACCTCCTCCTCCGCCGAGCCGCGTCTGTGCCTGCAGAAGAAAAACGGTGGCTTCGCGTGAGGCACCAAAAGACCCTGGGGATCCTGCTGTTGGCCGCAGCCTCCCTGACCCTGGCTGCCGGCGCCTGCGCTGAACCGCTGGCGATTCCCACCGTGAGCCTGGGGCTCGGAAAGGTCTCGAAGCCTGCGGATGTGGCGGTAACGCTGCAGATCTTCTTCCTGATGACCGTCATCTCGCTGGCGCCAAGCCTGCTGATGATGACCACCTCCTTCACACGGATCGTCGTGGTGCTCTCCTTCCTGAGGAGCGCGCTCGGCACCCAGCAGGCCCCCTCCAACCAGATTGTGATCGGGCTTTCCCTCTTTCTGACCTTCTTCATCATGGCGCCGGTCTGGCAGCAGATCAACACCCAGGCGCTAGAACCGTACAAGGCCCAGACCATCACCCAGGCGGAGGCGCTCAAGCGGGGAGTGGCGCCGGTGCGCAAGTTCATGTTCTCCCAGGTGCGGGAAAAGGACCTGGCCCTCTTCCTCTCGCTCTCCAAGCTCCCGAGACCCCGAAACGCCGACGACATCCCGACCCTGACCCTGATCCCGGCCTACGTGATCAGCGAGCTGAAGACCGCGTTCCAGATCGGTTTCCTGGTCTACATCCCGTTCCTCGTGCTGGACATGGTGGTCGCCTCGGTGCTGATGTCCATGGGCATGATGATGCTGCCGCCGGTCATGATCTCGCTCCCCTTCAAGATTCTCCTTTTCGTGCTGGTGGACGGCTGGGGACTGGTTATCGGTTCCCTAGTCAAGAGCTTTGGATAGAGTGAAACAGGTTGAGGTTGAGGAAAACCGGAACCTGCCGAACCATCCGCCATCTCCTCCCCTGACGCGAAACCGGCCTCAACCTTAACCTTAACCTTAACCTGGAGTATAACCATGACACCCGAACTGGTCGTTCAGCTGGGCAGGAGGAGCTTCGAGGCGGTGCTGCTGCTCTCCGCGCCGCTCCTGATCTGCGCCCTGGTGGTGGGTCTTCTGATCAGTATATTCCAGGCGGTCACCTCCATCAACGAGGCGACCCTCGCCTTCGCGCCGAAGATCGTCGCGGTGATGGTCGCCATGGTGGTCTTCTTCCCCTGGATGATGATGTTCATGAGCGACTTCACCCGCGAAATCTACGGCATGATCGCCAACATGAGGCATTAGCATGTTCGACTCGCTGCCGCTTGCCAGATTGGACGATCTGATCCCCTTCGGCCTGGTGCTCGCCAGGGTGGCGGGACTCTTCTCGGCGATACCGATGTTCGGCGCCAGGGTGGTCCCGGCTCGGGTGAAGACGCCGCTCATCCTCGCCCTGGCGTTGCTCCTTTTCCCCATCGTGCGGCCCCACGTAATTCCCGAGGCGGGAGACGTCATCTCCCTCGCCCTGCTGGTCATCCGTGAGGCCCTGATCGGGCTCACCCTCGGCATCCTTTCCCAGTTTGTTTTCGCGGCGGTGGAGTTCTGCGGCCAGCAGGTCGGCATGCAGATCGGGCTCTCCATGGCGTCCCTGTTCGATCCGAGCACCCAGTCGAACGTGCCGACCATGGCGATGTTTCAGGGGGCGCTGGCGACCCTGGTGTTCCTGGCGCTCGACGTGCATCACGTCTTTTTGCACGGCATCGTCGAGAGCTACGCGCTTATCCCGATCGGGGCGTGGCATACCAGCGGGGGCCTCCTCAAGTTCCTCATCGAGACCAGCACCGGTATGCCA
>Ga0209125_1003062_pt1 | contig 11983 bp, 14 predicted proteins | sample BarGraIncub1131A_FD_184503 | JGI IMG/M metagenome (GOLD analysis project Ga0209125, IMG submission 184503) | Arctic peat soil microbial communities from Barrow, Alaska - Barrow Graham LP Incubations 11-31A (SPAdes) (version 2) | ecosystem: Environmental > Terrestrial > Soil > Wetlands > Peat... | reverse complement strand
GTTAAGACCATCTATAGTTGAGTGCACCATATGTGAATGAAATTTATCATGTATTCTATATGCCAGCTTTCCTTTTCTAGTAAGAGCAATCATTACTGATCTTCTATCTTCTTCCCCTCTTTTTCTATCTACATACCCTTTTTTTAGAAGTTTATTGATAGCTGTAGTAAGAGTACCTAAAGTTATTTTAAGATCTTGGGATACTTCTGTCATCGTTCTATATTCATACATTCCTATTGCATCAATAGTATGAATTTCAGTTATTGATATATCATTAAGTACCCCTTCTTTAAGTGCCTTCATTTCTATTTGCAATATATCATTAAATGTCTCTACTAGCAGTTCATTGACAACTCCAATATATTTGCTCAAATTTATCACCATTTCCCATGCTTTGACTTTCAAATACTTTGATAATCAAAGTATATCTTTGGAAGGGTTGTTTGTCAATATTTTTACCATAATTATAAATATATTCATAATTAATTCAAATTTACATATTTATGGTAAAATCAAAGAATACTCTCTGCCTCTGCCACAAGTTCACTCATAAGTTCTTTGACATTTATTATTTTATCTACTTTGTAAGCATTACTTCCCACAAAAATAAGACCTTTATCTAAATTACCTTTTACTGCTTGTATTAACGCTTCGGTAATACAATAAGGGGTTTGTCTTGGATCACATTCCTTTATGCATAAATAGCATTTATCTACCTTGCATCCATTTTCCTCTACGTCCTTCATAAACATATTGTTAATAGCTCTCCCTGGCATACCTACTGGGCTTTTTACTATCTTTATGTCTTCTTGTTTTGAATTAATGTATGCCATTTTAAAAGCTAAACTAGCATCACATTCCTCAGTAGCCACAAATCTAGTAGCCATTTGTACACCAGCAGCTCCAAGTTTTATAAACTCCGCAATATCTGATCCAGTATAAATCCCACCAGCAGCTACTACCGGAATTTTTTTATTATATTTTTCTTCAAAAGGTTTCATTGCTTCAATAACTTCTTTAACTATGTCCTTTAAGTCTTGGGTTTTCTTTTCTATTAATGATTCCATTGAGAAACCAAGATGTCCGCCAGCTTCAGGTCCTTCAACAACAATTAAATCTGCGGCACAATGATCTTTTCTATCCCACATTTTTGATATTACTGTAGCTGCCTTTGCTGATGATACTATAGGTGCAAGCTTTGCTTTGAAGTCTTTAGCTATTTTAGGTAAATTAAGTGGAAGTCCTGCGCCAGATATTATTAAATCTATACCCTCTTCTAGAGCAGTTCTTGCTATTTCCTCATAATTATTCATAGCTACCATAATATTTATTCCTATAATACCCTTAGGACTGAGTTTTCTAGCGCGTCGTATTTCATTTCTTAATGCTCTTTTGTTTGCTTCCTTTGCATTGTTTCCAAAGTCTTCTTCATTATACCCAATTTGGGCAGTAGATATTATCCCTATTCCACCTTCATTTGCAACAGCTGATGCAAGACCCGAAAGAGATACTCCTACCCCCATACCGCCTTGAATTATAGGAACACGTGCTATTAATTCTCCAATTTTTAAAGGAGGTAACTTCATAATTATCCTCTCCCTTTGCTTTGATTTTCAAATAGTTTGATAGTCAAAGTATATATATTTTTACGTTACATGTCAAGACAAAAGTGTTATATAACTATTTATAATTATTTTCAATAATAGAGTTTTATATTCCCATACTTTTTAGTATTTACTATGTTTTAAAAATTATTTATTTGAACCTCTTTGTTTAATATTTTTATTGTCTTTAGTAATTATTGTATTATAATGAAGTTGTTATAATTTAATACTTGTAAGTACATTATAATATTTATAAAAGATGGTTTAAACGTAAAGGCTGGTTTGATATGTAGCTTATTTTTCATTAATTAAAAAATTAAATATATTTATATGTTCAAGTTACATATTATAGTCTAAAATGTAATTAAAAGTTTAATTAAGTATATTAGAGATGGGGTGTGAATTATGAAAAATAAATATGTTACTTGTCAAAGTTGCGGAATGCCTTTAAATAAGGATGAAAAATTTGGTGGAACTGAAGTAGACGGAAGTTTAAGTGAAATGTATTGCAGTCATTGTTATGAAAATGGTAAGTTTACTTCGCCTGATATTACTGTTATTGAAATGAGAGAATTAGTAACTAATAAAATAATAGAAATGAAGCTCCCTAAATTTGTAGCAAAATTCTTAACAAGAAATACTTATAAATTAAAAAGATGGCAACCTATAAACCCAGATAAGACTGTTGCAAAGAATCCTAAAAAATAAAAACCATAGTCACAACAATGCATGAGAGAGAAGATGAGAAAGACTGTGAATTGGATTAAGTCAATAAAAAATTATATCCCCTTTAATGAGCAAGAGGAAAAGGATAAAGAGTTAATTAAGTATTGTATAAATAAATTTGACGATATTTTAACTAGAGGTAACCACATCGCTCATATAACAAGCTCAGGATTTGTAGTAAATAAAGCAAGAGATAAAGTGTTAATGGTACACCACAATATATATAATTCATGGTCATGGACAGGTGGTCATGCTGATGGAGAAGAAGATTTACTTGCTGTTGCAATTAAAGAAGCAATTGAAGAAACTGGAGTGAAAAATATTTACCCTGTCCTTTCCAAAATATTCTCACTGGACATATTACCTGTACTTGGTCATATAAAAAGAGGCGACTACATATCCGCACATCTACATTTATCCATTGCTTATTTAGTTGAGGCTGATGAAGGGGAACTCCTTATTGTAAAAGATGACGAAAACAGTGCTGTTAAATGGATTCCAATAGACAAGGTTAATTTATATAGCAATGAGCCCCATATGCACCATGTGTATGAAAAATTAATATGTAAAATTAAAGTGTTGCTTTAAGTTATATAAAAATATAATTTAAAGCAACACTTTTCATATGTCTAACTTTTAGATTAAAAAAGCGCGGAACCCTTCCACTAAATTCTTATAGGTATAAAATAACTTCTAAATAAATATATTATTAAATAAGTTAAAATATTAGATTTAACTATGCACTCTATTAGAAATAATGATTGAAAGGATGATAAAATATGTTTAGTCTTTTTAAGGTAAAAGGTGAGAAGCGCATTATTGCTCTTATTATTAGCATTTTACTCGCAGAAGGCATAGGTTTTTTAAGTGGTTTTTTAAGTATGACTGCATCTAGCGATTATAAAAATTTCAATAAACCACCCTTTTCCCCACCTGGATTGGTTTTTCCTGTAGTATGGATAATTTTATTCTTTTTAATGGCTGTAGCTGCTTATAGAATTTGGATGAAAGGTAAATCTGGTGAGGACATAACTAAAGCATTAGTTTTATATGGTATTCAATTATTCTTAAACTTTCTCTGGTCCATTATATTTTTCAGATTTAGACTTTACGCAATAGCATTCTTAGAGTTACTTGTATTAGTAGTATACATTCTTTTAACTACTTTTGAGTTTCATAAGATAGATAAAACTTCCGCTTATCTCATGATTCCTTATATAGCTTGGGTATCCTTTGCTGGAGCTTTAAATTATGCTATATGGATGTTAAATTAAATGATTTTACTTATAATCTGACAACGTACCCCATAGTTCTAGACGACTAAACATTGGATAAGCCGAATTAAATTTCACATAAATAGGTGCTTTGTATAAGGAAGGATTAGTTTTTAAAAGCTCCCTATCTCCATAAACAATTGCCTCTAATGCTAAAGGGAGCTCTTTCACAAAAATATCATTGCGTATAGCTGCCATTACCGAGTTCTTTTCTTTATCTACCATAACATTGACCATCAGGACATACTCATTGTCAGCCCTACTCCATTCTGCTAGCACTTCATCCCTCATACCAGTAATTTTGTTATAATCATATTTTGCAGCAATAGTCAAAAATAACTCGCCCGTAATATCGGAATGAGTTAGTGTATATTTTCTTGGAATAATTGGTTCGGTCTCACTTGTCATAGCGCCAAAATTAACCTTTAATTTTTCAGGATTTAATTTTTTCAAAGCTTTCCCTCCATAATATAAGTACATTATGTATATTATGAAGTTAAGCGTTGTTATGTTCTTTAATGTGAACTTAATTTTAGAATAATATAATAAATGTAAACAAATCCATAAGTAGCATTCAGTCTTTTTATAAATTAAGTACTAAATGAATGAATGTATGATTTTAACTAAAATCATACATTCATTTTTTATACCCGATTTACGGTAATAATGATATAATTAAATAAATATTTTATGTCGCATTAACCCATATTAGGAATAAAAAACATCCCTCATAATTTTTGAAAATATGGCTAGTAGATAAAATGGGAGGGTATAGAAAATGAGTACAATAGAAGTGAAATGTCACATAATATAACCACTGGAGGTAATGTGTGCTTATTGAAGAAAAATTTTAGGAGGAATTATGAATTTAGGTTATAACATTAAACAAATAACAAGTCTATATGGTAGTTGTAATAAATGTGGTTTACCAACTATAAATTGCCTTTGTGATAAAGCACCAAAAGTAAAAACTGATGCAAAGATTTGGATTCTGTCTACGGAAAAAGAATTTTATAGGGCTTCTAATACTGCAAGGCTATTAGAACTAGTTAACCCAAATTCAACAGAGATTTTTCTTTGGGAAAGAACTAGGATACCAGAAAAATTAGTAGCAAATTTAAATAATGAAATGTATGAGGCCTTCTTGCTTTTTCCTATAGAAAATCATGAAACAGAGATCCGTAAAGTTGAATATAAAAATACAGGAAAAATCCCTGCATTTATTATTATAGATGGTACTTGGAAAGAGGCCCGAAAAATATTTAGAAGAAGCGCCTATCTAGAAACACTACCAATCATTACATTAGAACCAGCTTTTAAGTCTAATTATGATTTGAGAAGAGGCGTGGTAGATGGTAACTTATGCACAATAGAAGTTGCAATGGAAGTATTAAAACTAAATGGAGAGACTGAACCTTCACAAGTAATAAATGAGTTTTTCAATTTATTTTTAAAGAGCTATAAAGCAGGGTCAAGTGGCCACCAATTAAAGTGAAAATGCCATCCAAAAGGATGGCAAGAAATAAGCCTATTGCATTGGCTGCTGAAAATTTTGAGATTTTTGATCTTTGATTTTCTGTTTACCTTCCTCCATAAACTGAGAGTCCTTTGGAGATAACATATATAAAACTTCTTCAAGTTCCCCAACGTGCCTTCTTTCTTCATCTGCAATATGATTCAAAACCTTTTTAACTCTTTCATCATCCGTAGACATTACATGAGCTTCATAACCTATGATAGCCTCAAACTCACCCGCTATGTCCACACGAATTGCTTGCGCTAGCTCCTCATTTGACATTTTTCTTGGTACATTTGCAACAAATGGATTTCCTAATAACGCCATAATTTCTTCCTCCCTTTTAATGTTAAATTTATTTTTATCTTTATACTAAATAATTATTCATTTTACCTTTTTTTATAATACATCATATTTTGTGCTTTTATATGCTATAATCATTGTAGCTGTTCTTATAAAATTATTATGCTAGTAGTTATATATTTACCTAGTCTACTTATGAATGGAGTATATTTTATGAAAAAATTCAAAAAATTCTATATAGAAATTACAAATGTATGTAATCTTTCCTGTAGTTTTTGCCCTAAGACACTTAGGTCTCCTGAATTTATGAATATAGAAACCTTTGTCAAAATATTAGACCAAATAAAACCTCATACGGATTATATATATTTCCATGTTAAAGGAGAGCCACTATTACACCCCAAATTAGATGAATTTTTAGATTTAAGTTATGAAAAAGGTTTTAAGGTTAACATAACTACCAATGGAACTCTAATAAATAAAGTTCGTGATAAAATAATCTTAAAGCCCACGTTAAGACAGATTAATTTTTCTTTACACAGCTTTGATGGCAATGAAGGTGGTTCCAATAAGGATGAATATGTTAATAATATTATTTCCTTTGTCAAACAATCTATAGCCACAACGGATACTTTATTTTCTCTAAGGTTGTGGAACCTTGATGTTGATAATGCCACTAACCTTGAAGCTAATAAAAATCGTGACTTACTTTTCGTAATTGAAAATGCCTTCCAACTACCTTATAAAATTGAAGAAGAAATACACCCCGGTCGTGGTATTAAAATTTGTGATAAAGTATATTTAAATCAAGACCATGAATTTCAGTGGCCAGATTTAAAGGAACACGAAGATAATAGCCCTGGTTTTTGTTATGGTCTTAGAAATCAAGTAGCCATATTAGTAGATGGCACAGTAGTCCCTTGCTGCCTTGATGGAGAGGGTGTAATTAACCTAGGCAATATTCATGAAGCTCCGTTTTCTCAAATAGTTGAAAGCCAAAGGTCAAACCACATCTTTAATGGTTTTTCTAGAAGAGAAGCCGTTGAGGAATTATGTAGAAAATGCGGATACAGAAAAAAATTTAATGAAATCTCAAATTAAAAATTTTATAATATTCTTAAAAATTGTTAAATCTTCAAATAAAGTGGATTAATATAGTAATAATGGAGATACTATGGTTTATATGTTATTAAAATTCACAAATAAAGGGTGATGAGATGAGAATACCAAATCATATCGGAGTAATTCCCGATGGAAATAGAAGATGGTCTGTAGATAATGGGCTATCAAAAGATAAAGGGTATACCTTTGGACTAGATCCTGGTTTATCACTGTATAAACTTTGCAAAGATTTGGGTGTAAAAGAAATAACTTATTATGGGTTTACTACTGATAATACAAAAAGACCACCCTTGCAGAGAGAAGCTTTCGTTAAAGCTTGTGTGGATGCAGTCAAGCTTTTAAGTACACAGGATGCTGATTTATTAGTAGTAGGAAATAGTGACTCACCTATGTTTCCTAAAGAACTACTTCCTTTCACCACCCGCAAAACTTTTGGCAAGGGTGGTATAAAGCTAAACTTCCTCGTGAATTATGGTTGGGAATGGGATCTAAGTAATCTTGATAAAAATAAAAGTAGCAAAAGAAGTAGTATATTTAATTGCATAAAAACTAATGATATTTCTAGAGTAGATTTAATTATTCGTTGGGGTGGAAGAAGGCGCCTTAGTGGATTTTTGCCACTACAATCCATATACTCTGACTTTTATGTTATAGATGACTTTTGGCCTGATTTCAAACCCGAACATTTATCAACTGCTTTAGATTGGTATAATCAGCAAGACGTAACCCTTGGTGGTTAATGACATCTTCAAAAGGTAACTAATTATTATGCTAGTCTATTTTTTCAGATGCTTAAATTAATACTATTGCTTTATAATAGATATAAGTTTTAATATAAACTATATCTATTTTTTTATATGCTAAAATATGCTATTATTAAGTTGAAATCCAATGCTTTACATTTTCATAAAGGGAGTTTTTTATGATTAACGAAAAAATAAATTGTTATAAATGTAAGTATTACTATATCACATGGGATGCAGCTTTCCCTAAAGGTTGTAAACTTTATGGGTTCAAATCTTTGAATTTACCTTCCATACTAGTAAAGCAATCCTCTGGGATATGTTGTGGTAAATTTACACCAAAAGAAAAGTAGCTAAGCTTTTCATTAGATTTCTAATATATTTGCAAGTAAAATAAAGCATATAACCAAAATTTATAAATTATACTCCGGGTTATATGCTTTGTGAGTCTCTGCATTATTAATCTGTAAACCCTTTATTTTGATCAACTATCTCATATGCGTAGGGCTCAATTTCTTCTTGTTTTATTGTACCATCCTCGTTAAGGCCTGTAACTATTGTTGGAATATTTACTAACTTACTATCTATACCTTGGATTTTAACATACCTATCTAATCCATCTTTAAATTTTTCGTATTCCCGATTATCCAATTCTCTTCCCTTCATACGCTTCAACTTATAGCCTCCTTTTAAATATTATGCTATCCATATACAAATGCTTATATACTTCCTAATTTCTAAAAATAATTTTTCTCCAAAATGTGAGCATGCTAAAGAAGGATTTCAAAAAAAATAAAACGCTATTAAGCGTTTTATTTATAAGACTCATTTTGTTTTATCTATAACTCTGTAAATCACATTAGCTAGCTGTTCCAAAGTATAAGGTTTCTTTATGCAGTCTCTAAATCCATATTCTCTACAATTATCCATTACTGAATCACTACTATATCCGCTTACTACTATTGCATTGGCATTTTTATCAAGTTCCAACAGCTTTACAATTGTTTCTTTCCCACCCATGCCCCCGCGTATGGTTAAGTCTATTATTACTGCATCAAAAGGGTCATTCATTATAATAGCATTTTTATAGGCTTTAAGGGCCTCCTCACCGTTCTTTGCCATTTTCACCACATATCCTAGCTCCATAAGCATAAGTCTGTTAATTTCTCTAATGTTCTTATCATCGTCCATTACTAAAACTTTACCTGTACCTTGCCTCACCTTTTCATGATTAACCTTATTTACAATTACTTCTGCCTCTGAGGCCCTCAAATAAATATAAAAGCTTGTACCAACTGATTCCTCAGATTCTACATATATATATCCATTGTGCTTAGTAATTATTGAATGACTAGCTGCAAGTCCTAGCCCCGTGCCATCAACCTTTGTCGTAAAGTAAGGTTCAAATATCTTATCTATATTTTCCTTAGAAATTCCCTTTCCCTTATCTTTTATTTGGATCATTACATATTTACCTTGCTTTATATTGTTTTTATTGTTTTCCTCTACGTATACATTATTAGAGTTTACTTTAATAGTGCCTCCATTTGGCATAGCTTGCCCTGCATTTATTAATAAATTATTAATAACTTGACGCATTTGACCTTCATCTACTTCCACTGGCCATAAATCTTGCGCTATTGAAAAATTGCACATATTATTGGAGCCGCTTAATACCATATTAGCAGTCCTCTTAATTAGATTCTTTATGTATATATTTTTTTTGATCGGTACTCCCTCTTTAGAAAAACTCATCAATTGTTGGTTAAGATCCTGTGCCTGTAAGGTTAATTTTTCAATTTGCGAAAATTTGTTTGTAATTTTATTATATACCTTATCAGTACTTATATTTAAATATCTTTTGATAATATAAACGTTTCCTAGTATTATTGTTAATATATTATTAAAATCATGAGCAATTCCTGCTGCAAGAATGCTTAAAGAATTTGCTTTTTCTAATTTTACTAATTGTTCTTCAAATAAATTTCTCATTTCTTGTAATTTTTTCTGAATTTCTTCTTTTGATTCTAAATATTCGCTTACATCATTTATAATTAATTTAATTTCATTACAATCGTTATCTTTATCAAGCATCTTTTTAAAAATTAATTGTAGGTAATAAAGTGTTTCTTGAGCTTTAATTTTTTTTATGCAATTACGACCTTTTTCATCACTTTTAATAAACTCTTGGATTTTTATATTAAGCCATATTGGTATAGCAAATTTATTTTCATCATAAGTACATTGGGATATATTTATTTTTTTTAATATATCTTTTGCTTCGCTATTTAAGTAATTAACTTTAATATCTTTATTAAAAGATATTATTGGGATAGGTAACTGCTCATATTCAATAAATAAAGTTTCTTCCTCTAAACCCATTATTTTAAGCCTCCCTACGTATTAACTTAAAAAACACAATTATTTTAATACATTTAATGAAGTATTAAATATAATCCATGTTTTAATGTAAATACAAGAATATTATACCATTATATGTATTAACTTTCATCTATTTATTTTATAATAATAAATTTTTATAAAAAATAAAAAGAGCATATAGCTCTTTTTAATAAAAATCTTTTACTCAAAATTCTTTATTTCTTTATTCATCAACTCTTATTGCTAACTTACGTTTTTTCTTCTGCATATCAGAATCTGCAATAGTTTCTGGCTTTTTAGGTTTATTATCTTTTTCTTTTGCTGGTGCTTTCATTTCTTTATATGGCATAAAATCACTCCTTTATTATGTATTTTTTACTTTTACCATGTTTTTGTCATACATTTATTTTTACTTTATATATCTTTGAGGATCTATAGGTATACCATTTTCTCTTACCTCAAAATGTAGATGAGGTCCGGTACTATTACCGGTACTTCCCACTTCCCCTATTTTTTCACCCAGCTTTACAACTTCACCTTTTTTAACATTAATAACACTACAATGAGCATAAGTGGTTTCTATTCCTCCACCATGATCGATTTTTATTACATTTCCATATCCATCCTGCCAGGCTGCATAAGTAACGGTACCATCTAATACATCATTTATTGTGGCACCAAAACTCGCCGCTATATCGATCCCTTTATGCATTTTTCCCCAGCGCATACCAAAGTTTGAACTTATGCTTCCTCTTGATGGACTGTTCATATATGACGATTTGACTATTACTGGTTTATAATTTCCTACGTACATTTCTTTATTTTGAGCTGCCACTATGATTTCTGACTTTAAAACCTTTTCAGATGCTATCTTATTGTTCAGGGCTATTACCTCAGAAGTAACATTTTTAATTCCCGCTTTACCTTCACTCTGAATCTTGTTAACTCCATCCATTAATTTATTAGATGCTATTATAATTGTAGTGGGATATATAGTTTGTTGTTTACTTTTATTTCCTACTATCTTAACAGTTATAAAAGGTATTTTTGCTATAGTGTTATACTTTAATAACTCTTTCACAATTTCATAATTTTCATATAAATTTATTGTTTTAACCTTAACAGCTTCATAACTGATTTTATTTACTATTTCTATTTTTTTAATACTATTTAGCTTCGATTGCTTAGAGTAATAATCTTTTACAGAATTCAAAATTTCTTTTCCTTGATTTTCAGATACCACATAAGCTACTTTTCTATTATCTGATTTCATCAAAAGTCCATCCACTACTATATCAGATTTTTTTAACATTATGTCCTTAAGTTTATCCCCACTTATAAACATAGCAACATCCTCTACGTTTGCACTCTCTAGAGCAAAATCATTTTTTATAAATACATTTCTATATTTAGACTTAATTTCATTCTGTAATTGTTTATATGTTTTATTAAATTCCCTCTTACTTTTTACATAAGTTATGGTACTTTTACCTATAGATACCTTATAACCATTAAACCTATAAACATTAAAATACAGAATAGTAGCTGTAAATATAAGTGTTATGAGTATAATACTTATATTGATTTTATTTCGTTTTATAATATTCAATATTAACCTCCTATGGCACTTACTTAATATGCCCTATATGGCTAATTTTAAACATTATTGAATTATATTTTTTTATTTCTCTGTTTAACTATATGGTATACTATAGGTTGACTAATGAAATTTTTTTTAATATAAAAAGAAAGGTAGTGACTTTATGAGCACTTTCATGTTTAAAAATGAAAATTACAAATATACTCCTGTGAGTAATATTTTTATAGATAAGTTTATGCCTAGGGCTAGGGGAGAATTCGTTAAAGTTTACCTTCTTGGGTTAAAATATTGTGCATCTGGAGAAATAGGTGCTACCTCTTCAGTTATAGCAAATACCCTTGGGCTCCTAGAGACTGATGTTGTTAATGCCTGGAACTATTGGAATGATGAGAATTTAATTAAAATGACTCCTATTGATAATATGGGAAACTTTAACATTGAGTTCTTGGATTTATTAGATATTCCTGATGAAAATATACGAAATATAAATTTGCTTGAAGAATTAACTAATTCTTCAATAAAAGGCATGCTTCAAGACATTGAGAAACTATTAGCTAAGCCTCTTTCTCCAAAAGAAATGACTATGTACTTAAGCTGGCAAAAGGATTATAGTTTCCCTCCAGAGTTAATACTTCTCTTAATTCAATATTGCGTATCAAAAGGTAAAGTTGATTATAGATACATTGAGACTATTGCAATAGCATGGCATGATG
>Ga0209125_1003061_pt1 | contig 11984 bp, 14 predicted proteins | sample BarGraIncub1131A_FD_184503 | JGI IMG/M metagenome (GOLD analysis project Ga0209125, IMG submission 184503) | Arctic peat soil microbial communities from Barrow, Alaska - Barrow Graham LP Incubations 11-31A (SPAdes) (version 2) | ecosystem: Environmental > Terrestrial > Soil > Wetlands > Peat... | reverse complement strand
CTGATCAACGTCAACTATTATTCCCGGTCAGCGACAATTATAATTCCCGTTTTGTCGACGCTGTTGGGACCGGCAACTGAGACCTCGCAAGGTAAAAGTTTCGGCTGCCGGTCCCAGGCTTTCCCTACTCGTGTTGCCGCATAAGCTCTCGTGCCTTCTTCCGGCTGTAACCGATATCCGCCCTCGATACGTCATATACCCAGGTCGGATAGTTGAACCCTGACTTGATGAGCAGTCCTCCGCCCCAGTCGGTGATCATGGTGACGCTGCTATTTCTGCCATAGTCGAACCATGTCGTATTCGCTGCGGTGAACTCCACATCAAGCGTTTCCAGCCCACCTTTTTGAGGGTTGTATACTGTGCATTCCATGTTTTTCGCCTCTCAGTTCGTATCTGGTTGAGGCTCAACCTGAGCCTGAGTTTTCTGGGATTGCTCCAAACGATAGCTGGACAGGTTCAGCTCCAAGATGACGCTGTGATGAACCAGTCGGTCAATGGCCGCTGCCGTGGTCATCGGGTCCTTAAAGATCTGTTCCCATTTGGAGAACGGCAGATTGCTGGTGATCATGACGCTGCTGCGCTCATAGCGATCGGCAAGAAGGGTGAAGAGGACCTCCATTTCTTCCCGGCTTTGCTGCACATAGCCGATATCGTCAATGATCAGGGCCTCGTACTTTGCATACTGCTTGAGAACCCGCGCCAGCTTCAGGTCTCTTTTTGCTATCAACAGCTCCTGTACCAGGAGGTTGCACTGGATAAAGCGGACCTGCCGGCCCTGGTGAATCAGCTCCTGGGCGATGGCGCATAAAAGATGCGTCTTGCCGCTGCCGGGGTTGCCGAACGCCAGTACGTTTTCTTTATGGTCAAGGAACTTTCCCTTCAAGAGCAGATTCAGCTGTGCATCTACCTTGCGCGGCAGCCGTTTGCGGTCAAAGGCTTTCAGGCTCTTTTCCAGAGGCAGTTTTGATTCTCTCAGCAAGCGGGCGATGCGGTTGTTGCGCCGTTCCTCGCATTCCCGCTGTGCCATTTCAAACAGATAGGTCTCGTACTCCCAGGTGTCTCTTCGGGCATTGATCGCCTCGTCCTGGTAGCAGCGCCGGATGGTCGGCAGGTGTAGCTCGGTGAGGCACCGATTCAAACGTCCGGCTTTTTCTCCATCACACTGCATACGCCACCTCCTCGTGGGACAGGAGACTGTCGTAACAGGCGAGGTCCACCGGGACGATGTGCACTTCGGTAACTGGCGGGAGGGTCTGTTGTGCGCGAACCATTTCCGCCACGGCTTCGGCCGTGATTAGTTGGCGACCACAGAGTTCGGCCAGAGCTGCCGTCACCGCCGTCTCGCTCTCTCGGGCTGCCATTGCCAGTATTTTTAGATACTCTTTGGCGGCTTGCTGCCGCGTGTGGCGCTCTTTAAGCTCATCATAGGCGAGCCGGAACAGGCTGCCGGGGAACATCTCTTCCCGGTACCGGTAGTTTTCGAAGGCACCCGGTTTACGTTCCAACTGGTCGATGACGTGTCGGTAATTGATGAGGCACCGGTTTTTCCCGCGCAAGCGAGGCAGGGTGTCCACGCACTTCTGCGCATAGTAAAGATCCAAATGCTCGGCATGAAGGTGCGCCTGCACGGTTTCTCCGATCAATCTGCTTTCAACCGAATAGGTGTTGTTGCTGACTCGGATGGTGCTACTGCCGCTAACCGTCATGGAAAGACGTGTGCAGCTTTCAAGGTGGCGATCCGGCAGGTGGCTTAAGATACGCTGCTCTTCCAGGAAGCGTTCACGACGCCCGCTGTTTAACCTGCCGAAGAGCTTCCGGAGAAACTGTTGGTACTCTTGGCGGCTGGCAAAATCAAAACTGCCTCGCAGCAGCAGGGCCTGCTGTACCGCTCTCTTGAACCTGTGGTTGCGTTGCTCCACGTCTCCGTTCTCGTTGGGGCTTCCGGCCTGGCTCTTGCGTCCGGTGAGCCCGTAGTGGTTGAGCAAGGACTGGTAGCGCTGTGTGAATTCCTCAGCATGCAGGGCGTTATGCACCGCAGCCGTCAACCGGTCTGTCTGGTGGGTCTGCGGTACGCCACCCAGTTCCCACAATGCGGTTTGCAACCCTTCACTGAGGCTTTCGAAGCTTTCAGAGAAGCAGATGCTGCCGGTCTCCCAGTTTGAGTAAGTAAGCACGAAATGATAGATCAGGTGATCGAATGGCTGATGGGAAATGGTAATGCCCAGCTTTCCCATGTGCGTGTAATCGGACTGGGCCAGTTCGCCGGGGCGGTGCAGCTGAGGGAAGAACGTTTCCTTGGAAGGGCCTTCCAAAGCCCGCCAGCGTTTGATTCGACGCTGAAGGGTCCGAAGTTGGCCATCGGAAAACCTGCCAGGGGAACGGTCCTGTAAATCATCGAAGAGCGTCTTTGCCTCAAGCCCGGGGCTTGAGACAAGCATTTCGCGCAGTTCTGCCCACGACTCTTCGAAGGGATCCGCTCGGGTTCGCCAGGTGCGCTCTTGCTTGAGCTCACTTGGGAGTTTGCCCGCGTTTACATACTTGCGGGCGGTTTTTTCATCCATGCCGGCTTTGTCGGCGGCAACGACGCATGTAATTTCCGTTTGCATCAGCTTGAATAACCTCCGTACCTGTTGATCAGTGACCATCTGCCATCCTTTCTTGGAATGATGGCAAGCAGTCTACAATCCCCTGAGATTTCGGGAATTATAATTGTCGTCAGGCGGGAGTTCTAATTGTCGTTCATCAGTCTGTTAGCGACTTGATCGGGGTAGCGAATACCCTCGGGGTCGTCCTTACCGGAAATTCCGTCGCTAATACCTTAGTTGGCGACGCGATCCTGGTCGACGTTAACGGCCTCGCGAATAACGCGCCACAGGACGCGATCGCCTGGCTCCTCTCCCGCTATGGGGGATATACCGGGGCCGTTTCCAAGGTCGGCAACTTCCCCGCCGGATACACGATAAACGGGGCGATCACCGAAACAAACACGGTCCTTTATTGGGTTAACCGGATCGCGTTCGAGTTCCGCTCATTTTTTAAGTTCCAATCCGGAGCGGCGAAACTCATAGTTAGACCGGATGCCTTTATCTCCGCCAAAACAATCACCAAAGCACAGATTGATAATTTTGAAAGAGTGCGGTCCGCCTATGAGGACATAATTAACACAATAAATTTACGGTACGATCGGGACTTTTCCCAGGCGAAAGGCGTCGGCGCATACCGGGGGACGAAGACGGTCCAGGATGCCGCGTCAATCGCCAAGTATGGGGAGCGGGAAAAGGCCGATATTTTCTTTTGCAACTTCATCACCGACCCGGTCCTGGCCGCGTCCGTCGTCGGCTTTTATCTCACCTGGTACGCGGGGCGACACTGGACCTATTCCCTCGACTGTTTTCTCGACCAGGTCGAGCTCGAGTTCGGGGACCAGATTCAGACCGAGTACCGTGCCGGGCTCGCCGGTATGGTCCGGGAGTCGGGGATCTCCCCAGGTAACAACGATATGGACCGGGTTAACATCAAACTAGAAATATAAAGGGGATAACATGGGGCTGATTCGTAATTTAATGACTCTTAGACAAAATCTTACTCGGATACTCAGTAACCCTGAAATGGATAATAACTTTATCAACCTGGCAGACGCGGTTGATGCTGTTACGACAAGCAACGCGGGTAAATCTCCCCTCGCTGGTCCTGGATCTGGACAGGCGTTTAGCATAGGGCCGCTAACGAGTGCGGGTGGAATAAACATTACCAATACTGGAAGTCTTACATACTCGGCAGAAACTGCCCAGGCACAGATAAATAATTATAGGACTGGTAATCTGGAATTTGTCAACCGCACGGCAGGTAATGGAATCGTATTCTACACTGGCGCCGTCAATCTGGCGGCTACCCTTGACTACGCTGGGAACCTACTTGTTGGGGTGACATCTGGCGGTTGTCATATGTTTACTAAGCCTCTTGTGGGAAACGATATAGGAGGTGCTGAGTTTGGTGGAACTAACGCAACATTTTACAAAACGAGCGGATGGGGTGTGAGCTCACCAAACTCTACATTTAAAGTGGGTAAAGACGGTATTACCTCACGATCCATTAGTGCGGGTGGCACTATCAATGCTTCTGGTGCTGACTATGCCGAGTATGAAAGAAAATCATTTGCTTGCGGGATGATAGAAAAAGGGCAAATTGTCGGATTTAATACAGTTGGCGAGGTCGTCGATAAATGGCCCGAGGCTGTATCTTTTGGGTTAAAGTCAACAAACCCTAATCTAGTTGGGGGCGATACCTGGGGCAACGAGGCCGAAGTCGGTAAAAAGCCGGAGGAGCCGTTATATCAAGGCCCTCTATACAAAGGATCCTCTGGTCCGGGCTCGGAACCGTTGGAGCCTTTACTCCAGACCCCTGTAGCTCCAGAACAACAGGGCGGCGAGATGGATCTCGTTTTTGCCTCGCGCGTCGCCTGGCGGCAACAAATGAACCAAGTAGCGCAGACGGATCACGCGGATGCCCTGGTCCGATACCGGGAGGATCTCTCAACCTGGAAGGCGGCTTGCGCGCAGTTCGAGGCGGACCAGGAAACGCACGCGATCGCGACCTCCCAGGCGGAAACGGACCACGCGGAGGCCCTCCAACAATTCCGCGCGGCCCTTGCTGATTTCGAGGCGCGCCTCGAACTAGCTCGGCAGACGGTCGACCGGATCGCCTACTCCGGGAAAGTCCCTTGCAACGTCGCCGGAGCCCTGGTCGGGGATTATATTGTCGCGGCCGGAGACGGGGAAAACATCGTCGGGATCCCCGTAACGGATCCGACTTTCGAGCAATACCGGAGGGCGGTCGGCCGGGTCCGTTGTATCTTGCCCGACGGCCGTCCCGAGGTCGCGGTTATTATCCACTAGCTCCAGACCCGTTTGACGCTTACCTCTTGGATCCCGGTCGGGTCCGGCAAACAGTTGCTATAAGCTCCAGGGGATCGCCTCCGCCCTGGGGCTCTTTTTTATCTATTCTGGTTATATTGTGTTGACGTCGTAAACTGTTTTTATTGACAATGTATATATTATCGCTTATTGTTATATTTAGTTGACGGCGTCAACGCAGGGCAAGCAAACCAGGGGGTAATTATGGCAAGCGAATATAAAAACATGGCCGACTTTATCGCAGACGACGAGGGGCTCCTCGATATCCTCGCGGCGAACCATTGCAAGGTTACGGGAAAGGCGATCAAGGCGGGATATTCCGGCTCCGCGTTTCAAGTCCTGGCCGATATGACGTCGCGCGGATATCGCTTGTATAATCCCGCCCTCCTCGCCCGCGCCTGGGGGATCTCGCGCCAATCGGTCAACAACTCCATTAACCGCGGGCTCCTGGTTACGATCGAATTTAACGGCGGATTTTCGGCAGAATACAAATACATCGTTTTTGAGTCGATCGAGGCCCAGGGCCAAAGGAAAGCGGGCAATCTTCCCCGGACCCTGGAGATCCCCGCGATCCAGGAGCTCGCCGAGGAGCCGGTCCGCGACGCGGCCGGACTCATCCAGGGCGATCTCCCCCTTTATGCACCGATCGGGTTCGAGGGCCTCGGCCTTAAGGAGCTCGCCGACCGCGACTCTATTTGTAAAGAGTGGTTTACCTGCGATTTTCGCGGGACCTGTTTCAACCAGGAGATAAACGTCGATTGCCTTTGCCAAAAAGACGAGGAGGCGAACCTCCTCCCCGCTCCTCCCTTGGCGATGATCCCCTCCCCTGCCCTGGAGGAACTCCGGAAAAAAAGTCGGTCGATAACCGACGCTCGAGGGGAAAAGCTCCAGGGAGTCGTCGAGGCCCTGGAGGTCAAGGCAGAGACAACTCCGGCGACTCGGGCCGAGCTTTACCAGGAACACCCGGCGGAGATCCCCACGGTCGAGGAGCTCAAGGCGGCGCGGTTTGGTCGAGACGAGATCAAGATCCTCCGCTCCGGGTTCTCCCTGGTCAAATATGACCGGGAGAAAAAGACGATCCATAGGACTTGTCAGGACCCGCGCCTCGGTTGGTATCTCTCCTCGATCGCTCCGTCGTATGCCGAGGCCGAGCGTCGCCTCGCTGAGCTCCTCAAAGATCCGGCGAGCGTCCAGGTTTCCATAGACGGTAAGGGGGTCTATACAGGGCGGGACGAAAACAAATTAACTAAGGTCGGTTTCGAGTTCTACCGGGCCGAGGGGGGACATTTTGCGGACGACTTCGCCCGTATTAAAAGCCGATCGACGGGGTGGGGGACCTTTAAACGGTTTGACAAGGGGGACCGGCCCTCAATGCTCGCGGCCTTTGCTGAATTGTTGAAGAACGACGAAAAGGCCCTGGAGGGTTAAGACTAGGCGGCGGGGGATCTCCCCGCCCGTTAAGGGGACAATGTGGACCGGGGAGGGATCGCCCTCCCTGGAGCGGATTTAGAGGCCGATCGTCGGCCCTTATCGAGGGATTGATTACAAAGGGGGTTTGTCATGTTGAAAAGGAAAATTGTCGGGGGTGTTATGCTTTCTCTTATGTTGGGCGGTTGCGGATCCGGGGGGCGTCGAGTGGATGCCGGACTATGTCCCGCCGGTCGTTGAAGCTCCGGTAACTCCGCCCTCGAGCTCGGAGACGGTCGTCTCGACCGACGTCGGGAAGTTCGTCTCCTCGTCCAGGGTGGCGGCTCGGAGCTATTACACCAAGGCGGACAAGGGGATTTTCATGACGTATACCTCCCTTAGCGTCCCCGTTGGCTCCCCGGTTGTTTACGAGGTACACACGGACAAAGTGACCGGGCTCGCCCTGGGAAAGCTGATCCGGAGCCTAAAGGTCGCGATCCTCGTCGAGTCGGTTTTACCGTTGAATTGACTACATTTTAAGGTGTAGTCAAATGTAGTCAAAAACCATAGTTAGACGGACACAAAAAAGGGGCTACGCTTAAAGCGTAACCCCTTGATTTTGTTCTGGTGCCGAAGGTCGGAATCGAACCGACACGGGTTTCCCCGCTGGATTTTGAGTCCAGTGCGTCTACCAATTTCACCACTCCGGCAAAAGCATTTATTTACAGCATGTTACACTATATATCAATTCCGTTTTTTCTATTTATCTACGCGTTTACCCTTTGAAACTAGCGCGGTTTGCTTGTTTTGCCGACCAAATAAAATCAATAGTATCAATATGTTAAAGTGTCCAATATCGCGGATTTTCGGTTATTGCCACATGGATACGTAACAGTCCAGTGCGTCTAAAATCGTCTGTGCACACTATCAGCATTTCCAGTCATTTACAACTAATAATTTCATCGTTAAAAACCTCCTGCTTCGCCGGAGGCCAATCAAATAATGACAATTATGCAACTTGGAAAGCCTTGCCGGCAATGCAGTCATCGTTATGTCATCATAGATCCTTGCTGCCCCCAGAGGTTGGAAAAAAGTGGGCCGCCGGCAATTACCGGTTCCGGATTTTTGATCCAACCGGCGAGTTCGCAGCGCTCACCGCCTAATCAGGCAAAAAATCGGGCCTAAACGGCCCCTCTGAGGCGACAACTATCCAGGGGGGCTTGTTTGATCCGATTTGAGGTCGCAAGTTCATTTTTGACATACTCTCCTACTTGCATCAGCAATCAGAATGATTTGTTTGGCAATATCCTCTGGTGAGAGGACAAAATTTATACAACCGCTATCAATTGCGCTCTCAGGCATATCTGGCTGCTCGGCAGTGTCTAACTTCTGTGCGATGGTAATTCCCCCTACTTCTTTTATGCCACGCAGGGCTGCTGCACCATCACCATCATAACCTGAGACAATGACAGCTCTAACTTTACCACCCCAGTGCTTCGTCATCGAACGCAGAAAAACCGTTATCACATCGGGCCATCCCCTTGGTTTTGAAATCGGCTTTAGCCGGAACTCTCCATCGAGAACATGTAAATCACGTTTTTCTGGTATGATGAAAACATGATTGGGCTGGATGTCTAACTTCTCAGTGATCAATTCAACAGGCATCTCTGTGTAATGTGGGAGGATCTCATGGAGCATTGTGGCGACGGTTCTCAAATGATTAACAATAACGATAGCAACACCCATATCGGCTGGTAAGTGCTTTAGTAACCGAATATATGCATCGAGGCCACCGGCCGAACCGCCTACGCATACGACAGGAAAATCTCTTTCCAACTTTTTGGTTTTCATTAATAACTCCATCTCAGCCATCTTGCGTTAAGGCACACCGATTTGCCTGGGGTAATGACCACCAAGCCGCAAAAAGCGCCATCGGACTAACTCTTAACATTTTACCGGCCGAGACCTTACCAAATTGCCCGTTTGCAAGCAGGATGAACCCGCGTTCACGCGCAAGACACTTAACCTTCAGCATATTTTGTAAAGAGTTGATGTCCCGCAGGTGCCGTAAAGCGCATATGACACTTTTTACAGCGTGGTGGTCACTACCCCAACACGGTTCAAACTAAACCCCACCGATCAGCTGGCATTTACTTCTCCCTCAGAGCCAATATCTTCAGCGCCCGATTGTTCAACCTAGGCTGTCCTGATTCGACTGGCCTTCTCGCCCGCGCCTGATCATATATGTACTCATTTGGTCTTGGATTATGTTCAACTCCACTTGTCCCTACACTGGTTTATGAACTCCTGCACGGCTACTCTAATCAAATACGAATCAGTCCCCTCGGTATCCTCAACATAGATTTTGCAGGGACTTTTGTCAGCTACAGCCTTAACGTTGACCTCCGTCCCGGGGTATTGGTTCATCAACTCGCTCTTGAGGTGGGTGCACCACCTGAAAAGATCTTCTTCTCTAGCCTCGCCCATCGGTTCCAGAGTTTCCGTCAATTCAATGTTGGTAATCATGGAGTGTTCTCCTGCCGGGTTTAGCCGCCCGTTTCGTCTTTGAGTGCCGCCGATCTCTTCCAACAATCTTGCCCACAAAATGTGCTATGCTTATTCCCAAGGCAGCAAGTATTTGCCAATATTACCTCGAACCACAAGGATGGATATTGACTGCAAAAAAATTGGGTGCGTAGCCCACCATACACTTTTCTATTAATTGGACAAAACTATCCCAACCTGATGCAAACGAACATTCCAATTTGAGGACAGTACTCACCTCTGACAATTATAAATATTCTCAGGTGCACCCACGAAGGACAAATAGCACCACTAATATCGGGATCGGAATTCCCAAGAGCCAAAGTATGATCCACCCCACCTTCCCTTCTTCAGTGTTGAGCATGACGGAACTCCATTCCTACTAAACTTCGAGCATTTCCTGACTACTTCTCTAATACCTTCTCGACCTGGCCGATCTTCTTCTGAACTTTGCCGGCCATCTTTTCACCGAGACCTTCACCTTCCAACTTCGAATTGTCGCTCAACTTACCGGCGACCTCCTTTACCTCGCCCTTCAGTTCGTGAAACGTACCTTCTGCGTGGTCCTTCGTACTGAATTTCATGGAATTCTCCGTTAGCTTTTCGACGTGACCGCTACCTGATGCAGCAGAAGATACGTCATTCTCATGTTCTGCTAATTAGATCAAATGCAACTACCGCGCCAGAGGATGCTCATCAAAATTGTAAGTGCAATGATTTGATTATACAGTGGATATTGGAGAGAGAGCGGGGGTAACCGTTGGCGAAATCCGTCACGGTTCAACAAATCTGCCAAATATGACGGATCGTATTCCAGGTACCGTCCGTCACTTCACCTGTTGTGGACCGGCATAGAAAATTGACCCCGTATCGACACCTGACTTGACCCACCCCTCCCTGAGCAGTTGTATTAAATCAGCATATTGAAGACTTGGGCGGGTCCCCCTTCGGCGCCGATGATGGGTCATATTTAGAAGCCGATCCACACCTGAGGCAGTACCGCAATGACAATATACGATAACAACGACAGGCAAGCATACTTCAAGAACTTGACGTAGTACTTATACGGTATGGTAATCTGGGCCACCACTATTCCGACCGTCAGGACCGTCGCCCACAGCGCAAATGGAAATCCGAAGAGCATCTTCATGGAGGCAGCCATTATGTTGATGTCAGCATAGACGTTTATGGTGTTCGCTCCGACCAGGAGTATGAGCACGCTATACAATAACCATTTAGGGTAGTGCTCTTTGATGATGGCGGACAGCCCCTTGCTTGTCACAAGGGCCAAACGTCCGCACATCTCCTGCACGGCGATCATAAGCGGCACGCAAATGGGAACCAGCCAAAGAAGCTGGTAACCGAACTGCGCGCCTGCAACTGAATATGTGCCTATTCCGGAAGGGTCGTCATCCGCCACGCCGGTGATCAGACCCGGGCCAATCCTGAGAAGTGAATTGGTCTTGCTTGACAACTGTTCTGCGCTCTCCGCTTGGGCGTTTTGAATGTCCGCATGGTCCTCATCAACGCCTTGTGCAACAGAAGTCGCGTCTGTTGCCTCCACGATGTCGTCAGGTTTCTGTGCAGTTTTATCTGGTATCTCCACGTTCGGTTGTTCCACCCCGTCCTCCCGATCTTGATCTCTATCCACGACCTTCTCAGCATCTATTTATTCCCGCCCAAAATCAACTTCTTCGGTTTCTATGACACGCCGATTCCAATTTCCCGGCCGCATTCTGGTCGCCATGAACGGTATGGCCAGCCTGTCAACGCAAACGACAGGAATATTTGTTATTGTATTCTTAACGTTCATTTACGATCACCTCAATTTCCATCCAACCATTCCAAATGACACACACCAAGTTGCCCCATTATCCGCCATATCTGGTAGTTATGCTACATGTAGCAGATATTTCTGGCGGTTCACCCTGGGCCCCAGACTCCGCCAAAACCAGTCTTGGTTGGGATCGCCATGATATAAGCATCTTAGCTGTCATTTTCACCCAACGCAGGCCATGGCACACCTTATGCTCATTCGAAGGTGTGCAGTAAATATTCCAGGATAAAGGAGAATGTCATGGAAACCCTACTTATAATACTGGTTGTACTTTTTGTCTTCGGCGGTGGCGGCTTCTATTGGACGCGGCGGCGTTAGACACCATTGAAAGCAGAAGGCATCGCAGAAAAGACAGCAGGCAAAATGCAGGAAAAATTTGGACAGGTCAAGAAGGTGTTGGGGAAGTAGCGGAGACAGCACCGAAATATAAGTGCCACCCATGTCAAAAACCTTTTCCATGATGACCTACAACGTCCACAGCTGCATTGGCATGGACGGCCAAATATCCCCTCTGAGGGTCGCAGAGGTCATAGACCGGTACCATCCGGACGTCGTCGCATTGCAGGAACTAGATGCAGGCCTGGTCCGCACAGACAGGATCGACCAGGCCAATCTCATTGCGATGACGCTCAAGATGTCCTTCCATTTCCACTCCTCCATACAGATTGAAGAAGGCGGCTACGGCAACGCCGTTTTGAGCCGCTCGCAGGTAGGTCTGGTGAAGGCCGGCGCGCTCCCGACGGAACCGTTGCACCCTTTTTTCGAGCGCCGCGGCGCCCTGTGGGCGGAGGTAGAACTGGAGGGGAGCCAAATCCAGGTTTTGACCACCCACTTCGGACTCGACAGACGCGAGCGGAACCGTCAGGCTGAATCCATTACCGGCCCGGAATGGCTTGGGCACCCCGAGTTCCGTACGCCAGCTGTGCTTTGCGGAGATTTCAATGCCCTCCCGGGCTCTTCGGCCTACCGCCGGATAACGCGGCACCTGCGCGATGCCCAGAGGGGCCTCAAAGGATTGCGCATGAAGGGAACCTGGCCGGTACAGCTTCCCTTCATGCGCATCGACCATCTTTTCATTACCCCTGATCTCAAGGTCCGCTCCATCCTCATACCAAGGACCCCCCTAACCAGGCTCGCGTCGGACCATTTGCCTCTGATAGTCACGCTGGAGTTGCCATGAGCATACTTAAGCCCGCCTTAAACTGCATGGGCATCTATCAGGCCGAGGAGACCGGAGTGCTGATAGATGCCTGTGATTACTACCGGGCCTTCTACCATGCCGC
>Ga0209125_1003060_pt1 | contig 11984 bp, 14 predicted proteins | sample BarGraIncub1131A_FD_184503 | JGI IMG/M metagenome (GOLD analysis project Ga0209125, IMG submission 184503) | Arctic peat soil microbial communities from Barrow, Alaska - Barrow Graham LP Incubations 11-31A (SPAdes) (version 2) | ecosystem: Environmental > Terrestrial > Soil > Wetlands > Peat... | reverse complement strand
CAGGATCTCAGGCCTGATGCCGTAAACCAATCGCAGCTTTTATATCCCCATCACAAGGACTTCAATGAGTTTCTTCTAAGTCAACCCCAGGGATAAGCCACTGAAAATAAAAAGGCAGGAGATCAATCCGCACAACAAATAATACGAACATTTAAAACAGTCAAAATGAACAACAAATCCATTCATGATCTTCATTATCTATTGGTAAAGGCTCATTTCCAAACTCCGGAGCAATCACCTCTTCCCAGATCAAAACAGGAAATCCTTGACAGAGCAATGGCTGCTGCTAAAATCCTTGATAAAAATCCGGTGCGAAAAAATGCTGTTGCCCTTCTGAGGGCACTTTATCCGAACATATCCCGCGCTACGGGATTCAGGGATCTAATCCTTGCCGAGAGATTGTTTCCTTCAGTTCGTACCTTTAATTACGATTTATGGAATACCTTTCTGAGGAATAGCATCTTTGAAAACATTCAAAGGTGCAAAGCTATCAATACCGTTGCCGCCCATGAGGCAATGGTCAGGGAACATGCCAACCTGTTGAAGGTCATAGGAAAACGACCCGAAGAACAACCCGACCCAAACAGAGACGAGCCGCACCAGTATATTTTCTATTTGCAGGGTTTGAAATCATTGGACACAATGGATGCCAAGGCTATGGCAGACGTGCCTGTAACAAGTATGAAGGAACTTAAAAAGTGGGATGCTCAAATCAAAAGAGAGCGTAAAAAACTACACAAGAGATAAGACAGCTTCGTGGTTCGTAGAAAGGGATCGATCAGCATACCTCATCCGCTGGTCTTGCTGCATAAACTATCAACTTCAAATCGGTATCAATTCCAAGGACTGACAGACCTGCCCAAAGCGTGGTTTTTCAGTCCTTCGAATTGAAGGGTTTAGGACTGACTTCAATCTTCTTTTCCTGCCTTTTTTCCTGCCTTTTTTCCCTACGTTTCATGTCCATTTTGTGCAGAATTACAGCCCATTTGAGCCCCTTTTAACCACTTTTAGCCCTGTCGTGACCCATGGCCGCCTGTCATATTTCCTGCAAAATCAGACATTTTTCCTCCCGATCAGATAGGGCGAGTTCGGCTTATCAAGCAGAAACATACAAAATTATTTGAATTTTGTATGTTATCTTCCTGTCTTTCTTGATTTTAGCGATTCAAAAATGAGACAGCCTTTTCAATTTATTTCGGGGACTTTTTCTGCCACAGAAAAAGTTGACAAAAAGATGTGTGCTTCATCTGGCGATGGGATTTTTCAGGGACCCTTGACAGCCTAAAAAATCTGCAATTCTTTTTGATCGCTTGGCTAAAAAGAATCAAAAACTTAAGCTCAGAAATTGATATTTGGTTAATGCTCGAGAGAAGAGAGTGAGAGGTTGGTTACTCATTATTTGGGCAAAGTTATTGATCGCCGGGATGGAACGGTAAAGGGTCCTTCGGATCCTGTCAATCATTTTGTAGGTGCAGGATCCTTCAGATACTTCGTACTCGGTCAGTTTATTCACTCATTCATAAACAGACATTCGCCCGTTGACCTAATCCACCCGGCTCAATGTGGTGCGCCCAAAAATCATTAACCGGCGCGCCAGAAGCCAAGATAAGTCCGTAAGGCAACGGCAAATCAACATGAACAAATTTGATATCTATGAAGTGGTTACACAGAAAATCATTGACCGCCTTGAAGCAGGGGTTATCCCGTGGCAAAAACCCTGGCGTAACTCCGGCGGTATGCCAAGGAACCTGGTCTCGGGTCGCCCTTACAACGGCATTAACTTCTGGATGCTACTTGCTTCAAAATTCACTTCCCCTTTTTACCTGACATTTGAACAGGCTCTCTCGCTGGGAGGCAATGTAATCAAAGGGGAGAAGTCAACGATGGTGGTTTTCTGGAAGATCCTTGAAAACGAGAAATCCCCCGGGGTGATTGAGAAAACTCCATTTCTGAGGTACTACAATGTTTTCAACCTGGAACAGACAGAAGGTATCGATACCTCGAAGATCCCGGCAACTGAGGCCCATGATCATGACTTCAATCCAATTGAGGCAGCTCAGGCCCTTGCAGACAACTGGATCGACAGTCCGAAAGTCATATGGGGAGAAGCTCATGCCTGCTATATTCCTCACCTGGATACAGTGAAAATGCCGGATAAACGGACATTTTTTCATGATGAGCAGTGCTATTCAATTCTTTTCCATGAATTAACGCATGGAACTGGACACAGCAGCCGCACTGGCCGGCATGAAAAAATCAAGAACCATGCTTTCGGCTCACAGGATTATAGCCAAGAAGAGCTGGTTGCCGAGATGGGAGCAGCTTACCTTTGCGGATTGTCAGGAATAGAGGTCAAAACCATCGACAACAATGTGGCCTATATCAAGAGCTGGATCCGCGCCTTTAAGGATGATCCAAAAGTATTAGTTCTGGCAGCGGCCCAGGCGCAAAAGGCCGTGGATTATATCCTGGAGCATCAGCTATCTCCTTCGGGAGATTCTGTGGAAAATCAAATTGAAAAAGAAAAAGAAGAGTCTCCCGCAGAGGCTCTTTCTTGTTAAAATCAGAGGGGCGGCTTGCCCCTTTTTTTGTTCGCTCTTATGCTTGCCTGGCAAACTCTCTGTGTAACTTGTTTGGGAATCATTCTTTCCCCTTCACAACCGGTTAGTTTACCACGCTTAGTGTTTGCAGATCTTCGATCCACGTTAACCTCACTTTGATGTTTGCAGATCTTCGATCCGCTTTGGAAAAAGCTTCATGAGAGCAATTCAAACTTATCTCCCCCAAAAGCCCTGTGTCACTTTTACTCTTCTGATGGAATCTTATTTCTTACCTGACAGTTACAGGGCGATATTCTTAACCGGATTTTATCCAACCTGATGGCAAAAGCTTTCGTTCAGTGGTATTTGAGTTGATGACTGTTTTGAGACATCTCTGCAACTGCTCTGGATTTCCAAGACTAGTATCAGGTAAAATTCTACGCTAAGAAAGTGTATCTCTTCAGGTATCTGTCCCCTCATTCAAGGATTTTCCCGGCATATACTCGCTGTGTTGCGTTATTCCAGTTCCTCTTTGACTGCCCCTCCCTAGCTCCACTGATTTCTTGCATATAATTTTTAACCTTTAAATTACTTGTCATGAAAATTTTAACCACAGCAGCCGCAACAAGAAATGAACAAAACTTCCGTTTCAACTTCAAACACGATAAAACTGACGATTCCAAAAGCCTTCAGGTTTGGGAAGAAGAAAACCCGGAATACGCCTCCTGGAGACTGACTGATGACAGGGAAGAATCCTCTTCCAACTAACCTGCAAAAAGCTCCTTCCGGGGCTTTTTTTTGGTCGATGTTACGCATTGCTGTTTTTTAAGAAAGTAGCAGTTACACTCAAATTACCCCGCAAATTTATTGATCGCCGGATCGGAACAGTAAAGGGTCCTACGGATCCTGCCAATCATTTTATAAGTGCAGGATCCTTCAGATACTTCGTACTCGGTCAGTTTAATCACTCCTTCATAAACAGACATTCGCCCGTTGACCTAATCCGACTGGCTCAATCTGCGCTGCTTTTAATTTAACTGTAACGGCGCGCCAGATGCCCAAATAAATCCGTAAGGCAGCGGTGAAAATGAATGGTTCCAGAAATTATTGCAGAGGTACAGATCACCTATTCATCGAAAGTTAAAGCCTGTGACAGGTTTCGTGTTACCGGATCCAAAGATGCAGCCAATGCTTTTCGTTCAATATGGCCATCCTACGAACATATTGAGTTCATCTACATGCTGATGCTCAACCGCCAGAACCAGGTCCTGGGATGTCATCAGATCTCAAAAGGTGGAATGACCGGAACGGTCGTGGATGTTAGGGTGGTTTTTCAGGTGGCTTTAAAATCCTGTGCTACTTCAATCATTGTAGCGCATAACCACCCATCTGGCAATCTTGATCCAAGTGATGCAGATAAGAAAATCACCAGGCAGCTAAAAGAAGCCGGTGCACTTCTTGAGATCCCAGTAATCGACCACCTCATCCTGACAGAAGTCGGCTTCTTATCCATGGCTGATGAAGGTTATCTCTAAACAATTGCTCACATATATTTTCAACCGGCGTGCTTGAAGCCAAAACAAGTCTCAAAGGCATGAGCAAAACAATTATGACCCGTTATTCAAAAGATCCCAGGCAAATCAGTGCCAAATTCTCATCCAATTGCTGCAAATGCAAAACCAGAATCCCAAAGGGAGCCACAATTTATTACTGGCCATCCTCCGGAGAGGTGTCCTGCTCAAGTTGCGGTGAGGCTCCGTTTCGTGAGTTTCTCTCTTCGGCAGCCGATGAAGAGGTACATGCAGGCAGTGGAAATCCTTTTGTTTACTAAATTGAGGGGGAATTTTCCCCCATTTTTGTTCGTTAGGTTAGGCGGGCAAATTTCAGCCAAGTGCTTTAATTGATGTGGTTTTCATTTAATTTATTGCTGAAATTTGCAACAAGATGATTAGCAAAGAATTTTCTGCCCATTTGTCTCATAATCAAGGAAAGATAATTACTTTTAGAAAACTAAATCTGACCTCTAACAGTACAAACCACCAAAATTTAGATGGCTTGTACTGAAATCGGCAGTCGAATACATAGTGCATTATAAAACACTACAAATTGAGAAGCGAAGTTTTTAATAATAGTATTGGTTCTCCTTATGAGTTTAATTATCCAGTATTAACTAAAGAAGAAGACAGACAAATCCTTGCAGGTTTATTTGAGCAGTTACTGATTTTTGACAAAATAATGATTAGTACAAATCGATTAAATTTCGCGCTATTCTTTTTAATAAATAGACTTGGAATAAATACAACTGAGAGGTTGTTTGAAAATGGGTATATAAATTTAATGATATGGACTCCTGTTATTATTACTGGAGGTGGAAGACAATGTGAAGATGGAAGCATCGATGAATCTGTAATTTATAGTCAACCACCAATTTCAGCAGGATCTCTTGCTTCTAAAGATATTGACCCTGAAGAAAATATTGCAAAGGCTCTTTCTCACTTTAATATCAATAGAGACAGAAGAAGAATATTTTCAAGACAAATATCTAAAAATTATGTGATCCCAAATGGGATGGAGTTTTCAACGGACTCTGCAAAATTTATAATAGATGCATATCAAAACAATAATTTTGCAACCATTGGATTACCGTACGAGAAAGAACCGAATGAATTAGAACTTGCAGAGAGGCACAAACTCTTAAATTTAGGTCACAAGGTTTTAGAAACAGCAATTCTATCGAAATACAATCTAAAGAGTTATGGAAACTACGAGCATTATGAGATATTCAAACAGAATTTAAATCAAATTGGCAAGGCTTATAATGTATCAGAAAATACTTCTCAGATTCTCAAACTTGAAAATCTTCCAAATTTAAAAGCCTTATATCTAAACGATAAACTCAATTTTGATGATGTTTTTACTCTCCGACATTTATCCAATGCAAAATTTTATAGACATTGGATTAATAATATTGGAGAAAACTCAGATGCAAAAGAAATCACTAAAGAATATTTAAATGAAATTAAAGGTTCCACAAAATATTTTGACACAAATGGTGGCAAACTTTTAAGAACATTAGGAATTTTTGGAATGAGTACGACACTTGGAGCAGTAATTGGCGGACCCATTGGTGCCGCTGCTGGATTAGGGTTAAGTTTATTCGATACATTTCTTTTAGAAAATATTTTAAAAGGGAGAAATCCATCAATGTTTATTGATGCAATTAGACAGCAAATTGAGAGAGAAGAATAATACCCTTCAACAGCAAGTTACTCGGCAAATCAGGTTTCAGTGCTACATTGAAAGGAAATTAAAAATAGAAAAACAGTTATTTTCAGGAAGTTCACCGGGAAACTCCCACCCTGCTTTTAGCTGCAAGACGTTATGTGCAATAAAATATTAAAAATGAAAACTAATACATTACAAATTCTGGATATAACCAATGTTTATCCAAATCCACAAAATCCGAGACTCATTTTTAATGAAAGAGATTTAGATGATCTTAAAGAATCTATTAGAATAGTCGGAGTTTTGGTGCCGATAACTGTATACGAAGAATCAGAAGATAAATTCTTTATTCTAGATGGAGAAAGAAGATGGAGAGCGTCAGTAGCAATTGGAGCTCAGACGATTCCTGCCAATGTTATCGATAAACCATCTGATATTGCACAGAATATTCTCCAAATGTTCAATATTCATTACTTGCGGGAGCAATGGGAACTTTATCCAACTGCGATCAAATTAGGTGAACTTATTAAATTATTACATAATGACAAAGATTCATTTCTCGCCAAGGCAACAGGATTAAATTTATCAACAGTTAAAAGTTGTAAAATTTTATTGTGGTATCCTGACCGTTATAGAGATTTTATGATGTATAAGCAAGGTAAAATATCTACTCATTTTTTTATTGAATTATATCCAATTCTTAGACGCCTTAAAGAAGAACCTGCCTATAATAGTGACTTCAAAATATCAACTCTCACAGATGGCTTAATAACTAAATTTGAATGCGGTGTTGGTATTTCAGATGTAAAAGAATTTAGAGAGATGAGGAAGGCAATCAAGTATTATGAATCTAAGGGACGACTGCCTGAGTTTATTGAAAAACTAAATAATTTTATTGGAAATTCGGAAACTACAATTGAAATATTTACAGTATTTGATTTAGAAATTGAGAAAATAAAAAACTCAATTCTTAAAAGCATTTCATTACTTACAACCGCCTTTACTGAAGAAAATATTGAAATTCTAAGCGACGATTTTATGATTGAAAACTTGACAAGTTTAAAAACAAAATTAGATGATGTCGTTTTAAAAATGTCATAAACTATGTTCGAATCACTTTACGACAAGTATTGGTATTACATTAAAGGATTGCATAAATATGAAAAATTCCTTGTCAAATATCAAGGCTATGGTAATCGGTCAATAATTGAATTCAAGCGAAGAAATTTGTTGGACTGGAAAACCGTAGCCAAAATTCTTGACAAATTGGTAATAGTAGATGGCCTTCAAGGTAAGCCTTCGGTCTGATACATATTGTTTGCCATTTGCTCACTCCCTACCTTTGTTGAAAAACCAAAGATGAAAGGGAGAAAAACTTTAGCAGAAGCAGCGGTGATGGTTGAACGTCGGCAATCAAGTGGACTAACTGTCCATTCATTTTGTGAAGCTGAGAAAATAAATGTGGCCAACTACTATTATTGGCATCAGCGCCTGAGAATAAAAGAAAGTGAAGGAACTTCCATGCTGGTTCCAATCAGTATCGAGAAGGCCGGTCAGCAATTGGAATCAAATAGGGAAAGCCTTGAACTCACTTATCCCAATGGGGTGCGTATTTCGGTACCCCGACATAGTGAGATGAACCTGATCCGCGAACTTATCCTGATTTTGTAGGATATGTTTTCCCTGACAGATAATCTGCAGTATTATTTATGTACCGGCTCAACAGATATGCGCAAAGGTTTTGATACGCTTTGCGGTGTGGTGCGTTCCCAGATGGGGCGTAATCCTTTAAGCGGGGAAGTTTTCATCTTCGTTAACCGGCAGCATAGTACGATCAAGCTTCTTCATTGGGAGCGGGATGGCCTGGTTGTTTACCATAAAAGATTGGAGGCCGGCAATTTCGAGAGACCCCATTACGATGAGAAACAAAGTTCTTTCCAAATGAAGTGGTCGGAGTTGGTGATGATGATCGAAGGACTCTCCATGAAAAACATTGTTCAACGCAAACGCTTCGATCCTTCTCCCGGAAAAAACAAGATGAGAAGAGAGACTGGGATCGGTGCACTTTTCTGCAGATAACACTCAAACTTTCGGATAAAAAAAGATCAAAATAAATCAATATTTATGGTGTAAATATTTGCACAATTCATTGATTTATTGTATCTTCATATCATGAAAGCAAGAGATTTAGAGCCCAAAAACGAGACCATAGAGCAGAAAATAGAGCGGCTGGAAAAGGGTATCGTTGAGCGTGATTCTAAAATCGAGGAACTAACCTCCGAGCGTGATGCAACAATCGAAAAACTGATCGCTGAAAGAGATGCCACTATTGAAAAGTTGGCTAACGAACTGATTGCCCTTCGGCGAAGGTTATTTGGGCGCAGTAGCGAACGCTTTATTCCAGAGGATCCCTCTCAGCTTTCCCTGGCATTTGACGGACTAGAGAGCCTGCCAGAAGAGCTGGAGATCCCGGCTCAGGAGATAGAGGTCAGCTACACCCGCAAGAAAGAGAACAAGAAGCAACCGGTACGCAATGCCATCCCCGAGCACATCCGCCGTGAAGAAATTGTTATTGAACCCGAAAACATCCCGGAAGGTTCTGTCCGTATCGGTGAAGAGGTTACGGAAAAACTGGAATACGTCCCGGGAGAAGTATATGTAAAACGCACTATTCGTCCAAAATATGCACTCCCACAGGGCGGAGGCATCAAGATTGCTGATCTTCCTTCGCAAGTATTACCAAGATCAAACGCCGGAGCATCCTTGCTTGCCTATTTTTTGATTAGCAAATACATGGATCACCTCCCTTTTTACCGTATTATTGAAATCTTCAAGCGACAAAAAATTATCCTGGCAGCATCGACCGTAAACGGGTGGTTCGCCGATTCGGTTGATTTGCTGAGAATCTTGTACGAAACCCTAAAAAAAGAAGTGTTAGCGAGCGACTACATTCAAATTGATGAAAGCACCATCCCTGTGATGGACAAAGACCATCCGGGAAGTACAAGAAAGGGATACCATTGGATTGTTAAAAGTCCCGTGCAGAATCAGCTGTTTTTTCATTACCAGAACGGTAGCCGCGCCCAAAAGGTGGTGGTAGGATTATTGCATTCGTTTCAGGGAGCAGTACAGAGTGATGCCTATGGTGCTTACGATATTTATGAGAACAAAAAAGGGGTCCTGTTATTAGGGTGCATGGCCCACGGGCGAAGAAAATTTGAAGTCGCTTTGAAGGATGATCCTGACAGGGCCAAGCATGCCATGGGAATCTTCCGTGATTTATACGCTATCGAACGAGAAGCAAAGGAAAGGGAACTTTCTCCCGAGGCGATCAAACAGCTGCGTGAAGAGAAATCTTATCCGATACTCAAAGACTTCGAGAAATGGTTGCTTGAGAACCATGCGGCAGTACTACCCAAAAGCCTGATCGGGAAAGCTATTTCGTACACCTATAATATTTATCCGCGCCTTGCACGGTATGTGCTTGACGGGAAATACAATATTGACAATAACGGCGCTGAGAATGGGGTTCGCAGTCTGGCATTGGGTCGGAAAAACTACATGTTCTGCGGAAACAACGAGTCAGCCGAGAGAACAGCCATCATCTATTCACTTTTGGGAACCTGCAAGCTGGCAGGAGTCAATCCAACGGAATGGCTTACCGACGTACTGAACCGCCTGCCCAATCACTCAGTTCTCAGGCTAAGCGAACTGCTCCCTGGTAACTGGAAGCCGGTCGAATAGAATTCTGTCAAACCAAATATCCATCATAGCTACCAATGGCGTATCAGGAATTCTAAATTTGTGGAGAGAGATCGACCCCGTGGCAGGCGGAATGCTTACTATACAACAACAAAAAGTTCGTCTTATAGAGTTCGGGCAATCAGAACTTTTTGAGTCAACCAGAGGACTGATTTACGCAAATTAAGAATCGGAACAAAATAGTCTCGAATTGAGCTATTTCTGATTCAATTAAATCAAAATAATCTTCCAAAATGAAATTGTCAAGAAAGTATCTAATAAATAATCTGTGTCTGGTATTCTTCGGAATTTTCCTTTGCATTGATTCAGTATTTGGCTCTATATCAATCTGTTCCTGGAACCTTCAAAACTTTGGGAATAAGAAAAGTGACATTGAAGTCGCTTTCATTGCTTCTACAATTCAAAATTATGATGTAATAGCCATCCAGGAGGTAATTACCGGCAATGGTGGGGCGCTGGTAGTGGCCAGACTGGTAACTTTAATGAACAGTAAAGGGGGAAGTTGGGATTATACCATCAGTGATCCAACAACTAGCAATAGTTCCACTACCTCGGAGCGTTATGCGTTTATCTGGAACAAAAAGGCAGTATCAAAGCTGGGGAATGCATGGCTGGAGAATCATTATGTGGTTGATATTGACAGGGAACCTTATTTTGCCACGTTCCGGAAAGAGGGGAAGGAGTTTACAGTGGTTACTTTCCATGCCAAACCGAAAGCAAAACAACCGGAAACCGAAATTAAATATTTCAAATTCTTTCCAAATTTGTACCCTAAACTGAATCTTATTTTTTGTGGGGATTTTAATTGCCCTCAATCTCATACGGTTTTTAATCCATTGAAGACTATGGGTTATGTACCGGCTTTTGTTGGACAGAAAACGACCCTCCGGATGAAGTGCATAAACAATGATTGTCTGGCCTCGGAATATGACAACTTTTTTTATAACCCTAAGAAAACAATATTCTTAAAATCCGGAGTCATTCATTTCTATCTTAACTTTCCATCAATGGAAAAAGCGAGAAGAATTTCGGATCATATCCCAATATATCTGACATTTAATTGATTATATAATATGAGTTATGGATACAATCTAAACCGGTTCTTGGTTGCACAGGAGAATGATTTTCACTGTGCTTTAGAAGAAATCCGGAACGGAGAAAAGAGAAGTCATTGGATGTGGTATATATTTCCACAACTTGAGGGCTTAGGATTTAGTGCTACTTCAAGGATTTATTCTATCAAAAGTATGGATGAAGCAGTGTCATACCTTAACCACCCTATTTTGGGCAACCGCTTAGTCGAAATCACAAGCGCACTGCTATCCGTTAAAGGGAGGAGTGCTGAAAGTATCTTCGGGTTCCCTGATTTTATGAAAATCAAGTCATGTATGACATTATTTGAATCTGTAAGTGAAGAGAATAGCATTTTCAAACAAGTATTGGATCAATATTTTGAGGGAGAAAAGGATACAAAAACGCTTCAACTAATCAGTCACCTGAGAGGTACTTGATCTCAAACCGGTTTTGTAAAACATTGATGTGTATAAAAAACTTTATCGTGAAAATTTTTGCCGCTTATCTTTTTGTATTTATTGGTCTTCTTGGCAACGCCCAGACAAAATCCAATAAAGTGATTTTTATTCAACCTTTGGGTGATGTCAATCCTGAATACATGGAAGAAGTTAAATCATCGGTTGAGTCCTTTTTTGGATTTAGCTGTCAAGTAAAGTCCAAAGTTGAATTTACTGCAGATATTCTTGCGGGAAGTAAAACAAGATACGAGGCCAGCAAAATTCTTGAGAAGTATCATTCAAGCGATTATCTTTTGATTTTAACAGAAAAAGATATTGCATGCGAGAATGGTGACATTCCCGAATGGGGAATTTTTGGTTACGGAGAAATTACCGGAACAACGTGTGTGGTATCAACATTCCGCCTTAAACGAAAAGTTTCAGAAACGGTTTTTCTTGACCGTTTAAAGAAAGTTGCTTTACACGAACTTGGTCATAACCTTGGACTCGATCATTGCAGCAATGATTCGAAATGCATGATGAATGACGCGAAAGGAACATCAAAAGAGATGGATAACGAAAAAATCTGGTTCTGTGATAAATGCAGGAAGCAAATAGGCATGAAATAATTCACATGTATTGAAATTTGGGGTGAGACTGCTTATGCATTCTCTTCTATCCATTTATGTGCTTGCCAAGTCTGCGATTTCTGAATGCTTTATCGAAATACACGAATCTTTCCCTATTCTTTCCCAATTAATAATAAAACCCACTGAAATTCAGTGGGTTTTGTATCATTGTGGGGCCCAGAACAAGACGCCAGTTTTTATTGTAAGTACAAAACATGATTCCTTAGATGATCGTGTCCGTATTGGAGCTGGATGCCGGAAAGAATCTCCGGGTTACGGGCAAAAAGAAAGCAAAGACAGCTTAATGCGTTAAAGTT
>Ga0209125_1003059_pt1 | contig 11985 bp, 11 predicted proteins | sample BarGraIncub1131A_FD_184503 | JGI IMG/M metagenome (GOLD analysis project Ga0209125, IMG submission 184503) | Arctic peat soil microbial communities from Barrow, Alaska - Barrow Graham LP Incubations 11-31A (SPAdes) (version 2) | ecosystem: Environmental > Terrestrial > Soil > Wetlands > Peat... | reverse complement strand
GTCTTGCCCGTACCTGTCTGGGCAGACGCAATAAGGTCGCCTCCTGCCAGAATACGGGGAATTGCCTGTTCTTGGATCGGGGTGGGCTTCTGGTAGCCAGCTTGGGTGATCGACTGTTGCAGAGCTTCGGAGAGGCCTAATTCGGAAAATTTCATTTGACAAGTTTAGAAATCGCTTTTCGACCTGTGGACAAGTCGCAATATTTAACCCGTTACCAGGGAAGACAACCGCCAGAATCATGCAATTCCTATCTTTTCCCCATGCCATCAATTCCCTTCACGCTCAACCCCGCAGAAATGGAATTTTCCGCCATGCGCGCCCAAGGCACCGGCGGCCAGAACGTCAACAAGGTCGCGAGTGCGATCCATTTGCGCTTCGACATTCATGCATCAACCCTACCAGCCGAACTCAAGGCCCGCCTTCTTGCCCATGCCGACCAGCGCATCACTGCCGACGGCATCCTCGTGATCAAAGCGCAGGAATACCGCAACCAGGAACAGAACCGCAGCGAAGCCATAGAGCGCCTCGAAGAACTCCTGAAACAAGTCGCCTTCACCCCTAAAGTCCGCAAAAAGACCAAACCCACCAAGGGTTCCAAAGAACGGCGCCTGGCAGGAAAAAGCAAGCGCGGGGAAGTGAAGAAGCTACGGGGTTCGCAAGACTTTTAGACGCAACTATTTGCTTCGATCCCCCGTGCGGAGGATGACAGACAAAACATGCACAGTCATCTTCACCAACGGTGGAGATCGTGAAAACGGGATGGGGTTGTGGCAACATTTGTCGGTCATCAAGCTAAGCTGATACGGCTCGTCATCCTCATCGCAGATGGGGATCATCATAACACGTTGATCAGTCGGGGCAACAACTTACGCTACTCGTGCACCACGATTTGTTTAGTGGTATGGCCCAAGTCATTGCGGATACGCACAAAGTATACTCCGCTTTCCACCGCCTTCATGCTGAAGTTGTGCACACCGGCAGAGAGGAAACCCTGGTAGAGCACTGCCACACGCAATCCCTGAATACCAAATAGTTCAACCGTCGCCATGCTTGAACTTGCTTGGGTGAGCTGCAGAACTCCATTGTCATAATGCAAATAACCTACAGGAGCAGTAGGTACTTTAGATACACCCACGGGAACGTAAGCTGGAGGAACATAATTTGCCCAACCTGGCATTGCATCCAAGGTGATGACATAACTATTGTTCATGAGGGTATCCCAGTCATTCGCAGTATTGTCATGGGCCCAGCCGTCCATGGTAAAGTCCAAGTTCCAAGGCATAAAGTAGGACCAGCCTGCCCCATCGGCCACAAGACTATCCGGAAAAGGCACAGACCCATTCTCGCTCAGAGTCACGAGTTTAGTGCCTCCTGAAATTTCCTTGATCCTTTCGAAGGAAGCGACTAGAGAGCTGTGATTGCGTGCACGGGGATCGAAGTAGTAGTCACGCCCGATGATATCCACGTATGCATCACCAGGATACCAGTCAGCGGCATCTGCAGCCTCGTCTGAAGTCCACACCCAGATGAGGTTGTCCAGTTTGTGAACATTGACAAAGCGGTCAAACATGAGATGATATAAGGCTTTCGTAGCAGCGGGCCCCTTGGCACCCCACCAGAACCATTTTCCGGAGGCTTCGTGCAAAGGACGCCAAAGCACAGGAACGCCTTTATCCGCAAGGATTTTCAGGTTTGCGGCAATGATATCAAGGTCACGGACTATGGCCAGATATTCGGCGCTCGAAGTATTGAAATCTGCGTAAGTGGTGGAATCTGTGAAAGCCTTGTTCAGATCGAATGTGGTATGCGTAGCGCGGGTCGTGTCCACATAAAACGTCTCCACGGCTTTACTGGGATCTTGCCAATGCCAACTATAGGCAGGGAAGCCACCCTTGGTAAAGATCTCTTCGGCAAGTGAGAGCGTTCCCTTGGTATAGCCGATCTGCCACTCGTTATCGGAATTCAAGCCCGTAGCATGGAGAAAATCGACTCCGAGCAAGGCAGGGATTTTGTGGGAAGCATTCATCACCCAGGCGACCTCGGTTTGCCCTTCCACTGACATGGGGGTATATTTTCCATCAGTAAGCATGACATCACTCGTCATGACCCCGCTGACGACCTTCTTCTGGAAATTCTCGTACAGGAACCCGTACATTTTCTTGGCATTTTCCGAGGGGTTAGGAGTCACCAAGGAATTGAGTACTTTGAAGGGAGTCGCCACAAACGGAGTGATTTCGAGGTAGTCCAGATTCACATAGCCCCAGGAGTGGGTGATGCTGATGGTGTTGACGCCTGCAGCCAGCTTCACTTTTCCAGCTGCCTTCATATAGACGAACGCAGGCGCATACGGGAAGGAAATCTGTCCAGTTGAAATTCCATTTACCACCAAATTTTGAATTTTCCCATTGGGATCGGTCAGAAAATAATTGACCCAAAGGGAATAAAAGCCTGCATTTGCCATAGTCACCTGAAAGGTCAGCATACCTGTCTTCATATCGACGTAGTAGCCGCCAGATGCTTGGGCGTTGGCTGTTTTGACCACAGAATTCGCATCGACAATGGCATCTTCTGCTTCATAACGGTCGGTGGCGGCAGCAAAGGTGAATAAGCCCGCAAGAATGACTTTTGTAATTTTGGCGATCATAATGAACCTTTTGCGAAATGCTGTCGGTTGGAAACGGCTCTGACGGTAAAATATATTCGTTCTGGGAACTTTGTATGAACTTTTGAAAAGAGGCGCGATTCAATGCAACAGATCAGAGTCAATTTGGGAAATTCATTCTGCGCCTGGGATGGTGACACGCTTATTCTGAATATTCTTGGCACCCCAAGCGCGAAGCACGATGTTATCGGTAAGCCAAAAGGCAAACAACTTAAAATCAGTGTCACTGCAACCCCAGTGGGAGGCAAAGCCACCGATCACATGGTGCGTTTTCTGGCACAGGAGTTCGGAGTCACCAAAGATGCCATTACCGTGGTCTTCGGAAGATTCAACATCAATAAACAACTTCGCATCAAAGCACCGCAAAATATTCCCGAAGTCATTCTAAAAGGCTTGGCAGAGCACGAGAAAAACATCTAAGCGTTCGCTTGAACAATGCGATTGCGCCCATTCTCTTTTGCGCGGTATAATGCCTGATCCGCCAATTTCACAATATCCTCTGGCTTGGGGAACATTTCTGTAATTGCGGTGACCACGCCGAGACTGACGGTTAGAAATTCTGAGCAAAAAGTGGGATGATGAATTTCAAGATTGGCTATGGCAAGTCGAATTCGTTCGGCAAGACTCATAGCACCGAGAGCGCCAGTGGCAGGCAAGATCACCACAAATTCCTCACCACCATAACGAGCAAGCACATCCGGTGTGCGTCCAACCGCCATTTGCAAGGTTTCTGCGACTTGTTTCAGGCATTCATCACCGGCAACATGACCATAAGTATCATTAAATTTTTTGAAATGGTCGATATCCAAAAGAATAAGGGAAAAACTTCCTCCGGAACGTTTGAACCGATAAAATTCGCGGAGCAGGGCTTCATCAAAATACCGTCGGTTGGCAAGTCCGGTTAACTTGTCAGTCATGGCGATGGATTCCGCGTGTCGTTTTTCCATTTCTAATTGATACACCAGATCTTTAATTTTCTGTTCCGCACGTTTGCGTTCTGAAATGTCGCGCACAATAAACACGATCTTGTTCGCGTTTCCTCGGGCATCCCGGATGAGACTACTATGAACCTCAATGTCAATCAATTTCTTATCGTTACGCAATCCACGGTAGACATTGGGGCCCTTATAGGTACCGTCATGCATACACTTGATATTGTGCCTAGCATGTTCGAGATCTTCGGGAACGATATAGTCGGCAATTGTCGTGGACGTATAGTCAAAAGCAGGCTCGCATCCAAACACGACCTTAGCCGCAGGGGATACAACTAGAATCTTTCCATGTAGATCTGTGATGGTAATATTATCGGGGAAGGCGTTCAGAATGGAACGATATAATTCTTCGCTTTCTTGCAATGCCACTTGGGCAAGCCTACGCTCGGTGACGTCGCGGGTGATACTCACAATATGAGGCACTCCCTTGATATGAATAAGGCGTGCAGACATGAGTCCCAGTAAATAACGTCCATCTTTACGTCTAAATTCAAATTCATGATTTTCACAAACACCAGTCATCAATAATTGCTGTACAAAGAACCTTCGGTCTGCGGCCAGAACCCACAAGTTGATTTTGATGGTCGTATTGCCAAGTAATTCCTGGCGGGTGTACCCCATCAGTTCTAAAAAGACCTCATTCACATCGAGACATTGGCCATCGCTCAGGCGCGATATCATAACGGCATCTGGAGTCGTGGTATATATTTTCTGCAAGACGCCTAATTCTTCCTGGAGAAGGATATTTCGCCGTTTTACCACAACCAAATAATAGCCAAGTCCTGTCGTAAACATGAGGATGAGCATGGTAATAAGATAAATGTAGATGTGCATGGCAAGCAATTCCCCCAGTAAGCAAAACCTAGTGAGACAATTTTACCATTTCCGCCCAAGTTATGCCAGGCGTTTTAGCACGACCTTCCCCACCATTTCGTGAACCTTGCGGCTTGCAAACAGATTCGCATGCGGACATCCGAGGTGATAAATCATCTGGCGCACCATGCCTTCCGTTTGAAAAGCGAACGAATCAAACTGATACCGGTAACTTGCAGAAGAATTATCGAAAGACACCAGATAGGGCACACTACGCATTGCTTGAATCAACTTATGCTTAACCACCACTTCTGCAACCAAATCGTTTACGCAGACCAAGGCCGTGCAGGATTGAAATTCAGGATGCGCGAGGAGCTGGGCAAGAAGACGCAGCAAGTAACGCTGCGAACGGGCTGCTGTGCCGTGGCTTTGCAACATGGACCAAGGGCTCGCCTCGCTTAAATCAGTCAGCGCAAGAACAAATCCGCCCGCTTCCTTGGCCATGCGTTCCTTGAGCCCCTCAAGGCGCTGCAAAGACCATGCACTCAGATGGTATGGGGATATATAAGCAACCCGGCGGTGCCCGCGCGCGAGAAGCAGTTCCGCGACAATGCGCCCCGGAGCCGCCCCAAAGGCTAGATTAAAGTAGGCATAGGCATTGCGGTGGTTAGGAGCAGGCAATTCATTCAGATGATGTTCCCACCACACGGAAAGAGGCCACTTGTGCTGACCGAGCTTGCGCAACAGAAGACGAGGATCGCGGACAAGCCAAGTCGACACCAAAACTCCAAGAACAATAGCACCACTCGTTGGAACCTGACGGACTTGTCCCGTACAATCCAAAAACAACCCTTCGCTTTGTAGATCTTCATATCCAATCACATCTACACCCAGATTCCGTTCATGGGCCTCACGGTACACGGAACGCACAAAATCCATTTCGCGTTCACTTTCGAGTAGCAATTGCCCATTGATGTCGCAACGAAGCACAAGAATTACCACGGCACTTTGGGACGGCACGGAGGGGGAAACCATAAAATATTTTTGCCCACGCCGCTCTAAAATACCTTGACCAACCTGCCGCACAAGAATTCTCCGCACCACAGCGCCAGAAGTCTGGTAATACTGGGCAAGCTCCTTAACAGATGGCAAAGCTTCAAAGGGGTGAAATACTCCGCTGTGCAGATCCTTGCCCATTTGAAATCCAGGATCGAAAGAAACAACAAGTTCCCTGGGTGCGCTAGGATGGCTACCCCAAAAATACCCCTTGCGCGCAATACTGTAAATAACTTCTTGTAATGCAAGATCCTTCAGCGCGCGGTTTACGGTCAGTGGCGAAGCACCAAAGAGCTGTGCCAGGGTTCGCACCGACGGGAGCGGAACATCCTTTTCTGGCCGTTCCTGTTGCAGTAGCTGATTGACAATTTGTGCGCGCATGACTCCAATATAACACAGTTGATACAGTTCTAAAATATGGAAAACAACCTTAGTACTCCACGGGAAGGGAGACTGTACATTTAAGTTCAATAGAATATTTTCCAAGGATTTGTATGAACAGAATATTCACCCCAATTATGGCTCTGGCTCTTTTGACACTAGCCATTCCTTGTGCGGCATTGGAAATTGGAGCCTGGGTTGGTGGACCTGTAAACGACCTTTCACCACAGCCGACCCTAGAGAATGTCGATGCATTCCAGGCTATGCAAGAACGCAAACTGGATTATGTGAGTTTATTTGTACTATGGGACGCCAACGATTGGGCATGGACCCAGCCCTATGCCGAGGTTGCCCAGAACAACGGTTCCAAGTTGCTCATCACCTGGATGGCCAACGGCTACAACCTCGACGCCATCAATGCAGGGACAGCCGACAGCTATCTTCGCCAGTATGCATCTGACCTCAAGAGTTATGGAAAAGAGGTCTGGTTACGCCCCTTGCACGAGGCCAACGGCGACTGGTACGACTGGGGTATTGGCAAAACGGGCACATCCAACACTAACGCAAAGTGCATCGAGGCTTGGAAACATATTGTGCAAATATTCCGGGATTCCTCCGTCAGCAATGTGAAATGGGTGTGGACCACCAATGCCACCAATAGCGGAACGGGCACATCGATTATGGGCGCTTACCCAGGAGACGACTGGGTGGACTACAATTCGATCGACGGGTACAACTGGGGAACCGCGCAAAGCTGGTCGACCTGGAAAACCTTTAGCCAGGTATTTGCAAGTCCCTACGCCCTTTTAGCCACGCACAGCAAGCCCATATTTATCGCGGAATTTTCTTCTTCGGAACATGGTGGCGACAAAGCCGCTTGGATTCGCGATATGTTCGCTGTACTTCCTACGCAGTTCCCCAAACTATTTGCCTTGATGTGGTTCAGCCAAAGTAAGAGCATCGAAGCCGACTGGGCCGTAAATACCACTGACGCATCACTCGCTGCCTGGAAAGAAGGAATTGCACTTGCTCCTGTATCCGTGCTTAGAAATGCCAAAACTTTGCATATAACACATCATTATAGTCATCCTCCAGTGAACCTGTTAGGCCAATCTGTGCATTGAAATGTTACTCACATCATCGCTGGTACTGCGACATACATACTCGTTTCGTCATTGGTTGTGCGACATGATTCGTCATTCTCATCCTGAGCATAATCATCGTGAATTCACGCATGCTATGAGCCTGCCACCCGCACGGGTGGGGGATCAATGGTACTTGTTGATGCTTAATGCCACAAGTGACACTGATCTCCCTGACGGAAGATGGCTCGGCCCGACTGGCTTCTGAATGTCTCAACATCATTGACGATGTTAGTAAGAGGAACTGGTTATGTCATCCCCTAGATGGGGATAACGAACCATGTCACAGAAGAGTGCGTGCTCGACAGGGACTAATCCTGTCGGTGTCTGCCACCCAAAGAGCCACTGGGTTTGCCCTCATGCTTGCCCTTCTGCGCTGATTTTTCTGGGCGAATCATTTTCATGGCATCCAAGTAGTCGAGGTAAGTTGGACCATCCAGCAATGCCTTGACCTTGGCGTCGAGGGCTTGATCCAAAAATTCCGGAGAACTCTTCGGAGCATCCTCCTGCAAGGTTTTGCGCCCTTTATGGTACACCGTAAAAAACGACAGCAAGGAGTCGCGCTCAAGCTCGGTCAAGGTAACTCGGTAAGCAAGTCTGGAGAGCTCTTGTTGGGCTTGAGTCTCGGGATCAACCTGGACTTTGGGTTGACCGCCGGAGAACCCACCGGAATGCCCTCCGACCGGCTCATCGTCTCCTGATTGCGCAAATACGGGCAGACTCAACAGGGCTAAGGATAATAAGCCAATCATGGACTTCGCGTGCAAGGAAGCAGGCTGCATCAAATATCTCCGAAATTTCATTGCCATGGGCACTTTGCCCTAGGCCAAGGATAATGTACCGAATTTGCGGATTGATGAGCAGCACAATCGACTAAGTTGCGTTAGAAATCGACGGTTGCGCCCAAATATTGCAAGGATTGAGCGGGCGCTACACAGCTAGGTGGGCAGACTCGCCTTAACATCGAAATAAAGTTCCTTCCTCTGGTAATCCTCTACCAGCACCAGAATTGCTTCAGCAACCGTGCGGGCAGACAGCAAAACGCCCTCATTTTTAAACTGCACATAGCGCTCCCGGGCAGGGAATTCCCGCGCATCGGAATTGCGAATGGCGTCTTGCATTTCCGTATCCATGACAAAGGGATTCACATTCACCACACGGAAGGGAGCAGCTTCGAATTTTTCTTCTTCATAGATTGCATTCAAAGCATTTTCAATGGCCGCCTTGCCTGCGCAATAAAGACTCCAGCCCGCATAGCCTTTGCGCGCCGCACCCGAGGAAATATGAACAATGGTTTTGGGAATTAGACGATCACGGAACTGTTGCATAAATTCTCGGACAATCAGCAAAGGTGCCACAACATTGGTGTGGACACTGCGCAATACTTCCTCTTCGTGAATATTGCTAAATCGCACAATCGGCAATAGCACAGCCGCATTGTTGATCAGAATAATTTCGTCCACTGGCTCCGTGCTGATCGGATCGAGCAGAAAATGAATCATGTCACGAGTCTGTTCCACGTCGCTCAGATCACAGGAAATATGCGCAGCAGAATCCCCGCTGCGGGAAACCTCATGGACAAGCCAGCCCGCAGTTTCGAGCAGGGTCAAGAGCTCTTTGCCGAGGCCTTTGGAGCCACCGGTGAGAATGGCAATTTTCATAGGGGACCCTTACACATGATTATTGGAATTGGTGCCATTATAGAAATATTACGATACTGACAATCCATTACAGATGCGCACTGTTAGGCGCACCTTGTTGTGCTATAGCCTGATCAAACGAGTAACTCCCTATTCATTTCGCATTTCGGAACAATTCAAAAAAGCCGAGTTCCCGCCTGGAATAGGCAAAATTGGCGAAAAAGGCAAAAAAAATGCCGCCCGCAAAAGCAGACAGCACTTTTCGGCAAGTTACTTAAACATGCAAATCGTGAAACTGAACATCCACCGTCGCATTACAGAATGCGAAAATGCCTTGCGCAAGCCGGGTCTTGATGTTTTCCTGCATGACCCCGGCATAGACCGTTGGCGTACCATGGGTAAGATGCATCTCAAACGCTCGGCCATTGAGCATTCCTTCGGGGAGCCCTGCATCACTGTATTTGTAGGCGAAACCAAATGATAAAACGCTTTGCATCCACTTTTCGAATTCGTAGCCCGCGGCCCACCAAAATACGGGTGCGACGAAAATAAGCTTTTCTGATCCTGAGATCACAGCCTGCCACTCTGCGGTGGTTTTATCGAGAGCATGAACCACACTGTGTTCACCTTTAGCGTTGAGCTTATCGATAAGCTCCAGGCCTATCTTGCTAGGAATTTCTTTGGGATGAAAATTGACGATCATGGGGAATCTCCGTAAATGGGTTCTGGATTCCCTACACAATAGTCAATTTTGACTTTGGCCGTTCCCCTCTTACCGACAGAAGGAGCAAGGAACGGGATGAATTGTAAAATGGGCATTGCTAACCGTCGGTTGCAGCACGCTATTCTGTCTGAATTTTGGACTCTCCACAGGAATTTCGACCCCAATTATCGTACACTTTACTCAGAATCAACAATCCAATATTCTTGAGCCTAGGGAGCCCACCATGACCGGAAATACCATCAAACTCCATCGCATACTCATGTGCCCACCCGAAAAGGTTTACAAGGCTTTCACCGACGCCGATTCCCTGGCGCGATGGCTCCCGCCCCATGGGTTCACCAGCAAAGTGCATAAACTCGACGCGCGCGTGGGCGGTACACACCAAGCGACCTTTACCAATTTCAGCACCGGACAAAGCCATTCCTTTGGTGGGACCTTTTTAGAGCTAGTGCCCGGCAAGCTGATCAAATACACCGACCACTTTGACGACCCCAATCTCGCGGGCGAAGTCATTGTTACCGTTCATCTGAAAGCAGTGTCATGCGGAACGGAACTCACCATTGAACAGAGTAACTTGCCGAAGGTGATTCCGCTTGACGCCTGCTATCTGGGTTGGCAACAGTCGCTTGGCTATTTGGCGAATTTGGTGGAACCGAATATTCCGGATTGAGTGGTTACTTCACCACGACTTGCGTGCTCTGGCTTAAGCTGCTGGTCTTGATGATCAGGAAATAGGAACCGGGGAGCACAACTCCGACAGACCCATAATGGTAAACTCCATTCTGTGCCTCTTGGTAAGCTCCCCAGACCATGCGCCCTGCGGCATTCACCAACATGGCCTGATGCGCTATAGGATTGCCCAGAGAATATTCCATACGCTCTGCATTCCAGGAGATCGGATGACTCGATACAGCCGCATGGTTTGCAATACGCGTGGTTCCCTTAGGAGCCAAACGCCAGGGAGCTTTCGGAGCGTAACCAGTCAGCTTGCTATAGACGTACTGCCCTGACGAGGTGAGGTTATTGGCACTCGTCCAACCGTTACCCGTTGTGGAAACACCATTCTGGAAGGTACTGGCACCTTCGGTTTTATCATTCAAGGACCAATTGGCCCAGCTTAGTTTGTACTGATCCATAAACGCCATCCACCCATTGGTTGCTGCTGTAGCCACTGCGCCGTCCCCATTGGCATTGACGGTTCCCCACTCGGTGACAAATAGCGCGAGGCCACTATTGAGTGCAGTCAATGCTTTCGCTTGAAGTTCGCTTCCATGACTACCTGCATAGAAGTGCAGGGTATAGGCAACGTTCGCATCGCTGATCCGGTTGGCAGGAACTTGATCTACGTCCTGTGACCAGTTCGGAGTACCCACCACGACCAGATTATCGGAGTACTTGCGAATTTCTGCAATGACTCCTACGGCGTAGTCTTTAATGGTACTCCAGGAAATCTGCAAAGGTTCATTGTAGACTTCAAATATCACGTTATCATACTTGCCATATTTTTGCGCCATGGCTCCAAAGAATTCTTTAGCCTGCGCAGCATATTGTTCCGAATGATGACAATGAAAATCAATGATCACATAGATATCATTGTCAATGGCCGCCTGGACTACCGATTCTACCAGTGCCTGCTGACTGGAGGGGTTTCCTACATACCCACCATCCACATCGACTCCCATGGCCGCACGAACCACTTCCACTTTCCAGTCATTCGCTAATGCTTTAACGGCATCTGCAGTATAGAAGCGCTCGCCACCCCATAGACTCCAGTACAGACTCATGCCACGCACCTGCACGGGTAGTTTACTGCGAGCTCCAATGATCTTATTGCCATTCACTTTAAGCTCCCCGTAGTATGAAACGGGGCCGATTCCAGGATTGGTAAGGGTGCCACCAGGGTTACTGGAACCATCGCATGCTTTGGGAGTTTTCCCCACCGAGGCCCAGGAAATTTGTGCGCCGTCATTATTCCCTCCCATGTCCATATAAAAGCGCAGCCCCGAAACCGCTTCGCCACAATAGTGCAAAGTTACCGCCTGGCCATTGTCCACCGTGTGGTCCAAATAGCTTCCACTGAAAGCGATGTTGTCGCTCATATAGTCTGTATAAGGATCTGCAGCTAGGCCGAGTCCTACGACAATATTGCCCGAGGCACGCGTTGCGCCCCATTCCAACACATATTCATTTCCGGGCTCCAGAGTCAGACCATCCTGATAGAACTTGACATCCCAAGGATTGACGCCGCCATCCGTGATATTGATGCTAACGTGTGCTCCCCATTGATCCGTTCCTGGAACTGCAGTAAATCCAGTCCCTTGGGTACTCCATCCGTTGATCCCGGATTTGAAATCATTGTTTACAAGCATCTGCTCCGCAAGCAAGGGCTGACTGAGTATTCCGAACAGGAGCACCATTTTTTCGAAAGCATTTTTCATAGTAATCTCCAAGATTCTAATTAGTGATTCATGGATCCAAGACGACGGCCAATCAGGTCGAACAGTGCGCTACGGGGATTATGCGCTGTGAATTTGATCTTGTGGGAATCCCGTATGGCAGCAGAGCCACTTCCGAT